>Ga0209634_1002661_pt1 | contig 12430 bp, 12 predicted proteins | sample LinPmetageLP40_FD_184043 | JGI IMG/M metagenome (GOLD analysis project Ga0209634, IMG submission 184043) | Marine viral communities from the Pacific Ocean - LP-40 (SPAdes) (version 2) | ecosystem: Environmental > Aquatic > Marine > Oceanic | place: Pacific Ocean | collected 2010-08-26 | reverse complement strand
GTTTCAAACCACTTTTCAGCTTCTTCTAATGTAAATATAGAATCATTACCTAATTGGAAACGAGTTGTTTCGTGGTTTCTTATTTCTAATAACCAACTTAAGTGTTTCGTTTCTAAAGGATGTAGTGTTAGTTCCATTTTTTAATACAATCTACAATATATTCACGTTCCTTTTTAGTAACCCACCAACCAACTGGTATATTTACTACTTTTCCGATGGTTTTATCTAAATTAGGGAGTTGAGTTTGAAATTCTTTAACACAAGAATGTTTATCATTTCTCTCATGTACTTGAGAAACAGAAATATTATATTTATCCATATGTTTATAAAAACTATCTCTATTATCTACTAACATAGAATAAATCCAAAATGAAGAATTGCAACGTGGGTTACGTTCTAATAAAGTAACTCCTTTTACATTTTGTAATTGTTTATCATAATAAGCAGCATTGCTTCTATGTTTTTTAACAATTTCATCAACGTATTTTAAATTTTCAATACCAACAGCGGCACAAACATCATTCATATGGAATTTATATCCCCACTCTGGGATATCTGCTTCACATCTAAAGTCTTTTCTATCACCTTCTCTATCAATACCATACCATCTAATTAATTTACCTCTATCATGAAGTTTTTTATGAGGTGATATTAATACACCACCATCAATTGATGTAATATGTTTTATAGCTTGTAAAGAATACATTGTTAAATTACCATGACTACCTATTTTTCTACCGTCATATTCAGACCCAAATGAATGAGCTCCATCTTCAATTACAGCTGGTTTAAAACCATATAACATTCCAGCTTTTTCTTGTATTTCTTTTATTTTTCTTAAATCATTAGGATAACCCCCCCAATGTACTAACATAATAGCTTTTGTAGTAGGTGATATTTTTCTTGCTAAATCATCTAAATCCATATTTAATGTTTTAGGATCAATATCAACCCATTTTATTTTTAAACCATTTGCTAAAATAGGCCAATTAGAAGCAGTACAAGTCATGGGAGTGGCTAATACTTCATCACCTTCTTTTAATCCAGGCCATTTTTGATCCCAAAATGCTACTCCTTGAAAATTAGCTTGATTTTTATCTGGGTTTTTTAATAAATGAAGTGCTAGATGTAATGCAGAAGTACCTGCGTTAGTAGTTAAGGTATAATCGTTATTAAAATATTTTTTTAAATTTTCTTCAAATTCATCAACTTTGAGTCCTTGACCTATAAACCCACTATCTAATACCTCACCAACTTTCTTTTTAGCTGTTGGTGCCATAAATACTTTAAATAATGGTATTTTATTTTTTGGTTTTTTCATTTTTATAAATTTTTTATATAAAATAATCTTCATTAAATTCATCACTTATTTCTTCTTTACCCATACATTCAACCCAACCAGTAACAACGTACTTGGTTTGACCTTTGTCTGGGGAGTTACCTCTATGTTTATGAGTCCAGTGTCCTGGGAATAAAGTTAGTTTACCTGTTTCAGGAGTTATTTTTTGTGGGTTATATTTTATTTCAGTTTCTCCCCCACTAACATCATTTAAATAATAAAGATAAGCTAATTCACGTTTAGATGATGGTGTTGACCCTCCATCATTTTCATGGTGCCATGAATGGAATCCTTGACCATGAACATAACGTTGGATTTGCATATGTGGGATTGAATCATTACTAGATTTAAATGCTAATTGGGCAGTTCTAACTAGTGATGATTGACTACTATAAGAAGAATTCATAAATATATAAGGGAATTTACCTAAATAATCTATAAAATTTCCTAATAAGTTCTCTCTTAAGTAATCATAAATATATTTCCAATTAGGATCGTCTAATTGACTCGTAATCATTAAATCCGTTGAATCTTTTATCTGTTTATTAACCCCACCACCTGCTAATCCTTCTATTTGGTTTTTTGATTGTTCAAATGAATTTATAACATGGTTACAAAATTCAGATGGTAGTGTATTTTTATATATTTGTACTAAATTATCCATATACTTTAATTATTTCATCTTGTTTAAAATATTCTTCATGTTTTCTAAATTCAATAACCGATTGTGTTAAATCTTCAAAAGATTCTTCAAGTATTAAACTAAAATTAATTTCATCATTCATTTTTAATGTTTGAAAAGGAGAAATATTATATTTTTCACTATTTCTAAAATAAAATATAACATTACAACTAAATTCTTTTTCTAGACTATGTCCCCTTTCTAATAAGTTATTAACATCTAAATTTTTACCTATTGTTTTATTTTTAAATGTAGCTATAATTAAAATATTTTTATTTTTTAAATTATGTACATAATCACTTTGCATTTTCCCATCTTTCCAAAATTCAAACCTCCAAATACCTACTTTTATATTAAAAGCACCCCACATGCCACTACTAAGATTATATTCTCCCTGAAATTTATCATCGAAAAACCACTTTACTAAGTATTTATCGTGTATGTTTTTACCTAATACTTTAACTAAACCCCTACTAAAAGTAATATTCCATATATTTACTTCAGGACCTAAGCCCTCTGTTAATTTTAATTCCATAATTATTTATAATTATTTGGTTGTTTTACTAATTTTTCTACACTGTTAAATACTTGTTTAACTGTTAATGATTTTTGACATATATGTTGTTTTTCAGTTCCCCGCCAAATAGGACACCAATCCCAATCTCCTGCATCAAACATAACTTCTGGTTTTGCCCAACAGTTATTACATACTGAATGGTTTTCTATTTTAGTTAAATTATGAGTAAATTCATGACCATAAGGAATAAAATTATTAATCATTACTGTATGTTTATTAATAGCCCAGTTTGCCCATGATAAACCCGAACCTAGTCCAATAAATAAGTCTGAATGGTAAAGATAATTAAACACTTCATTCCAAGGTAATTTTGATTTAGTTATTATATTAGTTCCTTTAAAATTATTTAAAGATAAACTTACTACTTTATACCCCTTAGAATGTAAAATTTTTGCTAATTTTCTCCAATTTTCATGTGGCCATTCTTTTACCCCTGCTGTAGATTGCGGTCCTATACAAATATATTTTTCTTTAATTGGTCTTTTACCTAATTTAAAATCTACCCCATGATTTATTTCCTTATAAGAAAGACCTAAAATGTCAGTTGCTGTTTGGATTAAAGGAACTGTGTTTGGTAGATTTTTATTTTTATTCGTATCCCATTTTACTTCTTCTTTAAACCACCCTATTTTATACTGAGCATAAGATTCATAAGGGATATCTGGTTCTATAAAAGTTATATCTTTGTAATTGGGGTTGTTTTTAAACCATTCATTAAAAAAAGTACTTACTACAACTTTACATTTGTGTTTTTTTTGAAATTCTACTACTTGAGGCGTCCAAGCTAAAGTATCGCCAATTGATTTTGAATCTAAAGTAATTTTAGTTATTTTATCCTTTAGATTAAAGGAATGAACTATTTTACCATTAATCTTTATAACCCATGGAATAAAATAAGCTTTATTACATTTAGCCCACATATTATTTTTAATAGTACTAGAATGTATAACTTTATTAGTAGTAGAATCTATAAATTCTATAAAATATTCTTGTTCTATATTTCCTAATACTTCAACTTTAGGTCCGGATTGAAAACTTATCTCAACTTTATTTAGATATCCAAGATATTCGGCTTTAGGAGGTTGATTATTTATAAAACTATCTAATTCTTTATTAGCTGTTTTAGCAGCATTTTCCCAAGTAAATTTTTCTCGTATCTGTATTGATTCTTTTAATGCTCGTTTTTTATATTTTTTATAATTTTTATAAACATCTTTCATTACTAATCCTAAATCAGAAAAATCAGGTTCATAGTAATTTCCAGGCATTTGAGAGGTTGTTACCGCCATTGTATATTTTGAATCTTCACTATAGGTTGTTGGTCTTTCCTCTATTATGTTTACAGGATGTCCTTTACCTTCTGCAAATTCTAATTGGCCTGAACAATTACTATAAATTGAAGGGGTACCACAAGCCATAGCCTCGATTAGAGGTAAATTCCATCCTTCACTTCGAGCACATGATACAAATACATGACCTTTTTTTAAATATTTTATATAATCTTCCCTAGATGGAAAATGTTTAATTTTTATTCTATCGTCCTCTAAATTCCAATGTTTTAGCCTTTCTTCAGTAGAACTAAAACCATCAATTCTATTACCAAAAACATTATCAACAGATAATATTAAATCAATAGGTTCATTTGAAGAAAAAGTTTTTAGAAATGTTTCAATAACCTCCTTAGTTGATTTTCTATAATCCCACCTACCAAAATGTATAAATTTAAACCTACCATCATTATAATCTTCATGATCAACCTCATCAGGATAAAATGTAGATACATCAACACCTTCAGGTACTACTTTTACTTTATCAGGATCAGCTCCTTGTTTTACAGTACATTTAGCTTGCCATTTAGAAGGAACCCAAATTTGATCAAAGGTTTTTAATTTATTAAAAAACTGTTCTGGGTATTTTGTTGTTTCCCAAACAGTATAACCTATTTTTGGTCCCTTATAATCATGATAATAATAATAATGGTTAACTTCTGCTAAAATTAGATTTACATTATGTTTAAAATTATTGGGATATTTTTTATATATAGGGTGGGAATTTAATGTTTCTCCTTTTCCCCATAAAGTTTGTTCTATTAATATTTTTTTATCTAAATCATCAATATAGGTTTCTTCATCATGGGGGTTATCTTTATAACCTTTCCATGAATCTCCAATAGTAAAATTATTAAATTTAATTTCACATAATTCAGAAAGTTTTCTAAAAAAATCTCTTGTATGGTTATTATATCCTGTAGTTCCTACATAAGAACCATATGCATATACTTTAGATTTTATTTTTTCCATTTACCCCAAATTTTGAAAATTTATACCAAACTCTTTCGTGAAGGTAATATAGTAACATTTTGGTTATTACTTCTACTCCTCCTATTGCCAAACCTAGCTCCCAAGAACCCGTTATAATTCCTGAAAGTATTATTGTATCTATTGTCCCAATTACTCTCCATGATATTGTTTTTGCAATATGTCTTTTATAACTTACCATCTTTACGCATTTTATCCCTTATTTTTGTAGCACTAACTTCTTTTATATCTTGAGGTGGTATATGCTCTATAACATCATATCCTACACCTCTACCATAATTAATAGATTCTACATCAGGTATTTTAATAATTTTAATCCTACCTTCTTCTATTAAATATTTTAATTCTACAGATAAGTTTAACATTACTTCATCTGCTGTCCATGGTTGATTTTCGTTTGGTTCAACATCTCTAATGCAAATTAACACGTTTTTTCCGTCATTTAAACGTTGGTCAATTAACCAACGATGTCCTTGGTGCCAAGGTTGCCAACGACCGATAAACATTGAATATTTTTTACTCATATTTGATTTAAAATTTTTATTAAAGATTCTTCAGGTGTATCATCTGTTGTATCTATATTAATATAATTTTCTTGGGGACCAATATACGAAATTGCTTTAAAACAGTCACGTTCTCTTGATTCTTTTGTGTGAACATATATTTCTTTAATACTATCTCCTAATAAAGTTTTAAAATCTTCTCTTTGATCTATATAAGGTGAAACTAAAGAAACGATAACATCGTTTCCTTGATTGTGTAAATAATGTGCAATACGTTGAGCTGTACTTATATTTTCTACTCTACCTTTAATAGAGTAATCTTTATTAGAAAATAGTTCTCTCATATCATCCCCATCTATTCTATAAGCATTAGGGAGATGTTTATCTTGAAGTAAATCTGCTAGAATAGTTTTACCGTGGGAGGGTTGACCTGTAAACCAATATATCATATTTTTACTTTATAACTCTATAATTTTATCTACAGTAAAATCTTGTGGTTTAACTCCACCATATTCATATCCAAAATATTTATTAAACCAAGGATAAGAATTATATATATCATTAGATAATTCATTTCCAAGGATATAATCCCATTGATTTTCTAAGGGTTGAACTTTTTGACGTATGTCATGTAACCCATTTATACCATGAAATTTATCATTTTCATAAGTTATTTGTTTAACATTATTAAAATCATGATTTTCATATCTTTCTATTTGAAAAAAATCATATATTTTATTTATCTCATTCTGGGGATTAGTTGTTAAATCTTCAAAACGTAAAAAATGGATTTTAGAATCATTTTTTAAATCAATAATTTCTTTTATTCTGTTTATAATACCACCTACTAAACCATTATCTGCTTGAAAATTTACTCTTTCACGTATGGTTTCTCCATTAATAAATGAAGATCTTTCTGGTTCAATTCTATGAAGTTTTTCAAACGAAGTAAAAATAGCCCTTAAATCTCTAACAATACATACAATTTTAGGGTTTGGATAGTATGAATTTAAAAAATCATAATTAATACCCCATCCCCTAGATTTATCTAATATATATTTTGAATTAGTAATATTATTAAAGTACCCCTGCAAACCTTGATTACAAAAACCTAAATATGCTTTTTTCATCTCCCCTTTGTCTTGAGCATTAAACTCTGGGTGATTAGTAAATGTTTCTTTTGTTGATTGAATAAGCGGCATTATTCCAGAAGTAGGAGTAACATAAAAATCAGGATTTTGACCCATTATATTTTGTAATAATGTACTTCCTGCTCTAGGTAAAGATGATTGGAAAAAAATTTGTTCCATTATTTATTTAGTGAAGTTAATATTTTATTTAAATTAAATATGTCATTTAAATCCTTATAAGGAATGTTATAAATATTTTCTGAAAGCTGAAATGCTTGATATTGTGCATCTTTATAATCTGGGTTTTTATTAAAAATATTAGCTTTAATATTATCATGTAAATTATAACCAAATATTTCTGGTTTAGTTCCAATCCAACATACTGTAGATTTTAAATTTAAAGCTGCTGCCATATGTTGACCGAAACTATCCATTAATAACCTTTTATCTGCTAATTGAAGTAATATAGCAATACTTCTATATCCATCTAAGGCTTGCATTGTATCTGGGTATATTTTTTGATCTTCTCTTTTTATATGAATTATAGTATGAGATTTTTTAAACCCTTCAATAATAGATAAAATTGTAGGTTCAGGAATATCTCTATTCCAATTATATTGATAATCTAAACCAGATGGTCCACCATTAGATTGAATTGCTAATATAGGTTTATCTGTTGTATAATACGGTCTAAAATAATCTAATTCTGGTTGTGTAAGGTATATTTCAGGTTGTTCATTATTATAATTTAACCCAAATAATTTACACCAAGTTTTTAATAAATGTATAGGTTTTTCAAGTATAAAATCACTATGTCTATAGGGATCAGCTACAAACATTTTACATTCTTGGTCTTTAATATATTTTAAATAAAAACCATTTATATTATTAAAATTATAAACTTCATTAATATAAGGATTATTTAAAAATACATCAGTATGAGCCGTTACAACTATAAGATGTGCATGTTTATAATGGTTTTTAATAACTTTTATTATAGCAGTTGCCATAATACTTTTACCTAAACCTCCTTCTATTTGAAATATAATATTCATCTATAACTTTTTTCTAAAACAATATACAAAAACTAATCCTGTATTCCTAACTATTTATTGATTACTTTATTACGAACCGTAAGTTATTTCTACTTTACTTAAGTTATTGTAATTGTTTCAGTATTATTAAGAATATCATTAGTAACGTTTACTTTTTTAACTTTTAATCTTATATAGTAATTTCCTGAACCAAGTCCTGCTGAAACTGAGGTAGTTGTTAATATTATAGACGATCTTGCATATGAAGTAGTAGAACCAACTTGTGACATTTGTGGAGATATACCAGCGTTAACACTAGCTGCTGGAACCCCTTGAATAAGTTTTCTTCTTGATCTTGAGTTTTGTAATGCATTTGCTTTAATAATCCAAGCAGTACTTGATTGAGTACCACCAGATGCTGGTGTCCATTTATAATCAATTCTTAAATCATCTTGGAAATTTGAAGAAAATTGCCCTCCACTTGCATTATCTTGAAATATATAAAAGTCATCTACTATATAAGTGTAAGGTCCAGTATCTTGTGCTATTAATACTTTAGGACTTGTATCTATAGTTGCCATGGTAGCAAATGAAATTTTAAAAGTATAATACCTATTAACTTCAACTACTTTACCACCACTACCAAAACCTGTTGAGTATTGAGGAGTTCTTGTGGTAGATGTGGATGACCCCCATTCAACACCACCTCCATAGTAACCCATTTTAACATAACCTACAGGTGTATCTCCTGTTGTACTAACAAACAAATATTGTTCTGTAGTTTTACCTACATTTAAAGATCCTCTTACTCTTGCATTAGCACCTACATCTAATGCTGCTTCTGCTTCTCCACCCGATATTCTAGCAGTTGCAATTCCTAATGTTGCACTTGTATTGGTAAGATTTAAAGTGCTTCCATTAGAATCACCACCCTCACCTGTAATAGTCATTCTTGCACCAGTTACCGATACTCTTTTAGCGTTTCCTGATAAATTTGCCTGACTTATAACAGAATTTCCTATCGTAGTTCCAGAAGTATAAAGTGGTACTGAGTTAGTAGATCCACCACCAGTAATCATACCACTTGGTGTTGTTCCACTTGAACCTGAGGTTCCTGAATTACCATTATTTCCTGAGTTACCTGAGGTTCCTGAATTACCATTATTTCCTGAGGTTCCTGAATTACCTGAGTTTCCTGAAGTTCCTGATGAACCTGAGTTACCATCATTTCCTGAATTTCCTGAAGTTCCTGATGAACCCGAGTTACCATCATTACCATCATTTCCTGAATTTCCTGAAGTTCCTGAGTTACCTGAGTTACCTGAAGTTCCTGAGGAGCCTGAAGTTCCGCTTGAAGCCGCATTTGTTTCATATCCTACATTACCGCTTGAATCTACTACTAATACATCATTACTAGTTGTTATATTTGGTAAATTAGGAGCATTTAAAGTTCCATCAATCATTGTTAAACCTGAACCACTTACAGATAAGATTGGAACACCTGATATATCAGATGCCGCAAATACTACTCCCGTTAAATCGTCTGTTACAGAAAATAATTGACCTTGAGAACCTTGGACATCTAAAATTGTACTACCCGACCCTGAAACTGTTAATTTTGTTGAACCAGAAAAAGTAAAGTTAGCTTCAGCATTTAATGCACCTTGAACCCCGGTTGATGTAGTTACTCTATTATCACCTAAATTTGTAATAGTTGCAGAACCTGAAGTTCCACTTGAACCTGAATTTCCTGAATTTCCTGAAGTTCCACTTGAACCTGAATTTCCTGATGTTCCTGATGAGCCTGAGTTACCGTCATTACCATCATTTCCTGAATTTCCTGAAGTTCCTGAGTTACCTGAGTTACCTGAGGTTCCTGATGAACCTGAGTTACCATCATTACCATCATTTCCTGAGTTTCCTGAAGTTCCTGAGGAGCCTGAAGAGCCTGAGTTTCCTGAAGTTCCTGAGTTACCTGAGTTTCCTGAAGTTCCTGAGGAGCCTGAAGAACCTGAATTACCGTCATTACCATCATTACCTGAGTTTCCTGAGGTACCTGATGAACCTGATGAGCCTGAGTTACCATCATTACCATCATTTCCTGAGTTTCCTGAAGTTCCTGAGGAGCCTGAAGAGCCTGAGTTTCCTGAAGTTCCTGAGTTACCTGAGTTTCCTGAAGTTCCTGAGGAGCCTGAGTTACCGTCATTACCTGAGTTTCCTGAAGTTCCTGAAGTTCCTGAAGAGCCTGAAGAGCCTGAATTACCATCATTACCATCATTACCAGAATTACCTGATGTACCTGAAGAGCCACTTGTACCGTTTGATCCCGAAGTTCCTGAGTTACCAGAGTTACCTGAGGTTCCTGAATTACCAGAATTACCTGAGGTTCCTGAAGAGCCACTTGAACCATTTGAACCTGAAGTTCCATTTGAGCCTGAAGTTCCTGAGTTACCAGAGTTACCTGAAGTTCCTGATGTACCATCATCTCCTCTATCACCTACTAAAGCAAAAGAAACAATTATTGCTTCACCCCCGCTAAATGGAGATGTAGCTGATGATGCTTGTTCATTTATATTTATTGTCCAATATGTACCTATGTCTGTTAAATCAGATATTGAAAATAATATAAAATTTTCAGGAGAGAATTTATCTGCCATTCTCATATGACCCTTTACAGCTGATGTGGAAGCATCTATAGATTGTAAAAATTCTTCTATGTCATCACCATCTCCAGTTGTTTGACTAATAGCAGATACTGTAGAAGTATTTTGATTTGAATTATTTAATCTTATATCCCCACTACCTGGGTCGGCTCCAACATTTGTATTGGCTTCAAAAGTATAATTGAAAGTTGCGCCACCAAAGTTACCATCTTGTCCAGATGTACCTGATGTACCATTAGACCCTGATGTACCACTAGATCCTGAGGTTCCATTTGAACCTGAAGTTCCATTTGATCCTGAAGTTCCTGAGTTACCTGAGTTACCTGAGGTTCCTGAGGTTCCTGAGGTTCCTGAAGAGCCACTTGAACCTGATGTTCCATTTGAACCTGATGTTCCATTTGAACCTGAAGTTCCTGAGTTACCAGAGTTACCTGAGGTTCCTGAATTACCAGAATTACCTGAGGTTCCGGAATTACCTGAATTACCTGAGGTTCCTGAAGATCCTGAGGAGCCACTTGTACCACTTGTACCACTTGTACCTGAGGAGCCTGAGTTACCGTCATTACCTGAGTTTCCTGAAGTTCCTGAGTTACCTGAATTACCCGAGGTTCCTGATGAACCACTTGAACCTGAAGTTCCATTTGATCCTGAAGTTCCTGATGAGCCTGAATTACCGTCATTACCATCATTTCCTGAATTACCTGAGGTACCTGAAGATCCTGAGGAGCCAGAGTTTCCTGAGGTTCCTGAATTACCATTATTTCCTGAGTTTCCTGAAGTTCCTGAAGAACCACTTGAGCCATTTGATCCTGAAGTTCCTGATGAGCCTGAATTACCGTCATTACCATCATTTCCTGAATTACCTGAGGTTCCTGATGAACCACTTGAACCTGAAGTTCCATTTGATCCTGAAGTTCCTGATGAGCCTGAGTTACCATCATTACCATCATTACCGGAATTACCTGATGTACCTGATGTACCTGAAGATCCTGATGAGCCAGAGTTTCCTGAGGTTCCGGAATTACCTGAATTACCTGATGTACCTGAAGAGCCTGAAGAGCCTGAATTACCATCATTACCATCATTTCCTGATGTACCTGAAGAACCTGAAGAGCCTGAATTACCTGATGTACCTGAAGAGCCTGAAGAGCCTGAATTACCATCATTACCATCATTTCCTGATGTACCTGAAGAACCTGAAGAGCCTGAATTACCATCATTACCATCATTACCTGAGGTTCCGGAATTACCTGAATTACCTGAAGTTCCAGAATTTCCTGAAGTTCCATTTGATCCTGAAGTTCCTGAAGAGCCTGAGGAACCACTTGATGCTGCGTTTTCTCTAGTACCTACAGTACCATCATTATTTATTACTAATGTTGTAGTTTCAGACCCCTGGGTTGAAAGGTCTGTTAATTTAATATTTGATAACTCAGCATTAGATCCACTGGTTATAACTTTTTTCCAATTTGGCATATCTATTCTATTAGGTTGGTTACTGATTATTCAGTCCACTTCCCTTGCGGGCCGTAATATTTGTTATAAATATTATTTATATTTTTCCTATTGAATAGGGGGTGAAGAAATGTTTGAGTTTTTTTCTATACTTAATTTTTCAATACTTTCTATTTTTTGGTCTAATTTTACTTGTATAGTACCTACAAAAATAGCATCGATACCTGTAATTGGAAGATAATTAGTTGATTTTCTAAGAGCACGTAATTCTCTTAATGAAAGATTTGTTAAATTATAAGACATAACTATAATTAATCATTATTTTCTTTATATTTTTTTTGTAATTTTAAAGTAGTATTATAACATATTTCTACGTATTCTCCTTTAAATAAACTATTTTTAATAGTAAGTAATAAAAATTGGATTTCTTTTTCTGTTAATTCTACATTAACAGTTAAAGGAGAACCTAACTCATTAGTTGGTACTCCTTTTACTTTTATTTGATTAGCCTTAAACCCCATAAACCTTTTTAACTTTTGATAAAACAATTATAAATGTATTAAGAATAAATATAAACATCTCCTGAAGCAGATGTAAATATATTTCCTGATTGTTGATATCTTGTAGGAGCACTTGTTGGCAGTGCACCTGCTGATCCTACTACTACAGTTGCCATAAAAGCATCTGGTGTAAATCCTGAACCACTTGCATGGAAAGAACTTGTTATAC
>Ga0209634_1002659_pt1 | contig 12437 bp, 9 predicted proteins | sample LinPmetageLP40_FD_184043 | JGI IMG/M metagenome (GOLD analysis project Ga0209634, IMG submission 184043) | Marine viral communities from the Pacific Ocean - LP-40 (SPAdes) (version 2) | ecosystem: Environmental > Aquatic > Marine > Oceanic | place: Pacific Ocean | collected 2010-08-26 | reverse complement strand
ACTGATGTTGCAAGTTTAGTATCACCAGAGTTTGATATTTCTGGTCTGGTAAACCCAATAATAGAGTTTTGGACTTTTCATTTGGAGAATGGTAATACAGGAAATGGAGAAACTCCTGGAAGCGTGTCTATGGATGTTTTTGATACGCAATGGAATGAAGATGTTTTTATTACTTCTGCGAACCAAGACACTGATTGGAACAGACAACTTGTTAGCCTGTCTGCATTCTCAGGTACTATTAAAGTTAGATTTAGGAATACAAATAATACCGCACAAGCATCACTATTCTCCCTGGATGACGTCAAAATTTTTGATGAAATAACCATGGATGCTAGCGTGACTAAAATATTGAGCCCTTCATCTTCATCTTGTTTGACTGATGTAGTAGTTTCAGTTGAGCTCACTAATTCAGCTACTGATGCCATCAGTAATTTTGATGTCACCTATGTTGTCAAGCTCAATGACGTACAAGTAGATACAAATACGGAAACATTTACAGGAACTATCGATCCTAATAGTTCTGTAGTATTCAATTTTGTAACTTTGACTGATCTGTCAGTGATTGGAGATTATAATATTACCGTCACTACTGAACTCGTAGGTGATGAAGATGCTACGAATAATTCCTTGGCAAAAGACATGGTACATGACAATCCTATATCAACATTTGAGCATGTAGAGGATTTTGAGCTTTTCAGTACCGCTAATCCAACAACCCTTATAGAGGGTTGGTTTAATGAAGTCGGCACAGATATAGAATGGCAAACTGCTAAGTTTACACCAACAGGGAACACTGGGCCTACTGGGGACAATACTACTGGGTCAGGGAATTTTATATATGTGGAATCTAGTTTTGAGGGGGAGGGTTTCCCAAGCAAAACTGCTCAGGTTGTGAGTCCTTGTTTTGATGTAACGGCACTTACTAATCCTACATTAGAATTTTGGTATCATATGCAAAGCGATCGTGAGCCAGAAGGAGATAGAATGGGTAGTCTGGCTGTAGATGTTTATGATGGAGTATGGAATGAAGCAGTTTGGACAATATCTGGACATCAAGGTACAGATTGGATAAAAAAGACAATTTCTTTGACTGGATATAATGATATACTAAAAGTAAGATTTTCAGTTGTGACTGGTGATTTTCAAACATCTGATGTCGCCATTGATGACGTTAAAGTGTTTAATGGTCCGCAAATTGATGTAGATATTACTAATGTAGTAGATTTGGGAAATGGATGTGGTATTGAAAGCGATACGCCAATTAAAGTTTTGGTAACGAACTTAGGGGCAACTGAAATTGCTTCTGGAAGTCTTCAGTTGAGTTACCAAGTAGATGGTGGTGCTACTATTACCGAAACTGTAAATGTGGCGATACCCACATTTGATGAGTTTACTTACGAATTTACTCAGACTGCTAATTTACCAGCAGGCAAAAGAGAAATAAGCATTACATCAGTACTGGCAGCGGATGAAAACTCAGTGAACAACACCTTGATTCATGAGGTGATTTCGTATGCTGACCAACTATTTGATGAAGAAAATATTTCGGCATGTGATGGAGAGACCGTCTATCTTAAAATAGAAACTGAAGGTGTAAGTGAGATAGTGTGGGCGACAACTAATACGGGATTGCAAGACAGGCTTTTTATAACAGAAGCAGGCACTTATGGCGTTATTGTCACCTATGAAAATGGATGTTCTGTTACGGATGAAGTTGTAGTCACTTTTAATGCAACACCTACGCTGGAATTTGATAATGCAACACTTTGTGCGGAGTCTATTACGCTAAGTCCAGGTGATTTTAGCACTTACTTGTGGCAAGATGGCACTACTGAATCAACTTTGACGGCTACAATTGATGGCAGTTATTATGTCACTGTATCTGATGCGAACAATTGTTTTGCTACAGTTTCTGCGGACATTGTACTGACATCTGGTGTGAGTGCAGATTTCACATACACTGAAAATGACAATATTTATACTTTCACTCCTACAATGCAAGATTCCGACTTAAGTTATTCTTGGGATTTTGGTGACGGAAGCACATCTGGTGAAGCAGTTGTTACTAGAGGGTATTCATCGTCAGGCACATATATAGTTACTTTGACAGTTTCAAAACCTGGGGTATGCTCTATTTCTTCATCACAAGAATTGAATGGTGTGATTTCCGGGCTAAATGATTTAAATACGATTGAGAGTTTGAGTATTTTTCCTAATCCCGTTGAAAATAATCTAACGATTAATTTTAGTTCTGAAGAGAACCAAAATATTTCTATTCGATTGCTAGATTTAAGCGGCAAAGAAGTGGTGGATAAATCTATTTACAATTTAGCTATAGGGCAAGGGTTTGAGACTTCGATTAATGTTTCAAATTTGCGTGATGGAATTTATTTATTAAAGCTATCAGGAGACTTGAATAGTGATGAAACTGTTCGCAAGATTGTGATTAATCACTAAGAAGTATTCTCTAAAAAAAAGGCAATAAAAAAACCGAAACGAAAGTTTCGGTTTTTTTATTGCCTTAAAATTTAACCTGATTTATGCAATAGAAGCTTCTATTGCTTGAACCCTTAATGTACTAAACCACTACCTTAGGAGTTGGAGCTCCAGCCATAATTTCGTCATTGGCATATTCCGAGAACTTCTCGAAGTTCTTATTGAACGCTGAAGCCAATTCATTGGCTTTTTTGTCATAAGCAGCTTTATCAGCCCAAGTGTTCTTAGGATTCAGTACTTCTGTAGGTACATTCGCACATTCTGTAGGCATCGCCAATCCGAATATTTCATGATTCACAAACTCTACATTGTTCAAGTCGCCCTCTAGTGCTGAAGTAATCAATGCCCTTGTTATTTTCAAACTCATGCGACTACCTGTGCCATATTCACCACCAGACCAGCCAGTATTTAATAGCCATACATTTACACCAGCATTTTTCATCTTAGCACTTAACATTTCCGCATACTTAGTAGGGTGTAATGGCATGAATGGAGCTCCAAAACATGCGGAAAATGCAGTTTGTGGTTCTGTAATACCTGCTTCAGTACCTGCTACTTTGGCCGTGTATCCTGAGATAAAATGAAAAGCTGCTTGACCTGGAGTCAACTTAGAGATCGGAGGCAATACTCCGTAAGCATCACAAGTCAAGAAGAAAATATTCTTAGGATTTTTACCTATGGAAGGTTTGGCGATATTATTGATGTGATGAATCGGATAAGAAACGCGCGTGTTCTCAGTGATTGATCCATCTTCATAATCTACTTCGTCACTATCATTTTTGAATACAATATTCTCTAGTAAAGCACCTGGCTTAATCGCCTTGAAAATATCTGGTTCTTTTTCTTCTGATAGGTCAATTACTTTAGCGTAACATCCACCTTCGAAGTTGAAAACAGTGTTTTCATCTGACCAACCGTGCTCATCGTCACCGATCAGTTGACGTTTAGGATCAGCAGATAATGTAGTTTTCCCCGTTCCTGATAGCCCAAAGAAAATAGCGGTATCACCCTCATTGCCCATGTTGGCTGAGCAGTGCATAGATAAAGTGTTCTTTTGATGTGGAAGGATGAAGTTCAACGCAGAGAATATTCCTTTTTTGATCTCTCCAGTATATCCCGTTCCACCGATTAGTGCTATTTTTCTTGTAAAGTTAAGAATGGCAAAGTTCGATTGTCTAGTGCCATCCACTTCAGGATCAGCCATAAACCCTGGAGCATTGATCACGGTCCACTCAGGGTTGAAAGAAGCAAGTTCAGCTTCTGTTGGTCTCAAGAACATGTTGTAGACAAACATATTTGACCAAGCATATTCATTGACTACCCTAATGTTCATTTTATAATTAGCGTCAGCACACGCGAAGGCGTCTCTTGCATATATTTCTTTACCAGAAAGGTAGTCCGTTACTTTATCGTATAGTTTATCAAATTTCTCACTGTCAAAAGGGATGTTGATTCCTCCCCACCATACTGCGTTTTCAGTGACTTCATCTTTGACAATAAAACGATCCTTAGGGGACCTACCAGTGAATTTACCAGTGTTGACATTGATAGCACCAGTGCTATTTCTTTTTGCCTGACCTTTATCTACCGAAATTTGAGCGAGCTCATTGGCGGGCAAATTCCAATTCGTGGTGGCATTTTTAATTCCTAAATCTTCTACAGAGGCATTTGCTGGATTTGTTCCAAGGTTTTGCATAACTGTTGTTGTCGTTTGTGGTTTAATTCGATTGTTATGAATGATGCAAAAGTAGAAAATAATAAATTTAATAAATAGGTAATTCAACCATTTTAAGGACACAAAATCAATTGTATAGTTATATCAGTCAATGGGCTGATATTTAATTTGTTAATCTGCTGTCAGGGTATTAGATTGAACGAATTTTGAATGAAAATTTTACTTAATTAATAATAATATATGTCTTCACTTAGTATTAATGATCCTCGGCACGCAGCGAATGGTAAGCAATTTATGGGGCATCCGGCTGGATTGTATATTCTATTTCTGGTAGAGTTGTGGGAGCGATTTAGCTATTATGGAATGAGAGCTTTGCTTACATTATTTTTAGCAGCACCATTGCTCGATATCAACCCAGGATTTGGATGGGACAATACAAGTACACTGGCATTTTATGGATGGTATACCATGTTGGTTTATTTAGCGTCTATTCCTGGAGGTATTCTGGCTGATAAATTTATTGGACAAAAAAAAGCCGTGATGTTGGGAGGACTATTGCTTTGTGCGGGGCATTTGATATTGGCTGTCAATGCACCGTGGGCATTTTTTCTAGGAATTGCACTGATTATACTTGGTGTAGGTGGATTAAAGGCGAATATATCTACCATGGTAGGTGGCCTATATAAGCAAGGTGATGATCGCAGAGATAAAGGTTTTTATTTGTTTTATATCGGGATTAACGTAGGGGGATTTTTGGGGCCATTATTAGCTGGATGGGTTGCTTATCAATATGGATGGCATTATGGATTTGGATTAGCAGGTCTAGGAATGATCTTGGGTCAAATAGTATTTATGTGGGGGCAGAAGTTCCTTGTTGGTGTAGGTGATATGCCTGCAAAATCTTCTGAGGAAAATCATAAAGAAGGTGACGCCTCATTGGGAGAGTTATTTGGAAATTTGTTGAAAAGTAAAATGCAATTAACTGTGACATTGTTCTTGGCAGTCACGAGTGTGGTCATAGCATATATGTATGCCGAAGGAATTGAGACACATGCATTTGCGGCATTGGGCCTATTCCTATCCCTGGTAGTAGGACTAATGATGATGATTCACAAAGATGTGGATAAGATCGAGAAGGATAGGTTTGTGGTGTTGTTATTATCTTTCTTAATCGTCATAGTATTTTGGGGAGCTTTTGAACAGGCAGGAGGTTTAATGAATCTCTATGCTGAGAATAAAACAAATCGCATGATCGATTGGTTGAATTTTGAAGTTCCTGCTGCGTGGTTTCAATCCGTAAATTCCTTTTTCATAATAACGCTTGGTACAGCAGTTGCTGCATTTTGGGTTTGGTGGAAGAATAGAGGTCATGAATATTCTTCTATTTATAAAATGGCTATTGGTGTCATTATCATGGGGCTAGGATTTGCTTTTATGGCCATAGCTTCAGTAGAATTTTCAAACAATGGTAGTTCAGCAATGACTTGGCTTGTTCTGGCTTACTTGTTCCATACAGTTGGAGAATTATGCGCTTCTCCCGTAGCATTGTCTTTTATCACCAAAGTTGCACCGGTCAAGTATGTATCTATTATGATGGGAGTATATTTTGCAGCAACTGGTCTTGGCAATAAGGTTGCTGGATTGGTGGGAGAATTTTCACAAAGTGCAGGAGAGTTAGAGATTTTCATTGGGCTTATTATATTCACAGCTATTTTTGGCGGACTTGTACTTGCATTGTTAAAACCTTTGAAGCGTTTGACGCATGGTGCAGAGGATACATTGCTAGATGAAAATGCAGAAGTTTAAATTAAAATCGTAATCAAGCACTTCTTTATGAAGTGCTTTTTTCATAACTAAATTCACCAAGTGGAAACACAACCAACATCACAGCAGGAACTTTTCGGACATCCAAAAGGACTATTTTATCTCTTCTTTGCAGAGCTATGGGAACGATTTAGTTTCTATGGTATGCGAGCCTTGCTCATGCTCTATATGGTCAAGGAACTCTTTGTAGCATTTGAAGAACGTGACACCATAGCACTGGGGATATACGCTTCCTATGGTACATTGGTGTATGCTACTCCTGCATTGGGTGGGATGTTGGCGGATAAGTTGCTAGGATTTAGACGGGCGATTATGCTCGGAGGTGTATTCATGTCATTAGGACACTTTGTATTGGCATTTGAGCACCCTTTGTTCTTCTATGCGGGCTTGGCATTAATAATTATTGGAAACGGTCTGTTTAAGCCAAACATATCTTCTTTTGTGGGAACACTTTATGAACAAGGCGATCCTCGAAGAGATTCTGGATTCACTATTTTTTACATGGGCATTAACGTAGGTGCCGGAGTAGCCCCATTACTATGTGGTTGGTTAGGAGTTACTTATGGTTGGCACTACGGATTTGGCATTGCTGGATTTGGTATGTTATTAGGTCTTCTTGTTTTTTGGAAAGGTATTCAGGACAATATCTTTGGTGATCATGGTATGCCGCCAGAAAGCGACTCATTAGAGCAGAAAAAGTTTGGACTCAAAATAAAGCACCTTGTTCCGCTGGCAGCTGTTTTGCTCGTTCCAGTTATTGCTTACTTTATTCAATTTGGCGATTTCGTATTTGATATGTTTGGACCAGTCTTTTTCGAAGGAACTATAGTTTCTTTTATCTTCAATATCATTGTATTAGGAATAGCGGGTTACCTTATTTGGATCATGGCAAAAGTATCGATGGCGGAACGAAAAAAGTTAATAGTTATTATTTTCTTAACTACGATGATGACTATATTTTGGGCTTTTTATGAACTTTCAGGGAGTTTGATCACTTTGTTTGCGGATAGAAATGTTAATCTAATAATGTTCACGGCAGCTGGAACAAATGCGTTAACGGGGTTGTTTGTCATAGCATTGGCGCTTCCGTTTTCTGCACTATGGTTGTATTTGACTAAAGTGAAAAAGAACCCTCGGACTCCTTTTAAATTTGCATTTGGTCTAGCATCTATAGGTATAGGGTTTATGCTACTATCGCTCAGTGGTCAGTTTGCAGATAGTGTAGGGCGAGTGCCATTCGTTTTCTTGCTTGCAGGATACTTTATGTTTGTGGTTGGTGAGCTCAATATGTCGCCAGTTGGATTATCTAAGATTACGGAGTTGTCTCCTAAGAAGTTTGTCGGGTTTATGATGGGGATTTGGTTCCTAGCATCTGCGTATGCATTCAATTTAGGCGGATTTATAGGTCGTAAAATGGCAATAGGAGGAAAAGCTGATGGTGCTGATGTTTCTGGATTTGATTCTTTGAGCGTCTATACGTCAGGTTTTGAAAACATAGCATATGTTGCATTTGGTGCGGCACTTTTTGCACTGATATTATCTCCAATAATGAAGAAGTGGATGTCAGAAATACACTAGTGTTAAGTTAAGTATACTTTAGCCGAACCAAGCTTTGATCTTTTTGCCCTATACTTCTTTGAAAAATACTCCCTTAGCTACGGCTAGGCTCATGTTTTTCGCATCGTCTAGAACAAAAATATCGGCAACTTATACGACACAGTACACTTAACTTAACACTAGTTGAAATACCCCAAATATTTTATTATATTGTTGTGTTTCAGTTAGTTGCGAAATAGATGATTACCAATCACACAATATCTGATATTCTTCAACAAGAGGATTTATTCCCTAAAACACCTTTGGTTTTCCATGAAGGTATATTTGGTGTCGACACAGTTGATAAACTCATTTTAGAAATCGATGAGGTTGGCACCAATGAGAAATTTGGAGAGCGACTGAAGAAAAAAGTGTTCAACATAGGCGTTGAAGTTATTCAAAACTTATATCATCATTTTGAAAAGACTTCTATTCCTACTGAATATTCAGAAGGACTTTTTACTATGTTTGATGAAGATAATGTGCTTTATTTGATGTCAGGAAATTTTTTAAAAAACACGCAAATAGCTAGTGTTACTTCCAGGATCGCAATGATCAACGAACTTTCGCCTGGAGAATTGAAATCACTTTACAGAGGAGTGTTGGATATTGCAAGCGTTGCTGATAGAGGAGGAGCGGGACTAGGTTTTATAGATATAGCTCGTAAGTCAGGCAATCAACTTGATTACAACTTTATAACAATAGATAAGACATATTCTTTTTTCGTTTTAAAAATTAAAATCAATGGATAATTATACATTAATACCTTCACCTAAAACTCCTAGAATAAATTTTAAAGAAAACGGAAGTTTAGAAATGTCGGGTAGATCAATACCTGAAAATTCTGTTGATTTTTACCAGCCTGCCTTAGATTGGGTAGGGGAGTACGCGAAACAACCAGCCAGTGAGACGCGATTGGTGGTAAAGTTAGAGTATTTCAATACCAGTACTTCCAAATGCCTGATTGAGATGTTTAGGAAGTTGGAAACAATTACTGATAAATCAACAGTTAAGATAGAGTGGCATTATGAAGAGGAGGATGAAGACATGATGGAGTCAGGTAAGGACTTTCAACATATATTAAAAATCCCATTAGAACTTATAGTAAGTGAATTGTAACAAAAAAAGGCTTCGATTGAAGCCTTTTTTTGTTTATCTGTATATCAAGCCATATGACCTAACAATGTGAATAATTATCCAATTTTAGTAATCAAGTCAGCTGCTCTATTAGAATAACCAGCTTCATTGTCATACCATCCCACAACTTTCACCAATGTACCATTGGCTGAAGTTAACCCAGAGTCAAAGACACAAGAGTGGGGATTTCCAACAATATCAATCGATACGATAGGATCAGTTGTGTATTCTAGCACGCCTTTCATTGATCCTTCTGATGCCTTTTTCATGGCTTCGTTGATTTGCTCTTTGGTTGCTTCTTTTTTCAATACCACAGTAAGATCTGTTAATGATCCATCAGGAATAGGAACTCTCATGGCGATGCCATCAAGTTTTCCAGCTAGGTGTGGCAATACCAAACCTACTGCTTTTGCAGCTCCAGTCGAAGTCGGGATGATAGAGTAGGCTGCTGCTCTGGCTCTTCTCAAATCCTTGTGAGGAGCATCTTGCAATCTTTGATCAGAAGTATAAGCATGAACTGTGGTAATGTACCCTTGTTCTATTCCAAAAGTATCATCCAATACTTTAGCCATTGGCGCAAGACAGTTGGTAGTACATGATGCATTAGAAAGGATCGTTTCTTCACCAGTCATTGAGTCTTCGTTCACCCCTAAGACTACTGTAGGAACTCCGCTTTTTGCAGGAGCAGAGATCACTACTTTTTTGGCACCAGCAGTGATGTGTTTACCTGCACTTTCTGCATCTAAAAAGAATCCAGTAGATTCCAAAACAACATCTACTCCAAGTTCTCCCCAAGGCAAGTTCTGCGGATCTCTTTCAGCATATATTTTTATTTTCTTACCATTGACTACGATACCATCCGCTTCAGCAGTAACTGTACCATTAAATCTTCCATGAACAGAGTCATACTTTAGCAAGTGAGCCAACGTATTTGTGTCCGTTAGGTCATTGATTGCCACGATTTCTACACCTGGCTTTTCGAGTAAAGCTTTGAAAGATAATCGGCCGATTCGGCCAAAACCATTGATAGCAACTTTAGTCATTATATGAGTGATTAAGGTTTGTAATTAATTTGGCGCAAAATTACAATGAGATGAATCTAAAACCAATTTATTCTTAAGGATTAGTTTAACACATTTTTTTATTGTTTGGTTTTGCAAATCAAAAATGACCTTCTATATTTGCATCGCTATTGAGCAACCGGCCCGTTCGTCTAGGGGTTAGGACACCGGGTTTTCATCTCGGCAACAGGGGTTCGATTCCCCTACGGGCTACTAAAATGAGCTGATATTCAGCTCATTTTTTTATGCTTTTGTAGATTAGTCTACACGGTCATTGCTTCAATAGTCCATTAATATAATGGCCCGTTCGTCTAGGGGTTAGGACACCGGGTTTTCATCTCGGCAACAGGGGTTCGATTCCCCTACGGGCTACTATCGAGTATTAAGCCAAGTTTCTTGTTTTTCAGGAGACCCGGATTTTTTGCTTTTAAACGCTTTATTTGCTGATATTAGTTCAATAAAACTGTTGATTTGTGGGGTTCGATACTTCAACTTCTGGTTTCAATAATTTTTCCACTTTCCCTTGTCTTTGTTAAGATTTTCTTTGATCTGATTGTGGTTCTCAACATTAATATTTCAGTCAATATTGATTTTGAGAGGATTGATGGAGTTGTTTCATTACATCTAAAAATGACGGCTAGCAATCGCCATTTTTAGGACATTGTATGAAAGGGGTATTTGGATAAACGTTAAAATTTTTTTATATTTTCAGTATAACTATTACGTTTGTACAGCGTTATATCACCAAAACACACTATGGGTCGCAAAAAGAGAAAAACATTAGTTCACGGCATAGCTTCTACTGTTGATATGTTTGGTATGGGTTTTGATCCTCAAAATGATCAAAATAACATCACTACAGCATGGCACAATGTTGGCGTTTACTTCAGTAGAGGCCTCCAGTCTACATCTAGAGAATTAAGTGATGGCAGAGTGACTCAAAGTGAGGATGATTTAATCTGTTATTAATGGCTAAAGAAAAGCCTCAAAATGAGCAACTTACAAAACAAATTGCTCAACAATATCCAAAACTATCGAATCAACAAGCTAGAAGTATAGTACGCACTGTATCACAGAGTGTGTCGTTCAGATCTGGTCCATATCCATCTCCACAGGATTATGAATATTATAAGGAGATAGATCCTGACCTAGTAGAACAGATGAAGCAAATGGTGTTGGATGAACAGAAACATCAACATAAATTAGATACAAATCTTCTTGAAAAAGATTATGAAATAGCAAGAAGAGGACAATGGTTTGCCTTTTCCATTTTTGGGTTAGTAGTATGTCTTGGAGCATATTCCATATATTCAGATATGGAATGGGGAGGAATTATCATTACTGCTATTGGAGTAGGTGGTATAATATCTCAGTTCCTTAGAAAAAGGAAATAAATCTCACCCCTTAAAAAGGGTTCTATTCACTAAGGCACTTTAGCATTCATCAGATCTTAACCAAAAACTGAGCATGAAAAAATACCACTTATCACATGAAGTTTTCTTGTTGAAATAGGGGGATTTATTAGCTGTCAATGCATCTGTTTGCTTTGATATCATGGTGTAGAAATATACTTCTAAAGTCCCATCTACAAACTCATGCTGATGGGATAACTAATGCAAAAAAGAGTATAACTTACTTCTCACGCTCAATAGTGTATTGAACCAGTTGCCCAAGTGAGGTTTTGTATTCAGAGTCTTCAAAAGTGTCAAGGATGTCAGTTGCTTCTTTGTAGTATTTATGCATCACCTCTTCGGCATATTCTATGCCACCAGACTTCTTCACAAATGAGATAACTTCATTGACTCTTTTAGGCTTGTTACTGTGGTTCTTGATTGTATTGATAACGCCTCTTCGCTCTGACCAAGAGGCCTTTTGCAGTGCATAAATCAAGGGCAATGTCATTTTCTTTTCCTTGATATCTATACCAAGGGGTTTGCCAATCTCGCTTGCACCATAGTCAAATAGATCATCTTTGATCTGAAAAGCCATGCCTACTTTTTCGCCAAAGCTCTTCATTTTATCTATTGCTCCATTTTGATTGTTAGATGATGCAGCACCTACAGCACAACATGAAGCGATGAGCGAAGCTGTCTTTTGACGAATAATCTCATAATACACTTCTTCAGTGATGTCAAGTCTACGGGCCTTCTCCATTTGCAGCAACTCGCCCTCACTCATCTCTCTGACAGCTGTTGAAACTATCTTGAGCAGGTCATGATCACCATTGTCAATTGACAATAGTAAACCTCTAGAAAGTAAATAGTCACCAACTAAAACAGCAATTTTGTTTTTCCATAAGGCATTGACTGAAAAGAAACCACGCCTATAGTTGGCATCATCTACCACATCGTCATGAACTAATGTAGCAGTATGGAGTAGCTCAATAAGAGAAGCACCTCGGTAAGTTGACTCAGATATTGCTCCACAAGTCCCGGCACTCAAGAAGACAAACATTGGGCGCATTTGTTTCCCTTTGCGCTTCACAATGTAACTCATGATTTTGTCGAGGAGAACGACATTGCTTTTCATCGATGAACGGAATTTTTTCTCAAATTCTGTCATCTCCTGGTCGATTGGAGCTTTGATGTTTTTTAAATGTAATGCCATAGGGAGATTTCCAGCACAATAATACTATCTTAACCCACCAA
>Ga0209634_1002658_pt1 | contig 12438 bp, 9 predicted proteins | sample LinPmetageLP40_FD_184043 | JGI IMG/M metagenome (GOLD analysis project Ga0209634, IMG submission 184043) | Marine viral communities from the Pacific Ocean - LP-40 (SPAdes) (version 2) | ecosystem: Environmental > Aquatic > Marine > Oceanic | place: Pacific Ocean | collected 2010-08-26 | reverse complement strand
ACTATATAAATATATCAATTTATTCCTAAATTAATTTTCAATTTTAAAAAGTTTAAAATAATATAAGACTATAATAATAATGAGTAAAAAATTAAATATAATATTGGATTTAGATGAATGTTTATTACATTCTATTCTAGGTAATTCTGGAGAAGGGGATTATAAAACATTTTCATCTTATAAAAAACAATTTAAAAAACAAGGTTTTAAATCATATGCTTTTAAATATAAATTTGATAGAGCAAAACACGATGAATATTCCGTAACCTTTATAAGACCACATTTACAAACATTTATAACATATTTATTTAAAAATTATAATGTAAGTGTATGGTCTAATGGATATTATATTTATGTAGATAAAATTTGTGATATAATATTTACAAAGTCTCAACGAAAAAAATTAAAAATAATATTTGGTGCATCTCAATCAATAAATAAGAATTTTATAGTATATGATATTAAAAATAAAAAAAAAGTATACGATTTTGAAAAACATAATAATTGGATTAAAGACTTATCCCATCTCTTTAAAACAAAACCATATTCGACTATTTTTAATAAAGACAATACTATTCTCGTAGACGATCAACTTGATCATTTGAATTATAATAAACACAATGTATTAAATATAAAACATTGGCTTTTTTATGAACAAGATGACACTACTTTACTTAAACTTATTGATTTCTTAAAATCACCAAATATAAAAACTAATAAACTACCAATATTAAATAAATTTAAAGCTAAAACTAAGAAAGCTAAATCTAAAACTAAGAAAGCTAAATCTAAAACTAAGAAAGCTAAATCTAAAACTAAGAAAGCTAAATCTAAAACTAAGAAAGCTAAATCTAAAACTAAGAAAGCTAAATCTAAAACTAAGAAAATTAAAACAAAAAAAAGTATAAAAAAGGGGGGTAGTTTGAAAGAATTAGAAGGTTATAATTCCCCTATCCCCCCTATTAAAATAGCACCACAAGAGGGGTTTGCTTTTGAAAATCTACTTATTGAATCGGGTATTGGTTTGCCTCCAGTAATTCAACTATAAATATAAATATAATAATAAAAAATAATAGGGATAAATTTAGTATTTTTAAAACTTTTAACTATATAATATCATATATCAAATATTTAACATATAATATTAATATACAATATGATTTTACATTTTGTAAATATACTTCCTAATATATATTGGTTTTTTATTGAACCCGATAAAGATGAAAAACATATTAATAATACTTTAGTATCTAGTAGAATTAAAGCATTTTGTAAAATTAAAAACATCAATAAAATAATTCGTTTAGATCAAGATACTTCATATTGGAACAAACATAATATGTATAATGTACAAATACAAAAACAAATATTAGAAATGGAAGAAAAAAAATTGTTTAACTATTTTGAAGCTAAAACACAACAAATATTAAATGATTATCATAATTTTAATAAAACACTTATCATTTCAAATAACAATACTGATACAGGTATTGCTTTATTTATATATATATTAAAACAATTTTGTAATATGAATTATAGTCAGAGCATTATTAGCATACAAAGTAAAATGAAAACAAACATATCATTCCAAAACCAAAATACTAAATATATAATAAAAAAAATGTAAATTTTAATACTAAATGTTAATAATAAATTTTAATAATAAATATTGTTTTTTTTGTTTTTTATTTAATTAAATACCCTATTAATATAATATTCTACCAATATCTTTTCTTATCACGCTCTTTTGAACGTTCTAGAGAACGTTTCTTCTTATCTTTTATACGTTGAATCTTCTTTTCAGGCGTTTTTTGTTTTTTTTCTTGATCACCACACGCTCCTCGTATAAACTCTTGGTAAACCATCTTTGAAATTTTTATTTATATATTATTACAATAAAATTTCAATTTTATTTTTGAATTCTTACTATCATTTTTTTAAAATATAAATAATAATATATATTTATATATATTAATATTTACTTCTTTTTATTATTTTTTTTGTCTTTCTTATGGTCTTCCTCTTCTCTCTTAATAATTTTATCAGCAATTTTAGCTAGTTCATTTATAATAAATATATGCATATTTTTTCCGCATTCCATTTTGATTTGTTTTTTATACTAGATTTATGTTTTATTTCCATTTTTATTTAATTATTTAATAAGGAATTAATTTATTATACTTTTTATTATTTTTATTACTTTTAATTTATTTTAATACAATAATTAGAAATTATCTAATTATATATTAAATATTATTAAATATTATTAATAAATATTATTAATAATATGAAAAAAACAAAAAAAATAAAGAAACATAATAAAACAAAAAAAAAAGACACATCTTTATTTATAAAAAAATCTAAATCTTTATTAAATAGTTTTTTAAATAAAAAAAGCAAAAGAATTAATTCCTTATTTAATAATAAAGATATAATAGAAATGTTACATCATTATCAAGATGACGATGATACATTTACAAAAGAAACAGATAGATGTATGTGTATTGATTATGATGTAATGGGAAATGATTATAATATGGAAAATAATCAAGATTATAGAAGATGTAAAAAAAAAACATATAATGGAACTGATTTTTGTAAAAAACATCAAAATTGTAGGAGTTTTTTAAGCCAATCATTGAATGGTTTTGAAGTTGATTATAATCCTGGTGAATGGTCACATCCTTATATAGAGGGAACTCATAATTGTTATTCTTATTTTCTTAATGATAAACAAGAATCTATAAAAAAAAAATGTGATAAAATATGTAAGAGAAAACACGGTTCTGATTGTCCTAAAAAAATAAGGGATTGTGGTGATTTAAAACCACAACCCGGTGATCATTCATTATTGATGAAGGAAGGTACTTTAAAAAGCAAGAGTAGAGTTTATAAATGTTCTAAAATGGAAGACAAAATAAAGCAAGATAATCCATCTATTAAAAACTCTACATTTTTAGGTCAATGTCCTAAAAAACATTATAAGGGTGCTATGGTAGTAGCAGATGATCACACTTTTCATTTTTATAGACAGAACTCTGACGCATCGTGGAGTCATAAACCAGGTACGCAAAAAGTTGTAGATAAAGACGCTTCTGGTAAAAAAATACACATACCTCATTTTTCGAATAGAGATTATTCTCATAAACCCAATAAAATCAAATATAATTCATTTTGTAATTATTATTGTATTCCTACAAATAAACATATTAAAACAAATAGTATTTAGTTATTTTTATATTTTTATATTTTTATATTTTTATATTTTTATATTTTTATATTTTTATATTTTTATATTTTTTAATATTTCAATAAAATAATATTTTTATAATATATATTTGATTTATTATAATAATAATAATATTCATAAATAATATAATAAACATTATAAAAATATAAAAATGGATTTTTTTAAAAATTTATTTAAAAGTAAAAAATCATTAGATAATGTGAGAAAGGATATAGATATAGATAATAATGAATATGTTGATACATTTAAAAATAATATTAATATTATTTTAAGTGATTTATTAGTACCAATTATCAGTAAAGAAAGCAAAGTACATTCTTTTCAAACTCTCTCTTTATTAGAAAACGCAAAAAATTGTAATAAATTAACATTATTTTTAAGTAAAAGTATTAGTCAAAATTTTAAAAAAATAGAATTATCTAGACTTGCTGATGAAATATTTTTTTCAAAATATACAAATGAAAAGTGTGAAACTGAAAATTGTGATAAATTAGATGCAGAAAAATATAATATTAATAATAAAACGTTTACAAAAAGAACATTATGTAAAATAATTAGTAGACATTATATTAAACATTTAAATCTTATAGCAGCTATAGTAAGCGCAGTAAATCCAACAAACAATATTTGTTTAATGAGATTAAAGAAACTTTTAGAAGTTTTAGAAACAAATAAAAAGAAGGGGGTAATAAAAGTATGTGAAAAAGATATTGTTTATGATGGTGCTTTAATTAATCAACCAGGAATGAAACAATTATTAGATTTATATTATTATCATTTAATTCAAATCGCAGAAACAAAAAATAAATTAAGTGAAGAATATGTTTCTTCAATAAATAATGAATACGCTAAATTAGTTGAATTATTTAGTAATATTATTATGGATAAAGATGAAAGACGCTCCCAAATTATAAAAGATGTTAATCTTATCAAAGAGAAGAAAGAAGCTAAACAAATACAAAATTTATTAAATAATCCAGATGCAATTACAGAAACAGAACAAATAAAACCAGAAATTGTAAGTAAGTCTGAATTAAATAATATTAATAATAGAAAAGAAAATGACAATAGTAATGATAACAATAACGGTAATGATAATGATAATGATAACGGTAATGATAATGATAACAATAATGATAATGGTAATAGTAACAATAATGATGAAGGTAATGATAACGGTAATGATAACGGTAATGGTAACGGTAATGATAACGGTAATGGTAACAATAATGATAATGACGAAAATAGTAATAGTAATATTAATGTTAGTTCTTATGATAATTCAAATAATAATGATAATGATAATAATGATAATGATAAACAAAGAATATTAAAAAAAGAAATTAAAGAAAAAAAAAGAGAAGAAAAACGAGATGAAGAAAAGAAAAAGAAAGAGGCAATGATGCAACGTGATGAGTATAGGGCAAAAGAAATATTAAATAAACATATTAAAAAGGAAACTATATTAGATAAGGGGAAGAAAGAAAATACTAGTATTAATAATTTAAGTTCTAATTTATCAAATAGATTAGATAAAGTATCAAGTAATATACAAGACGTTAAAAAGAAAAATAAAAAGAAGGGTAAATATAAATTTTATACTGGTGGTAAAAGAAATAAAAAAAAACATACAAATAAAAAGGCAAATAGAAAACAAAAGGGAAGTAAAACTAATAAAAGAGCTCTTAAAAATGCTCTAAATAATTATATTGATAATAGAAAACATAGAAATATGGCAAAAAATACTATTAATAAAGGAAAATCAAATAGTGTTTCTAATATTGATTTTAGAAAATTAGATCTTAATAAATTGGTTGATAATTTTAATAAGTATGTTAGTACTACTAAACCAACTAAATATTATAAAACATTAATTCCTATTATAAATAAATCATTTAGGAGTTTTGACAGGGTTAAATTAAATAATATTTGTGAAAACGCAAGAAACAATAAAATAGTTATTAATTTAGAAAGTAAATTATTAACAAAATATTTAGAAAATTACGAAGCTATAAAAACTACATACCTTGACAACTCAGTAATTTTGCTTGATATTTTAGAAAAAGAATTACTTGTTAAAGAAAGTATATCGTCTAATACTAATAAACCCGATGAACCAGTTGAAACTATTGAAAGTTATAGATTAAAAACACTTTCAACTGATGAAATACAAAATATAGAATATCGCGTAAGAGATAAAATAAGTACTCTTTATTATGATTGTCAAATGAAATATGTCGAAGGGGTTCAATTACTTGATGAATATTTTATTAAGCGCGAAGAACTAGAAATGTAATTTATTATTACATATTAAATATTAACTATTAACTATTAAATTTGTTTTATTTTTTCATAATCAACCTTTGGATTGTTTTTTTCTAATATCTCTTTCCCTTTTTTTTTATAATCAAAATCACAGTTATGATTTTCTGCTAATAAACATTCATTACAAAATTTATAATCACATCTACAATCAAATAATATAAGTCTTACTTTTTTTCTTTTATATTTTCCGCAATTATAACAACGTTGTTTATTTACCTTACATTTTGTAGTAGTCGCACATTTACTATTACTAAGGTCTTTTGTTTCTTCACTTTTAGTACATTTAGTACTTTTAGTACTATCAGCTATTTCATTACTAAAAGAATCATCTTTTACAGATAAAATATCAGTTTCTGAATTTGGAGATTTAACCATTTTATATAATATACACTAATATTTAAGATTTGAAAAAATTAAAATTGATTACTTTTAACAAAATCAATTTTATTTTTTTCAATCTATAGGTTTTGTAAATATATGAATATGGAAAATATCTGTTATGCTACAATTTTGTATTGTATTTACCCAATATGTTATAATATTTTCGATAATTGGATATTCTTCTTTTTTCTTTTTATATTTAATATTTATATCAAAATATTTATTTATTTCATTTTTAATAAATAGTTTATCTAGTTTGTCTAAGTTTTTATTTTGTGGTGTTTTTTTTTTACGTTTATTATTTATCCATAATACATAATGTTTAATGTTATTAGAAGTATAGTATGGAAAATCATTTAACTGTAAAATAGAATCTTGCGTTTCTAATACTTCTTTAATATTATCTACAAAAATAAAAAATTTATCACTAGAGCGATATTTATCATATTTATCTTGAATATAATAATCTCTATATAAAGATATTAATGGTGGATTATCAATTGAATAATTATTTAAATAATCTTCTGTTATTGGATACAATTTTTTATTATTCATTTAAATATAAAAAAGATTTTAATTTTAAAATATAAAATATGTAAATTATGTTTATATTAGTTTTATGGTGTAATTAAGTAAATAACTTAGGTAAAATAGACATACCTTGTAATTCTTGTATTAACAATTTACAAGCATATGGTATATTAAGTAATGAAAAATCAGACGAATTTACACATTTTGAGCATTTATACAGTTTCTTTTCATCATTAATAATAGAAAATGTTCCACATTTTTGACAAACGTGTGCTTTAAATAAATCACTTCGTTCTAACATACTTTCTTTTAAAAATGAAAGTGTACCGTGAGCTATCATACAATCACGTTCCATTTCTCCAATACGTAAACCACCATCACGACTTCTACCTTCAGGTGGTTGTCTAGTTAATTGAACTATTGGTCCTGTAGCTCTAGAATGAACTTTATCATCTACCATATGTTTTAATCTTTGATAAAATGTAGGTCCCATAAATATTTGACAATCCATTTGTTTACCTGTTATTCCATTATAGAGAGTTTCATTACCATGTCTATTATAACCATTAATTTCCAATAAATCATATAATTTTTCTTTATCTAATTCACAAAAGGGAGTACAATCTGACAAACCCCCCATCAATGCTCCATTTTTACCCAACATACATTCCAATAATTGACCAATGGTCATCCTGCTAGGAATTGCATGAGGATTCATAATCGCATCTGGTGATATTCCATCTTTATTAAAAGGCATATTTTCTCTTTGTAATGTCATACCTATTGTTCCCTTTTGTCCACATCTACTACTAAATTTATCACCTATTTTAGGTGTTCTTTCTGTACGTGTTTTAATTTTAGTAAAACGAAATCCTTCTGAATTGCGATTACGATATATTCTATCAATAAATCCAGATTCATTCATTCTCAAATTAGTACTACAATCTTTGTAAGTCATTACATTACTATTTTTAGTTTTAATAGGTAAAACTTTACCTATAATAACATCATTTGAATTTACATATTCATTTTCTTTAATAAAACCATTTTCATCTAATTTTTCATAATTACATGGTTTCATATTTTTTGTATATTTAGGATCTGGTTTACAAAACTTTTCTTCTTTACCCGACGATTGTATTTTTTTCTCATCGTCTTTATAAATTCTATAAAATGTAGCACGAAATAATCCTCTATCTAAAGCATCTTGATTAAATATAAGAGAATCTTCTTGATTATAACCAGTATGTGAAGCTATAGCAATAATAGCATTTAATCCATTTGATAATTTATTACAATTTAAAATTTCATTATATTTTGTTGAAACCATTGGTGTTTCAATATTATTCATATTATAACTAAGAGTATCCATTCTTTCCAAATTATTTGTCATACTAATACCCATTGCTTGTTTACCCATAGCACTCTGATATGTATTACGAGGTGATTGATTATAATCTGGAAATGGGATTAAAGAACCAAGAACCCCTAGTATTAAACTAGGATGTAATTCACAATGTGTATATTTATGTATATAAGGAGATACATTTTTAATTAAATCTTTATTATTACAAGCAACTAAACAATTTTTAATCTCTTCACAATCTATAAATTCTACAGCTGATTCTTTAAAATCATAATCATTATTAATTTCATCTTCACACCGTTCTAATAAATTCATATTTAAAATCTTCAAGTTAGAACACAATAATTCTTCAAATGATTTAATTTCATTTTTTTTATAATCATCAATTATTAAATTATTATCCTTTACTTTATATAATGGACGAGTTAATCTTCCACTATCTGTGTAAATATAAATTATATTTTCTATAATATTCCAATGAATAGAATTATAAATATTAATTATTGCTTTCCCCCTTGCTGATTTAAATTTATTAATGAATTCTTTGGGATTATAATTAATACCTATCCATGTACCATTAATAAATACTTTAGAATTAAATAATGCGTCTTTAATAGGAAAATCTTCCAATTTGATAACACCATTTTCATAAGACCATATATGAACTGGTTCCGAATTACTAGAAATTGTAATATGACACCCAAGAGCCAAATTTTTTACTAATCCAACAGGCTGACCTTCAGGTGTTTCCACTGGACATATATAACCATATTGTGTTATGTTTAACTTACGCGGTTCCACAATCTTACAATTATTTTTATCAGATGGTGAATTAACTCTTCTAATATGTGATAAAGTACTTTGATATGATAATCTATTTAATACTTGAGAAACACCAGATTTTGACTTACTTTTATTAAAACTAGTTCCAGTTTTAATATTCCAATTACCAGTTGCTAAGGCATATTTTAGACCTCCTTCAATAATTGTTGATTTAATCATCTTATAAATATTATCGGGTGTAATAATGTCAAATGTGTCTTTACCACTTTTATTACTTTTTAATTCTTTTAGTATCGATTTTTTTATATCCTTAATTTGTCTGTTTGTAGATTGCCTTACAATACTAGCAATAGATGCTCCAGCTGTGTCAACCCTTTTATTATGAAATTGGTCCCTATTATCATATTCTAAATAACCTAGATGAACCTTTAATAATTTTTGAACCATATAACCATAAAAATATGCCTTTTGTACATTATTTTCTTTTAAATGAGGAAGCATTTCAATCTTAATAGAACGAATTAAATATTCTTCTTTCATAGCATTATCCATTTTAATTTCTTTATTATTTCCTTTATAAATTAATTCATTAATAAGAAAAGATTTAATATCTTCTTGTGTTTTTAAATTATTTTCCCTACAAATATCTTTATAATTAAATAGGGTCTTTTTTAAGCATTCTGTTAATCTTTTGTTAATTCTATTATCAGTATCCCATAATATTAATTCTACCATCTTTTTATCTTTTTCAATACCCAATAATCGTAGTATCAAAAATATATTTACTGATGACTTAAAATTTGGAGTTTCAACTACAATTATTTCTGTTTTATATAAATATTTTACATAGTTAGTCATTACAACACTAAATTTATTGTCATTAATTGATTTAATTTCGGCGTTTAAGAATTTAATTTGTCGTGTATTTTGAAAAATAAAGACTTTGTTTTCAGCCATTCTTTCTTGTGAAACAATAATTTTTTCATTACCACTTATAATAAAATAACCACCTAAATCATAGGGACATTCGCCTTCTGTTTTTAAATCAAGATTTGGTTTTTGTTTTAATACACAGAAATTTGATTGAACCATAATAGGAATTTTACCGAAATTAATTTTATTTAATGTTTTTTCTTTTATGTCTTCATTTTCTAAAAATTCTCCCGTTCTCTTAATACACTTCATTTTTATGTTTACATACAGAGGAGAACTATACGTTAAATTACGTTGTCTAGCAATTTCTGGCGTCATTGTTTGAGAACTACCATCTGTTTCATAAATTGTAGGTTCGCCAAGACTGAAACTTAAAAACTCACATTCTAATTCTATAACGTGTTTATTATGATTACTATTAAAATCGTGATATATAGTAAATGTAAATTGTTTTAATATTTGAAGAAGTTGATGGTCTATAAAATAATTAAATGGTTCAATATGATGTCTATTTAATTGATTTTTAACATATGGGCTTAATACTTCCCACGTGTTTTTATTATAATCAAAATATTCATCCTTTTCTTTCGTTTTAATTGGCGATTTACGTGTGTTTGTTTTTTTTTTTGTTTTAGGTTGTTTTACATTTTTTATTGTTTTCTGTTCTTTTTTGTGTATTTGTTTCTTTTCTACAGGCATCACCAATTATTAATTAATTAAAATTAATCTTTAAAAAAAAATCAATTTTAATTTATATCATAAATATTATTATAATAAAAATTGTGTTAAATAATTATAAAAATAATATTTATTAATAATAATATATTGTATATTATATTATTAAAAACAATAATTTAATAAATATACTTAAAATATGGTTTCTAGTAATACTCAAAAACGTACTTATAAAAAACCACGTCATATATCATCTGTTGGAAAAACAAAGACTAGAAAGAAAAAAGAAAAAAAGAAAAATACACATAAGTTAAAAGGTGGTGCATTATGGAAGGATATTGTATTGGCACCGTATACATATTTTACTACAGCGCCAACAAAAAGTGATTTCATTGACCCTCTTCTTCCGGACGGGAGTATCGCCCCGGTCACAAAATGGGAGCCCGTTTGGAATTTTTTAAGGCACGTTGCTGGAGGATTTGGATCAATTACATCTTTTACGACTATAGCACTACCTATATTTATTTCTTCGGCTTTAGCTGTTATGGCTTCCGGTGCAGCTGATGGTTTACAAACATTTTGTAAATGGGGACTTGACAAATTATTTAAAGACGGACGTACCACCTTACAAAAAATGAATAAAGTTACATTTACAATAGGTAATATTAATTATCATATTATTCATAAAAAAATTGAAATACCATTAAAAACTGAAACACTTACAAAAAAACTGAATGAAACATATAAAATAATGAATAATAATGAAGAAATTGAAAAATCCACTAACGAAGATTATACCATAGAAAAATTTATAGAAGACTATACAAGCTCTATAAAAGATAAAACTAAAACTAACAAAGATACATTTACAGATAAATATCTATTATATTATTCAAAAGATGATCAATCTAGTAAAATACAAGAAATTAGTATATATACATTATTAAAAAAAGTTAATGAAGAAGTTGATGATGAAGTAGAAAAATATAAAACTAAAAGAACAAAATATATTAAGAAAGAACAATCTAATCGAAAAAACAAGATAAAACCCGATATACTGTTAGATCACTATTTTGATGAAAATAATGAATTAAAGGATGGTACAAAGGGTCTTGAAAACCAAATAAAACGTGAAGTTATAAATTTAAGTTATTTACCTAAAATAACTCTTATACCGGGAGCATCTGAAGAAATAGAAGAAGAAGATAGACTCCCCTTTATAGATTATACATATTATGATTATAATTATGAAAAAAAAGTTAAATATTATGAAGCAGATAGTGTAGTGAATACAATGACTAATACTTTTTATGATTTTATATATAAAAGAAAAATATTACAAGGTGAATCAATCACACACGATAATATGATGGATGTTATAAAACTAGAGTCAGGATGTGACAAAGAATCTTTGGAACTTGGAAAAATTACTGAAATTATTAAAACTACAAAAGAATATAACGAAAATAAATTCGTTTATTTTGATAAAACTGGTAGTAATTTGGATGATACAAAACAAAATTATATATATTCAATATTAAAAGAAAGTTATATAAATAGTAGCTCTATGAATACACCACTATATCTTGTAATTGTTGTGGGGGATGAGAGAAATATTAAACATCTTTTAATATATATAAGAATAAAAGGCAAAGGTGATAAAAAAGAAATACAAATAAAATGTGATGTTATGGAAGGGGGCTTAGATGAAACACACAAAACAAACGTATTAGATTGGTTTAGCAAACAATACTCACAATTAAAAAATATAACTTCTAGAATTGAGTATGATGCTAAGATTAATCAAGAAAAAATATTAATGGTAAGACATTCGATATCATTTCACTTATTTAATAATGATTTTATACCAAACGCATTTAAAAGTAAACTTAGTACAACACGTGCAAATGTGATTGGAAGTCAAATAGATGATGATAAAAAATATAAACAACTAGATATTAAGGTAATTAGTGATAATGATAATAATATTCCACAACCTATTACAATAGATGAAAGTGAATTAGAAACACTTAAGGCTTATGATACACATTTTGAGGGTAATATATCCAAATTAGCTACACAAATAATATTAGAACAAATTAGAAAAGAGCAAAATCCTAAAAAATCAAGTACTGGAGGTACTGGAGGTACTGGAGGTACTGGAGGTACTGGAGGTACTGGAGGTACTGGAGGT
>Ga0209634_1002655_pt1 | contig 12442 bp, 15 predicted proteins | sample LinPmetageLP40_FD_184043 | JGI IMG/M metagenome (GOLD analysis project Ga0209634, IMG submission 184043) | Marine viral communities from the Pacific Ocean - LP-40 (SPAdes) (version 2) | ecosystem: Environmental > Aquatic > Marine > Oceanic | place: Pacific Ocean | collected 2010-08-26 | reverse complement strand
AAAGCAGATAACATCTTATTTACAATAAAAGCAGGATACTTTTTCTTCCATAAATCATCTTCAGACTTCATTAAGTCATTCTTTGTAAAGTTTATTGCGTTTAAGTATTCTTTTAATTCATACATTACAATGCCCTTTTCATTTTTTTAGTTAAGAAGGAAGTCAAGTCTGATGGTTTATCTCTAAAGTTTTTAGAATTATTTGTAAGTTTATCTGTGTAATCTTCATCATTGGAAAATCTAGTACTTCTATTTGATTTAAATGCTTTTTCTTTTTGAAGACATAATCCTCTTCTTTCTTTATCAGACATACTTTGATATTTTAAATCTGCTACAGGAGCACTACCTTGAAATTTTTGTATATGGTCGTTTATTGAATTTATTTCCATCCACTCACACAACATTGAAGAATCTCTAAAATTCATTGAGTCATTAGGAATCAAAAAACTAACCCAAATATTTCTAGTTAGTTTAGGCCCAAATCCATATTTTTCAAACACAGGTGACCATGCAGCTTTTAAATTACCTATGTTCTTTTTAATTTGATTTGCTTCTGTGCCTAAATTCATAATAACTTTATGGTCGCCCCACCTATCTTGTGGTTGAGTTGTTGGTTTTCTTCTTTTAGTCCTGTGTTTATCTGACATACTATCATCTGACATACCAAAACCTTTACCAGATGAAGTTCCTATTTTAATAAAAGGAGAATCTGTAAACTTGTTAGGAGGTACAGTTGGTTTATCTACACTATAAACAATTGAATAAACAACACTCTCAAATTGATTTGCTGCCTTTGATACATCTTTATAATGATACCATTCAGAATATGTAAAGTCTTTAGCGATTAAATCGTGGTTAAGGTATTTCCCTATACTACTCATTTGAACTTCACCTGAGACATTAATTCAGTTAGACAAGCAACTAAATTGATTTCTTGGTCTGCAACAAAGGCAGACTTATACTGATAATCAGCAATAATTAAAACAGCATGAGGTATAGTTTCTGGTTGTAAACTATCATACATATTATCATAAATTTTTCTAAAGATTTTAACCGGGTCATTATCAAGATTATTGACAACCCATTTTCTCATATCACCAAACTCTTTACCTTTAAGGTGAGTTACAAGTGTCTTTAAATTTTCATCAGATACATTAACAAGTATACCAGCATCAATAGTACCACTTACAGAATATCTTTGTAATTCATTAATAAGTTTTCTAAAGTCTGGGAAATGTTTCTTGATTAATTCAGCAAGTACCTTTTCTTCAAAGTCAACATTCTGTTCTTTGAGAATATAAGTTGCTCTTGAAAACAACTGACTTGCTAATTTAGGTTTATCTTTTGGATTGATTCTAAATTCAATATTAGAAAATCTACTATGTAAAGGTTCTATGATTCTATTCTTAAAATTACAAGTAAGAATAAATCTACAATTCTTGTGAAACTCTTCTATGAACCCACGCAATGCAGGTTGTGTAGATTGTGGATTTAGATAATCTGCCTCATCAAGTATAACTACTTTTTTACCACCTGATAGTGATACAGTAGAGGCAAAGTTTTTAATCTTATTTCTTAGTACATCAATGCCACCTTCTTCGGAACCATTAATCATAATCCAATCACAGTCTAATTCTTCACATAATGCTTTTGCAACTGTGGTCTTACCTATGCCTGGTGTACCAGAAAATAATAGATTAGATAATTCGCCTTTCTTGATAAAGGACTTAAATAGTGTTTTTAATGATGGCGGTAATATGCAATCATCAATCTTAGCAGGTCTATATTCTTCGACCCATAAAAAGTCTGTATTCATTCTTCACTCCATTCATAATATAATTTAAATTACTTAGTAATTGTGCTGTCTGGTTCAAGAGCAATCCAGTATTCAATAGGTAGTTTCTTATTCTTAAAGTGAGATATAGACTTTGAAGATACTGAAACATCATAATCACCAGATAACATTTTTAGATTTTCTACTTTAAAATAGAAAGTATAATCTGCTGTAGCGCCTTCGCCTACAACGATATCAAAGTTATTAGATGTATCGTTCTTTTTATCACATACTTTTAATACGACATCACCACCTTTTGTTCCTACTAATGCAAGGTCAGGTGTTTTCAGAATTGCAGCCATCTTTTTTAATTCTGTAAGATGTGATTCTGATAAACTAAAAGTAACATCTGCCTCTGGCATATTTACTTCTTTAGTTGGTGATACTAGAACTGACGGATCCGAATAAAAGTATTTTGCTTTTGACTTACTACCTTCACCAGAAATAGTCATAAATTTATCTTGCAAAGATAATTCAGGTTTGTTTAGTCCAGACATTACTGCAAGAAACTCATTGAGGTCATAGATGCCAAATTCAGAATCAAATGATTCATCAATATCTGCCTTAGCAAATATATTTCTCATAGTTGAAATTGTGTTTAATTGTTTTCCTGGTTTAATCAATATGTTAGTATTGATTTCAGAAAAGTTTTTTAGAATGTTTTGGGTGTTTTGATTTAGTTTCATAATATTAATATTCGCCTTTTTGTTTAATTCGTTCATTAAGTACTGCGTTTATTATAACAAAAATAAAGAGACCTGTCAAGCAGGTCTCTCTAAAATAAAAACAAATAATTATTTGTTCATAACGTACATTGTTACTTCAAAACCGAAACGCATTTCAGTCGCTTGAGGTTGAGTCCACATAGTATTTCTCCTTGTTTATGGTTAATAAAAGTCATTAATCATAAACCATATCATTGAAGATGCATTTAAAAATAAATACAAGGTTCAACTTGAGATTTATTATTACTTGATGTCAATTGTTCGAGGTTTCTTTTCCTCTGGTACAACTTTTTCTAACTCGACTAAAAGCATTCCATCTTTCAATTTAGCACTATTTACAATCACATCATCTGCTAATGTAAATGTTCTACTAAATTTTCTTTTTGAAATACCTCTATGAATAGTTTCCTTTTCATTCTTATCATCATTCTCAACTGATTTAATTGTCAATTGGCTAAGAGCAGATTTAATTTCAATGTCTTTTTTGTTAAATCCAGCAAGTGCCATTTCAATCTGATAATTAAAATCGTCTACTTTAACAATGTTGTAAGGTGGATATGATGTCGGTTGTTTAACCGTGTACTCTAAAGTGTTATTAAAGTGGTTAAATAGGTCATCAAAACCTACTGAAAATGGACGCAAATCGTTCCATATAGATAGTCTTGTCATATTGTTCATATTGTTCTCCTTTTATTAAGCAAGTTAATCTAAATGATACCTCTTAATTGAGCGTATCATAATTATTTATATGAGTATTGTCTTCAAATATAAAAAAAGTGCCGTTTTTTGAGACCATGGTCTCGGGCGAAACGGCAAAACCCAAATGGTGTCTTTGCGGAAGACACTCTACCTCTAATGTCAGGACTTACGAACTGCCTCACACTACTATTTATACGATAAAAGACTCTTACTGATTACTGTAAGCGAATTTTTGTTTACCGTATACGGCTTTGATACCAGAAGCAACGATTTCAGATATCGAAGTATTAACAGAAGCAACTTTACTTCCAAACACTTTGTTTACACCAGCAGCTATAATAGCTTTAGTAGGTGTACCTAAACGATACGAAGTACCACCAGCAGATTTATTAATATAAATCATGTGTCCTTCTGTTCGTAGTTGGTCAACCATTGCTCGTGGTGATTTTAAATCAAATCTACTTCCTCTTAAAGTTTTCCACCAAACGGGATTACCTTTCGATAATAGATTTAATACTTTTTGTTTCTTAGTTAAGGTTTTTCTACCCATAATTAATACAACTCCTTCAAGTCATTGTTGCCGATTGTTTTTACATTAGCTGATATGGGCAACATATTCATATCAAGTAATTCTTTTAAAACTCTTTTTTTAAATCTTTAAGTTTTTGTTCTTTTTTAAAACGTCTAATTGCTTGTTTCTTTGCGTCTCTTCTTACGGCAGAAGGTTTAGAATAGTGTTGACGTTCTTTTAAATCTCTCATCACGCCATCATTAAGAAGTTTCTTTTTCAAAACTTTTATGGCCTTCTCAACATTATTTCCTCTAACTGTTACTTTTGTCATTATAAATTTTCTATCTTTTTAATTTTCTTTATTTGTATATTATACACTAATTTTATATTGTTGTCAAGCTGTAAAAAGTGGCACCGACTACAGGTGCCACTCGACTACATTATGAGATAGATTTTAATAACTAGGGTTATCGTCCTCACTATCATCGGAATCTAGTTCATCATCTAGAACTGGACTATTCCAGGTAGAGACATCTTCGCCCCCATCAACTTTAGAATATAAATCCATAAATGATGTTTTAGTGTCAACATCAAATCTGTTAGTACACATCTCAATCGCCTTCATCTTATTCTTAAAGATTGTAAAGGCCTCTACTATGTGGACTAATCTTCTGGTGGATATTATTTCGTCAACACCACCTTCATAGAAAGTTTTTCTGATAATATCTGCCCAGGTAACTAGATTACTTGCAAACTTAACATCATCATCTTTGGTAAGACCTTTTTCTGACATTACATTTAATAAGATTTTACTTTCAATCTTATTTGTAGGGTATGCCTGTTCAACAGTAATAGGGAATCTTTCGAGGAATGCCTCGTTAAGAATATTAGTACCGATGAATCTACCATCTTCGGATCCTTGACCCTTAGTATTGGCAGTAGCAATCACGTTAAACCCTGGTGCAGGTTTAATAAACTTGTTAATCTTTTTAAGGAAGACACCATTGCCTTCTAAGATAGGTTGTAAACACATAATCTTATTAGACGCAAGGTCAATTTCGTCAAGAAGAAGTATTGCACCTCTTTCCATTGCCTCGATTACAGGACCATTCTGCCAAACAGTTTGACCATCTTGCAATCTGTAACCACCGAGTAAATCGTCTTCATCAGTCTCGATTGTAATATTAACCCTAATACATTCTCTTTGAGATTGGGCACAAGCCTGAGACACGTTCATTGTCTTACCGTTACCAGAAAGACCTGTAATAAAGATAGGATAAAATTGTTTACTAGTAACAATAGATTTAATATCTTTGAAGTAACCCCATGGCACAAATACAGGATCCGTATCAGGAACAATATTGCCAGTTAGACTTGAAACAATAAATGCCGCCTGAAGAACTGCATCATTAGCAGGCGCTGTTTCAGTTTTAGGTAATTCTGCAATGATATCTTCTTTAATTTTAGGAGAGATATCACCGTCAATAGGAAGAGCGTAAACGCCTCTTGAAACTTTGAATTGGTCTTGTTTTAACCAACTTGGATTTTTGATATTACCAATCTTGATAAAATCGTTAATTTCACTTCTAGTTAAATCAGTTTTCTTGTAATGTTTATATAACAATTCAACTTGTTTTAACTGTTCATTATTTAATGTAGTCATTTTTCACCTTTGTTTTTTTCATAATATACACATATTATACGATATTTTGCATAGTATGTCAAGCATTATTCCATTTATTCCAAATTATTCCAGATAAATGTAACGAATATGGGGGTTTTTGCCCCCATATTGACGTTCTTTGATTACTCACTATCTGAAACTGCCCCAATTTGTGGCATCTCAGATGATGTATCAGCAACTTCAGCAACTTGCCCTATCGAAGGTAAAGCATAACTGCCTCTGCCCAATCTGTATGATTGATTTTTCATCAACCAAGCAGGTTTAGTGATACCGAGTTTAGTCTGAAGCGATATAATATCTTTTCTAGTAATCTCAGAAGTAAAGCCCTGAGCATTAGCCGTTCTAACAAATGCTTCTTGAGCTGGTTTTAGTAATATTTTAGATGTATTTTCCATTATATAGTTCCTTTTCAATTAAGCGACTTGCGAAATAAATTTATTTAAGACAACTCTACTATCTTTATTTTCTTTCAAAGTAGATTTGAATAGTTTTTTTATTTCACTCTTTTTAGCGTTTTCAGATGGTGTCGCCATTTGACCATCTGATACTTGCAAGTTACCCCCAGCAAGGAGATAAAATTCATCATAAGCAGTATTGTGTTTAACAATTAAACATTTATTTTTTCTGTATTCTGCCATTACTTTTTTTCTATCATATACTTTTACGTTTTTATCATATGTATATGAAGGAAAGTATTTGTCTAAAGTGTAAGCATCAATTCTTTTACCACTTGCAATAAAGAAACCTAATACTTTAGTACCAGTTCGTTCTCTTAAAGCATCGAGCAATTTGTCTGTCATATCGTGGTCACGTTGAATCAGATATTCTTTTTTAGTTTTAGTATCTCTTAAAACTAAATTATTATCATATTGTCTATTAGATATATAATAACCATTTATATTTTTTTTCATATAGTGACTATCAATCATATCTTGACTAGGATTAAAAGTAACATATCTATCATTACCATCAGAATGACCATCAGTTAAAAAGATTGTATTCATTTTATCAATAGCATATCTTTTTCTAAAAGCATTAACCATTGGCATTGAAGCCATAATACAATCATTTAGTGGTGTCGAACATAATCCATAACCAAATGGTTCACTAGGTAAATTGCCAGCGTAATTTCTTTCTTCTACAATCTTATCATATTCTTCAGTATCTAGATTATACCATTGTTTTCTAGAATAATGATTTGAGTTATTATATCTTTCAGAAAGTAAGAATAAGTTAATCATACCTTTTTCATATTCTTTAGCATTCATTCTAGAAGATGCAAAATTTAAAAGTTTTAATCTTTCGTCAACTGTTACATCACCTTCTTCATATTTAGGAAATGATTTATCTTTTTGTGTTTGATGTCTACTATCTCTATCCCAATGATTACTATTACAGTCATTACTAAAAGCATATACTTCAAAAGGTATATTTACTTTTTGACAAAACATTGTTAAGTTCATTAACTGGTGAATAGTAGGACGCAGTTTATCAGCCATACTACCTGACCAGTCAATGAACATCATCATACCGTGATTTTTACCATCAGGTGTGATTGCCATTCTCTTAAAGATATCATCATTATATTTGTAACTATGTAATTTAAGTGGGTCGATAACACCAGATTTATCTTGTTTAGTTCTAGAATAAGCAGAAGCAGCCTTTTTCATTTCATATTCTTTTATCATGTATGAAACTTTTTTAGACTGGTCTTTATTAAATTGTCTGTATCTAGAAATTAGTTTAGTTATAGAATCTTGTGTATAAGTGTTTTTAGTTTCTTCTTGATAAGGTTTTCTAAATATTCTATCAAAATCTTTTAGTACAGTTTTATAGTCAACAACATAATCATTAACATTTTTGTAATTATGAATATTAATATACTCATTATTTTTAGACGCAGGGTCTAATAAATTTTCTTTCTTATCTTCCCAAGATTGGTCTGTCTCAGCAGAAACTTCTTCAAATGGTGCAACAGGTTTAGAAGGTGCACCATTTAATTCTCGTTCTGATTGTACGCCAGCAGAAGGTTCATTAGGTTTTTGTTTTTCATCTTCGTCTTCATCATCTGAAGAACTAGAATCACCGGGTTTAGGGTTAGATTCACTTTCGTTTTTGTCTTCATCATCTGAGGAATCAGAATCATCACCATCATAATCCCAATCAGAATCATCAAGGTCATCAAAATCATGGTCATCAAAACCATTAGTTTGCATTTCTTGTTCTTTTTCTTCTTGTTCTTCTTTACAATATTTTGATAATTCTTCAGCAAGTTCAATAACATCTTCAAAAGTCTCTAACTTTTCCATTCTAGAAACTACATCATTTTCATAATTATCAGAAAATGTAAGAGGAGATTCTACATGAGAAGATTTAAAATGAATATTTAATCTGTCAATAAGAAGCATATTATCAAGGTCTTTATCTTTAGTACCAAAGAAGTCATTATTAATAAGGTCTCTATAACCTTTAATAAATGATTGTGATAAACCAGGATATCTTCTTTTAATTAGTTTTTCAATACGAGCATCCTCAATAACATTTAAGAATGACTTTGGTATATTTCTCTCTTTAATAGCATCTTGCCAATTAAATTGTGGAGTAAATAATGCATGACCGACTTCGTGTGCAATTAATAAGTCTGTAATATCTTCGTTCATGTCTTTCCATATAGGTAAAACAAGTAGTCTAGATTTTACATCAAAATAAGCAGTCTTTACTTTTTTATGTTCTACTGATATATTTTCAGTAGCAAGTAATTTTGCAAGAAACGATTTTGCATTATTATTGATTTTGTTTGTTTTCAAGTTTTTATCTCTCATTTTCATAATATAAGTATATTTTACTAGATATTGGCATGAATGTCAAGCATTATTCCACTTATTTGGAACTTTTTTTGGAATAAATGAACTGTTGATATTCTTAATCTTTGTAACATACTACTAAGCTATATGAGTTCCACTTGAATGTCAAGCGTTATTTGGTACTTTTATGGAATAATTTTCCCTTGTTTTTCAAAGGGTTAGAGATTTGTTCTACTTTTTGAAGATAAAAGTAGGTTCAAATTTACGACCAGGTATGTTGGGCCTCTGATATTCGCCCATATATTGTTGTTTTTGTTTAGTTTCTGTAGTATCGCCATCTAGTGTTGCAACGGCAGAGCCGCCTTGTTGAGTACTTAAAGACAACCACCATGTATCTGTATGTTCAAAACCTACTGATTTTGCAAGTGATACTGTATCTTCTTCGAATGTCTTATATTGTTTTGTATTAGCAACATTGAGTGCAAGATACTTGCCAGTTTTAAGACCTTTATATGCATTGGCAATAGTCTGTTTTAGAAACTTTTCTTTCCAGATTTCAGATGTATCAAACTTAATACTTGATTGTTCTGGTTCATCACCATATGCTTCCCAACCAAAGTAAGGGGGACTTGTAAATACAAAATCTAAACTTTCATCTTCTGGTATAAATGTCTCACTACCTTTTCTATGAAGATGATAGTTGTTATATGGGTTACCAAATGTTGTAACCATTTTAGATAATCCTTCATAAGTAGGAATACAAGGGTCAGTACCAATATAGTTTACCCCAGCTGCAATCGCACCGAGTAATCGACCACCATAACCCATACTTGGATCCCATACTGTGCCAGCAACTGTACCTTCTAGTGGACTATCTTTATCTACAAATACATCATAAAGAGCTGCAGCCGCAGTAGGTCTAAAATTAGAAACCATTTGAGTGCCACTATATCGTCTTAACATAGAACGCATATCTGAATCTGTAATCATATGAGCAGCTTTCTTTTGAAAGAAAGTGCCTGTTAATATTTTGTTTAATCCTTTTTTAAGATGTTCTTCATCGTCCCATATCTCCATAGGTGTTCTCATCTTACCACATTTAATACCCCATGCGTGTTCCATATATGACCATGCAAGATTAAGACCATGTGCTGATTGACCTATGACTTTATTCTTTCTATCAATAAGTGTATCTCGTCTAAAGTTTACTAGTTGATTAAATATCTCATTACGCCATGAAGTGCTTGTAGGGTAATAAGGAAAACCTCTAGTTTTCCATTCATCATGTACTTGTTGAATATTATCTGTCATATAAGTAAACCTCTCCTGGTAGTGTGCCTTTTGCCCATGTTGTTTTGCCAACTAGTTTCATATTATTCTTAACATAAAATTTCTTTGCTATTTCGTTATCACTACGAACACTTAAAAATACTCGTCTTGGTTTTACAAACTCAAAGAACTTTTGTAATGCCTTACTTGCTGAACCATTTTTATGTTTAGCTGCTATTTGATGTAGTATACAATCACCTTGTTGAGCAATTATCTCACCAATCTTTTGTTTTCTTTTATAAAACTTATATGTAATTACAACATCATTATCGTATATAAGATTACCTTGTGCAATTTGTCGTTTCATGTAATCTGTACGAATATGAGGAAACCACTTTTTGTGTTGATAAAAGATTTCTTTTACCGATTCAAAATTTATTTCTTTAGCATGATTCATAATTTATATTATATCATAGTTAATCAAGAAAGTAAAGCCCTCATCTTTTCATTAGAATAACAATCAGCAACCAGATGTATTCTATCAATATTACTCGTGTTTCGAACAGCATGAGCTTTTGTAACATCAGTATAGTAATAATGTCCAGTCTTTAATTTATGTTCTGTGCCGTCTTTATCTTTTGTGTTTTCATATAAAGTAAATATCACGTTGTCGTTTGTTCTAATTGGCATGTGTATTCTAATTATATCACCATCATCAAAACCAATGTCTTTGTCTATCTTATCTGTATGTTTACCAATAACCTTACCTGCTTCTAGTCTCATAAATCTAACTCTCTCAAACTCACATGGTAGTTTTTTAAGCATAGTTAATATAGGTTTCATTGTTGTAATTACTGATAATGTGGTCCATTGTAATTTAGTGTCTATGTTTACTGAACTCTTTAATACGCCAGGTTTTAATATATCTAAAGCGTGATTACCATATCCGTGTAAAGATAAAGCATCCCACCCTCCTTTTGCATATTTTGTTTTTACTTTCTTAAATTTCATATTATCAAGATTTGCAGCCACACTATTAAGTATTGAAATATCGTTGTATGGTTCTATTGATAATTCTTGCAGTACAGGTCTTGTCATTTTATTCCTTTATATAGTAAAGATGGTGAATGTGTCGACCATTTATACTCAAAATTTTGTGATGTAGAGTTTATATTAATTAACTTAGCACCATTCTTTATATGAAAATGTGTGGCCATAGGCGTTAATGGTGATAAAGTTACTAATTGAGTTATGTATAGTTGTTCTTTTATAAACTCTAACAACTTATTAATAATTTTTTTACCTGCACCTCTTTTTCTAGACCATACTGTATATGCTACAGCAACTGTTCCAGATTTGTTTTGTCGACAAGCAACTTGACTCATGTAATCTAATTCTTTGACTGTAGTAGGAACTTCATTAGTATATGCAACACAAACAATTGCCTCGACATCATCTTTATATTTTAAACCATAGATTTTTCTATCATTAGATAAACGCCAATTTAAATCTAACTCTGGTCTTACAGGATCCTCTGATACATCTATATCTTTTAATTCAACTAACTCTGTGCCTTTAACCCATTTAAAAAAATTATCGACTTTGTTTTTAAATATTTTCATTTTTGCCTCTTTCTAAAATATCTTCGCCATATTGCTGACCTCGTCATTGATACTATGGTAAATATTAATGCGATTTGAAAGTTCTCAAATATACTAGGATGTAAATCAAATAAAGGAAATACTGTAATCTGTATTATAATTGCCAAAAAGAAGCCACTACCTACATCTATGACACTTTCTACAATATCCCTACTAATTTTGATTTTTAGTGAAATTTGCCGTCTCATAGCCGCCTGGTGGGCGGCGTTTAGAGCTGTCTTGATATCATAGTACCCCCTAAATTTAGACATTTTTACTTGAAACCTCACTTCTTAGTCTTTGTTGCTGTGATTTAATTGTTTGTTTAATTAGTTTAGATTGTTTCTTTTTTGCCATATCTAATTTCATTTTACTTACTAGGTCAGTAAATATATATCCGTTCATGTGTTCGTTTTCATGTTGAAATATTCTTGCTGACATGCCATGTAAATATTCGTCAACTGTCTCGCCATTCTCATCTGTATATTGTACATTTACCCATTGAGGTCTTTTGATTGATAGAAATAAAAATGGGAATGATAAACAACCTTCTTTCATTAAAACTGTTTCTTCACTTAAATCTTTAATAATTGGATTAAAACAGTTTCTTACTTTGCCATCATCTATCTGTGGGTGACCTCCCATAACGAACATACGAAATGGTAGACCAACTTGATTTGCTGATAAACCTATGCCACCATATTTAACCATACTCTTATACATTTTATCAGACAATTCTTTTCTATCTTTTATCTCAAACACTTTTAACATATCATCTGTATAAGGTGCTATATTCATTAACAGTCTAGGATCCGTAGGCGGTATTAAAGGATAAGTTGTTCGGTCTTTCTTCTTTAGATGTTCGTGCATATCTTTATGAATTGGTCTTGCTTGACTATCTAAAATTTTAGGTTCTTCTTGTTTGAAACTTTTGTCTTTATCTAGAATAGGAGTTTTACCACTTGTAATATCTTCATAGTATTTAGCTGCCTCTTCTATTTTTTCTGGTGTTAGTTTTTGTGTCATTATTCTGCCATCCTTGTAAAGTTTTTATATTTCTCAAACTTCATTACTCTTGGGAATTTGTCTATAAGAGTGTCGCCTTTATGAGATATGACAAATACATTTTCTTTTTTCAAAGTATAATGAAGTATTCGCATAAACTCATCTGTGCCTGAGCTGTCTAGTGAACTATCAAATATTTCATCTAGTATAAGTAGATTTGTATTTGTAGAATTTTTAAGTTTAGCAATTTCTCGCCATGTGAATAGTATTGC
>Ga0209634_1002654_pt1 | contig 12443 bp, 12 predicted proteins | sample LinPmetageLP40_FD_184043 | JGI IMG/M metagenome (GOLD analysis project Ga0209634, IMG submission 184043) | Marine viral communities from the Pacific Ocean - LP-40 (SPAdes) (version 2) | ecosystem: Environmental > Aquatic > Marine > Oceanic | place: Pacific Ocean | collected 2010-08-26 | reverse complement strand
ATTAACCCCTTATCAATTACATTACTATCACTTTTATCTTTTAATCTTTGTATTTTATTTTTGCTAGAACTCATTATTTAATATATTTTAAAATATATATCTTATTAATTATTAATAATTGATATATTAATTTTAAACTAAATAATGGATTTATACAATTTTCAAACAAGTAAGGCACAAATAGCAAATCAAATAAGAGAAAAAGAAGCAGAAGTAAAAGACAAATCAAAAGAAGCACAAGAGAAATATAATGAAAATGTTAAAACACCATTAGAAGCAGTAGCAGGTTCAGGTGTTGAAGATACGGGACTTGACTTGGTAAAGAATGGAATTGCTAGACTATCAACAGAAGCACAGAATAAATTAGGAATTTCAAAAGATACTATTAAATCATTTACAGATAAACTAGATAAAATAGATAAAAAAGAATTATTAAAAAACCCTAAAAAAGCACTAGAAGACGCTTTTAAAGGTGAAGACGATGAAGGAATAAAGAACTTATTAAAAAAGACATTACAAGATAAATTTAAAACAATATTACCAAAAGGAACAGATGATTTAATTCCAAATATTACTAGAGATATTAAAACAGGAACAAAAAAACTAGGTAATTTATCTGATGATATAACAGGAAGAATTACCAATCTTGGAGGAAAAGCACAAAATATAGTAAGTGATTCTGTAAATTCATTAGACCCAGATATAGCGAAAATATTACCTATAAATCCTACAATAAAAGATATGCAATCGGCACAATTAAGACAATCCATGAGAGATGTTACCAGAGATACTAATTCATTATCATTAAAAGATGATTTAACCAACGCACAGCGAGGAAGTGGAAAAATTAGGGTAAAAGTATTGCTTGATGATAGTAAATCAGCACTTGATAAAAAAGAAGCAAGTTTAAAAGATTTAAAAGGAAGTATTAAAGATAAATTTAAATCATTAAGTGATACAGATAAACAAGCCGCAAAGCAAGAATTTGAAAGTAAATTTAAACAATTAAATATCCAAGCACCAACAGACAGAGAAGGAATACTTAATGCTAGAGAACAAAAATTAAATTTACAAAACGAAACCGTAGAAAAATATAATCCTAAACCATCAATTAAACCAGACCCTGATGTTGATGAAAGCACAAAAGCAGTAAATGAAAAATTTAAACCAAGTATTGACCCAGAAGAAGACGATGCTCTCACAGATGTTAAATCAAGCGCTAAAAAAATTGGTGAAAAATTTTTAGAAGATGACGCAATCGGCGGGGGCGTCGAAGACCCGTTTGCGGATGTGGTAGCGGGAGCAATTGCCCTCGGTTCAATGATATTCGGTATCAAACACAAGCCCAAACTTCCGCCTATTCCAAAAGTACAACAAATAACTCCAACTCTCCAATTGGGGTTAGATACCGCGTAATAACAATTTTTAAAAATTATATATCTAGTTAATTATTATTTTATTTATTTTTATTTTTTTTTATCTTTTCAAATAATAATAATTAATAAATAAACTTCTAATAAATATAATTAATAAAAATGAGTTTTCAATATAATGTTACAGAACCACTAAACGCAAAAGCAGACTATGGAGAAAATGACGTGTGTGATTTTATGATTCAAGATACCGCAGAAATGGATTTAGTCGCAAATTCTGTTGTTCTTTCTTTTGATTTACTTGTGGAAGAACCTTCGGGAACACGTGCTTTAAATAAACAGATTTTCTTTAATAACAACGCTGGGGCACATTGTTTCGTAGATAGTTGTAATGTAAGCACTAGTCTCGGTCAAGCAGAACACATTAGTGAATATGCTAGAATGGTTGCTATGTTTGAAGTTGCATCAAAAGCAGATAATGATACCTTCAATACGAGTGATGCTTGTGAAATGATTTCTTCTAGTCAAGATCAATCAACCGCTTTCTGTGAAGGACAAATTTCTGCTGGTGCTGGTGGAACCGCTATTGCTAGTGATTGTGATGTTGTTCTTAAACCAAGATGTGTCCTTAATAAAATGAGTGCTAATCTTCCATTTTCCAGAGTTGGATATGTTAAATTAAGTATTACTCTTGCTAAGGTTCTTGATGCTTTATTTACTAATGAAACATCTCCAACTATGAAATATGTAATTTCTAATCTTAAATGTAGATACAAAACAGCACCAACACAAAATCAAAAAGTAGTTATGAGGTCTATCATTGGTTTAAAAACATCTATTAATTCTAGTAATGCTAATATTTCAGCAAAAGTGCCAGGAGTCTGTAATGCTGTATCATGTATTTTCTTAAACCAAGCAGACGAATCTGTGGCTGCCAAAGACGGTCAAAAACTTGATAAAGTAAATTTGGATAGTGTTAACTTCTTATTTAATGATAACCTTAATAAACATATTACGTATGATTTAACTGACAGAGGAGCAATCCTTCAAAACTTTGTTGAAAGTATAGGAGACACCGGACATAATAGAATACACGCAAACCGATGGAAAGGAAACTTTATGGGAATTGGTTTGAATTGGGGTCAAATGGTTGATTTGACTAACCAGAAATTCAATATTCAATTAAAAACAGCAGATGTTTCTAATAGTAGACCGTTTTTAGTTAATATGTACTTCCATTCAATCGTATCTCTCTAAATAATTTATGAATATTATATCTAGTTAATTACTAGATTATTATTTTATTTATTTTTATTTTTTTTTATCTTTTCAAATAATAATAATTAATAAATAAACTTCTAATAAATAATTAATAAATCAATATGAGTAATTTAAACGAAATCGTCAAGATAAATTCTGTTGAAACTGGTTCCTTTACAGCAACTAAAAATCGTGTTTCCTTTGTTATTCCTGAAACTAGTGATGTTGTTGATATGAGTAAATCCTATATTAACCTTAATATGTCTATTAATGGTGATGGAACTAATATATGTGCTTCAAATATCGCTTTTACTGATAACGCATCACAACAGCATGATGTTGATCCAGTTATGTTAGTTAAAAACGTTTCAGTTGAATCTTCAAGAAAGGGTCTCTTAGAAAGTATTCGTCGTTGTGATGTTTATCGTTCTACACAAAAACAATATGAAGAAGATGATGAAGATAAAATAGATAAAAACCATTTAGGACTTAATTGTCCTAGAGCAAAGAATAAATTTGCATTAACTCCATTTCGTGAATTAAATGTGGATACAGCATCTCGTGAATTAGACCATGATATCCGTATACCTCTTAAAGATATTTTAGGTATTGGTTCAGTCCCTCAATATGATTTATCAGCATTTGGAAGGACTAAAATCGCTTGTGAATTAAATCTTGATAAAATACAATCAGACCATACATTAGGTGCTGGTGATAATGCTTGGACTAGTGATTCAAAAGAATTGGGTTCTATGACTGATACTGCTACTAATAGTAGTGGAGGAGACCAAACCGAAAATGTGCTTATTACAACTAAAACTTACGAAGTAGAACAATGGCGTTATTTATCGCCTTTTTGGACTAATCAGCAATTATTAGTATCACGAACAGACAAAAACGGTGCTGGAACAGCAACCGTTAAAATTGCTACGCTTTCTTATAATAGTTCTAATAAAAAAATATATATAGGATGTGCTACTGCTTTTGGAACAGCTGCTAATGGAGCCGCTATTACTGGTATATCGGTTGTTGGAGTTACTCCCGCAACAAATACTCTTGTTGTTAATAGTGCTGAATTAGTTATTGAATATAATGCTGATAAAGAAGCACCTTCGCAAGTATCTATTATGACTGCTACAACTGAAGAAGATAACGGAGCCGCAAGAACTACTCTTAATAAACAATATCAAATAGAACCAGAGGCAATGTCTGTAATGGTTTGTTTTCCAAAAGCAAACAGCATTTTTTCAAATCTTGCTTATACTTCTTATCGTATCGCCGTTAATAACGAAACGTTAACCAACAGAGATGTTGAAAGAGATAGTCCTCTTGATTTTGATAGAAAATCACGATATATGCAGAATCAAGGAAAAGAACTCAATTGTTTAAGAGAAAAACAATTAAATAAAACACAACACCCTAAATCGTCAGAAGCAAATTCTGTAAGATATGATGCTTTAAATAATGCTATTCTTGAAACGGTTCCTGTTACTGATGGAATGAAAAACTTTGGATTAGAAATTACCAGTTCTGGTGGTAATGAAATTAATGAATTAATTCTTTTTAAAGAAATGTTAAAAACTCTTTAATTACTAGATTAATATTTTATTTATTTTTATATTTTTTTATCTTTTCAAATAATAATAATTAATAAATAAACTTCTAATAAATAATTAATAAATAAGATGGCTTTCAAATACAGTAATAATCAAGTAGAGACAAAAATCCTAGATGCTTCAAATTATGTTGCTAATCGGTATGTAGAATTTAAACTAGATGAAGAAGATGTAAACTATCTCGCCGATATGAGATTAATCAATTTAGGAGCAACCGCAGCCAATACTCCAATATATGCAGCCCTAGGAGGTGCTTCCAATCTCATTAAACATATTGAACTTTTAGATGGTCGTGAAGTTCTTTGTACTTCTAGGCATTTCTCTCCTTATATGGCGTTCCAACAAACTAGACTACCAAATGAAAAAAATAAATCAGTTCAAAACTTCCTTTTAAAGAGTGATTATGCTTACCAAGCAATGGAAGGCGGTATTAAAACTGGCGGAGATCCTTCAACCCTTACAGCAAACGCAACAACAACCCCTAAATCTCATATTTCCCTTAGTGATTGTCTTCCATTACTTGAAAGAATTCCCGCTTTATCTTCTGCTATGTTTAAAAATTTAAGAATTCGTATTGAATTTGAAACTTCTCCTTATAAAGTCATTTCTACTGCTGATGCTATAACAACTATTGAACCGTCTTTATGTGTAGACATTGTTCGGGGTCAAATGTCTATGCCTTCTCAGGTTTCATGGTTAGAAGTAGAACACGACCAATATATCCTTTCGGGTTCTAATCCATCAGTAGCAAACCAACCACTGAAAACACCACATTCAATTAGATTAAATGGTTTTAATAATAAATTCGTTGAAAGAATGCTTTTAGTTAAACAGTTTGACGACGAAACCAAATACGGTGCTAGTCATACAGTTAAAAATGGGTCTCTGGCGTTATTCAAAGAAGAACTTCAAGTAAGAATCAATGGTGCAAATAAATTTCCAGAAATTTTAGATAAAGATTGTGTCCGTTCTCACGTCTGTGAGGATGCTTGGGGTGTTCTCAATGTCGTTCAACAGTTCAACAGATGCTATACCACAGACGCACAACTAGCAGCCAGTCAAATTGGTTTAACTGATTACGACGGGTTAGTTATTAGTGAAGCAGTCAAAGACCTTCAAATTCAACATAATCGTTCTTGTATTAATGATAGTTCAACTGATAGCAAACCAAACTCTACTATTAAAGTACATGTTTATTGCGAAGTTAGAAAAGCACTTAATATGAAAGGAGGAGACTATCAAATTATGTATGTTTAATTTTATAGTATTATTTAGTTTTTTACAAATTATTTTTATCTTATTAATTAATAAAGATTAATAAAAATATAAAATGGCGTCTAGCACAATTATTGAATTAAAAGAATTACAAGGAGGAGAAAAAGAACAAGCAGAACTCCCTAATGGTTTCTATAAACAAATATTAAAAAATCCAGTAACAATCGCAAACGGAGACCAACTCTCCATTCATTGTGGATTTGTTGATACTATTCAATCAAGTCAAGGTAAAATTGATGTAGACGGAACAGAAGATTTCATTATTGGATATACTCCATTTATTCAAGCATATGACGCACAAGGAAAAGTATTTAACGGTCAAAACCCTTCTTTTGATTTAAATTCTGGAAAAAAATTTGATAATGAGGCATATTATCCCTGTGCAGGAGGTCATTCTTCTGCGGGTAGTTTAGTCAAAGTTACTAATGTGGTTTTTTCAAGGAATTCAAATGAATTATCTAACTGGGGTGGTGTTAGTGGTTATTTTAGTTTTATTAACGACCAAGGTGTAGGAACGGGTATGACTATTAATATACCACCCCTTTCAAAAAACGACGTAGGGCCTTATAATATTGATATAGACAAAATTTGTAAATCGGGAACTTTCCAATTTGGTGGTGATAGAAAAGAATTAAAAAGATTCAAAAGAAAGGGACACATAGCAGAAATCAATATAAACAGTTCCGCCTATACTCCAAGTACTTTAAATTTAGAACCTCTTTCTTTTGAATTTAAATTCAAACTACCAAAAGGAAGTTATGAACCAAAACACATTTGTGAATTAATTACTGAAAAATTAACTGATATGCAAAATACAGCAACAACTCCCGAAGGACTTGACACAGACCCCGTAAATAATGCGTTTTTAAAAACTAACGAACAAATTAATAATGTAGCGGGGACTTATTCTGGTCAAGGTAAAACAATTTATGTGAATTCAAAAGGAATAGAAATTATACAATTACCAGACACTCAGCGTTATCCAAGTGATTCATCAAGCGTTGATGATATAGTCCCTGGTTTTTCGGGTAATATTTTTGGTTCTTTTGTAGGGTCAGACCAAGTTGTATTAGATTTTGATGAAGACCTTCAAAAATGTGTATGGTCTCAATTACATTCTAATATTTATAGTGAAGGCAGTTCTGCTTCTGGTTCTGGTTATAATGAAGATGGTTCTATTGTTGTTAAATCATTTGCTGAAGAATATACCCCTCCTACAAACAATAAAAAATTTATATATGCTTCTAGAAATGGATGTGTAGGTTTTAATTATTTACAACCCGCTACATTTTGGTATGATAAATTAGGTTTAGATCCTGCGATGTGTATCAGTTTTGAAACACATTTAACAAACGCAACCCTAGGCACTATAACCAATTGTGATACTTACAGAGTTCAAGGTGGTTTTATTGATGGAATTCATACAACAAATTCAGTAGTTAGTTCTTCTGTTGCTATAACAAAAAATCAATTTTATAATCAAGTCCCCGCTCGTTCTAGTTTAGAAGGAACTTCTACCGCAAATGTTAAATGTTATGGATTGAACTCATTGAATGCTCCAACATTAGAAGAAGGTTATTTCTTAATATCTATTGATGGATTTGATAATAATCAAAAATTAATAACTAAAAAAGATGAAAAAAATACTATTAAAAGTATTGTATCTAGGTTTTATACTAGCAATTCTTATACTTCTTTTTATAATGAAGGAAATATAGAAGGATATACACACTATGGAGAACCAATAACGATATCTTCTTTTACAGTTAGAATTTTAAATCCAGAATATGATTCAGCAAATATTCAAAGTGATAATACAATCTTTTTACAATTATTAAAACCATTACCACAATTAAAACAATAATTGTATCTAGTATATTTAATTTTTTTTCTTTTTAAAATGTATATATAAATAAATAAATATGATGGATAAAAAACAACTAGATAAATATAATAAAAAATTAATAAAAGCAATGAATGGAGAACCAAAGAAAAAGAAAGTTAAAACAAGTGATTTATTTATTAAAGATAAATCTAATAAGAAAAATAAAAAAAAATCTAAATACTAGATATATAAATAAAATGTGGTCTTGTAAATTATGCGAAGAAGAAACAGTTATAACTGTTAATTTATGTGAAAAATGTAGAAAGATAAAACATATGATGAATATATATACAAGAGAAATTGTATATGATGTATTAGAAAAAGTATTAATTAGAAATACAGAACAAAGACAATACAAAATTAAAAATTATAAAAAACCAGAAACGGATATTATAGATACTACTGATAATAGTTATTTACAATTAAAAGAAAAAACACACGAAGAAATTAAAAGGAAAGTTTTAGATAAATTTTCTAACTAAATAATAAACGATGTTTAAGGAATTATGGAATAGAATAAAATGTAAGTTCTGCTGTGCTAGTAAATGTAGCATTAATGAAGATAATACGCTTAATAAAAAATATAATAATATAGAAGGATAATATATACAATGAATTATATAAGTGATTTTTTAGAATTATTAATAGAGAAAGGTGTGTATACTTGGGGCGGATTATCCTATAAAGAGATAAAGAAATTACATAACATGTATTTTGAATTTAGAGGTGATTATCATTTTAGAACTATAATAAATACATTAATTAAAATTAAATTGTTAAAATCACAAAAAATAAATAATAGGTTCTATTATACATTTATATATAATGGATATAGAAAAAAAGAAGATACATCAGGCATCGTCATCTTTTAATAAACATTTAGAAGATTGCGATGTGTTTGATAAAGGTGCAGTATTGATTTCCTTTTGTTTAATGATAAATTATCTTTATTTAAATATTTCATATCATACTAAAAAAAAAATATCATATATATTTAATAAAAAAATATAAAACAAATAAATAATTATGTCTAGGAGAAATGAAAACGCTCATTTACACAATCATAAATTAGCAGAACACAAACAAAGAGACTTAACAAATACAACACTTGCAACAATAGCAACAAACACGGCAAATATCAAATTGAGTGCTGATAGTGTTAATTTAAATGTTGATGGTGTTGAGGGGTTATTGGCGGGAGGATTACCTAGTGCTTTAACTGGTTCTGGTAATTTAAAAGTATGTCTTCAAGAATTAGGAAATGAAGGAAGTGAGAGATTAAATGTAGATATTGGCGATACTAATACTAGATTACCAACACAATTAACGGGTTCTGGTAATTTGAAAGTATCTATTCAAGAAACTTTCGGAGGACACATAGCAACAGAAGCAAAACAAGATTCTTTAATAGCTGCAAATCATACAGATTTAGTACATCTTTCAACTGATTTAGACACAGTATCAACTAAATTAGATAGTATAATATCTAATACTGCAGCTATTGTAATTGATGGTGATGCTATTCAAGTTAATACTGATGGTTTAGAAACCTTAGTAACATCTAGTAACACTAAATTAGATACTTTGGAAGCATCTTTAACTAGTATGGAAGGTAAAATTGATACACTAGATGCTGTTTTAGATGCTTCATTGGTTAAACATACTAATAACGAAACTCTTTTAACTGCTGGTAATATAGACCATGCAGCTAATGAAGTTTTACTTACTGCTATAGCTGCCGATGGTGACGCAATTCAAACTAAATTAGATACATTAGAAACATCCGCAAATGCTATTCAATCAGCAGTAGAAGGAACTTTAACTGTTGGAAGTCACGCTGTAACTAATGCTGGAACTTTCGCAGTTCAAGCGGCTTGTTCTGGAACAGTTACTGCTAATTTAAGTGCTACTGATAACGCTGTTTTAGATGCTATAGCTGCCGATGGTGACGCAATTCAAACTAAATTAGATACATTAGAAACATCCGCAAATGCTATTCAGTCTGCTGTTGAAGGAACTTTAACTGTTGGAAGTCATGCTGTAACCAATGCTGGAACTTTCGCAGTTCAAGCTGCTTGTTCTGGAACGGTTACTGCTAATTTATCAGCAACTGATAATGCTGTTTTAGATGCTATAGCTGCAGACGGTGACGCAATTCAAACTAAATTAGATACATTAGAAACATCAGCAAATGCTATTCAGTCTGCTGTTGAAGGAACTTTAACTGTTGGTTCTCACGCAGTTACTAATGCTGGAACTTTCGCAGTTCAAGCTGCTTGTTCTGGAACGGTTACTGCTAATTTATCAGCAACTGATAATGCTGTTTTAGATGCTTCTCTTGTTAAACAAACTAATATTGAAACTCTTGTAACTCAATTAGATGTAGTCGCAGATAATTCATTAACTAAATTAACCGAAATTGATACTGCAATTGATACAATTGATAGTGTTCTTGATGCTTCATTAGTTAAACAAACTAATATTGAAACATCAGTTCAACTCATTGATGATATTGTTCTTGCTGAAGATGCGGCCCATTCATCGGGACAAAAAGGAGTCATGTTTTTAGGTGTTAGGCAAAGTTCCCAAGCAGATTTTTCTGCTGATGGTGACTACACTCCTTTATCAATTGATGATGATGGAAAATTACGAACAACTGGTGCTACGGCTTCTACAACTATGTCTGTAGATACACTTATGGATAATGTCACTATAGCTGCGAATGCAACAACAAATTCGTCAGTATTTACTAAACCTAAAAATGTTCTTCATTTTGCCGTATTAGCAACTTCGGCGAGTGGTAGTGGTGGTTTTGTATTAAAAAAATCTCAGTCGGTAGATGGAACAACATTTATAGAAGTCCCTCAGAACCAAAACGGAGGTAGTGCGAGGCAAGTTCATATTGAAGAAAGCGATGCTGTGTATAAGTTTTTTAGATACTCTATTGAGAATTTAGAAGTAGGATCTGTAAATCATACAATTAAAGTATGTTATTGATTTTAAAAATTCTTATATTTTTTAAATTAAATTTTCAAATTTAAATATCTAGTTATAATAAATAAAATAAATAATAATGGTTAAACTTTTAAGACTTACGACAGATAAATCAAATGCTAATTTTGATATACAATTTAATGAAGACCTTATAATAAAACCAAAATCTCAAATAGCTTTAAAGAATCTTACAATGACTATGGATGAAGATGTACTAAAAATAGATAATACAAATTCTAAATTTATATTTTCAACTGATTTAAATCCTCTTGATTCTAGCGGAGACCGTTCATTTAGTATACCATATGCTGATTACAATTTATACCATTCTAACAATACAGATAAAGAACTTTTAAATTTTGATGACTTTATTGAAACAATGAACGAATCCGCAAATGCTAAATTGAAATGTGATAATAATGATAATGATTTTAATACAGAAATAATATTTTCAATAAATAAATTAAATTTATTTCAAATGGAATCTTTCAAAAGTATATTATTTGATTTTGTTCCTTCACTAGCAGATACAACAGAAGATATAGATATTGATTCTTCTAATGTTGGTAGAATTGAAGTATCTCAAAATGATACATCAACTATAACTCAAAAGCATAAACTGGTATTTAATGATAAATTTATTAAGGGGGCGGGAGTTTTTCGTTGTAAAATAGCAGATTTTACGACTAATGGTTCAGGAATTGATAATAATGGATTTGAAATAGGTTTAAGTGATACTAATCCTACTGGATGGATAAATAACAATAATATGAGTGACGAAGAAAGAACATTTGCAATTAAATTTAATAGAGTTGGTTCTGCTTATGTATATAAAGATTATGGAAGAACAGAAGTAACTTCTTCAATTCCTTCTGTTCGTGGTGCTAATGCTACATTATCAACCAATGATATATTAGAAATTAAATTAGAACAAGGGGAAATTGTAGGTAATGTATATACACATGATGGTACTAATTATACAAAACATCAATTATTTAGAAATACATTATATGGTGATTTATCACCAACAGCAACAAGACCAAATGATTTAGGTGCTTTTCATAATTTAAACCCTTATATTGTTATGTATGGTAATACAGATGATATTGCTATATGTGATATACAACATTCTTTAAGAGAGAGTGAAATGACTAATTACTCACAACGAATAAATCCAGATACAACATTACCAAAAATTAGATATTTAGCGGGAGCGAATCCACTTAAATTAAATCCGTATGCTAGACAATCATATTTTTCTATACAATCAACAGCAACCGCAAAATATTTAGGTTTTAATTCAAAATTTATAATTGGATCGGCTGCTGAATATGATGGTATAGGTGCTTTCCCAAATAGTTTAGTAGTAGCTGATAATGTTTTTAAACCCGCTATTTATTCAAGAAATTTTATAATTGAAATGCAGAATATACCTTTAACTAGTTATGATAGTTTATATAATGGTAGAAAAAGTATTCTTGCGACTGTTATTGATGGTAATGATATATCTATAAACGGTCAAGATGTTGTAGTATATGAACCAAGTGAAATAACATATATTGATATTGATAATATGAATTCATTAAATTTGAGAAATATTAAATTAAAAATACTAGATAAAAATTTAAATGAAATTAAAATACAAGGTTTGGGAGTCGTTACTGTTCTTATTCAAGAATCTTAAGAAAGTATAATATAGTCAAGAACATTATAATATTCTATTAAATCAGTATCACTTTCATAATTATATATTATATCATCATCTAGTATGATAGTATTTTTAAAAGGAAATATAAAATCTATAAAAGGTTCATAAGAAAAATGTGATTCTAATTCTTTTAATACTAGATTATATTCCATTTTATATTTAATAGAAAATATATAATCATATAATTCTGTAGGTAAAGAATTCATTTTATTAAGATGTAATATTTTTTAAAATAAAACAGACCTTAAATGAATTAATTAAAAAGAATATATTAGATTAATATAAGCAGAGTAATATATATATAGTATTCTGTAAAAATAACGAAATAAATA
>Ga0209634_1002652_pt1 | contig 12447 bp, 2 predicted proteins | sample LinPmetageLP40_FD_184043 | JGI IMG/M metagenome (GOLD analysis project Ga0209634, IMG submission 184043) | Marine viral communities from the Pacific Ocean - LP-40 (SPAdes) (version 2) | ecosystem: Environmental > Aquatic > Marine > Oceanic | place: Pacific Ocean | collected 2010-08-26 | reverse complement strand
TCGACAATTTCTACAACCGTAGTACTAGTAGTCTGACATTTGTTTTCATCTTGATAAGTCAACGTAATGGGGTAGATGCCAACACCTGCTGCTTGTACAAATAGTGAATTCCCAATAACACCTGTACCTGAGAATGTCAGTATTTCGGTACCGAATGGGTCAATCGTAATCGCAGGAATAAGTTGCACGGCCGAGACGTCATTGGTATTAATAATGGTATTGGAAGGATTAAGCGTGAACCCGACTGAGGCAATTGGTGAGAAAATTAGATTGGCTGTTGGACTCCCGAATGTAAAGGCACCACTGGTCGCACTTCCCAATAATTCCAATGATCCTCCAATCGCATTTTGGTCAGCTTTGATTCTCAATCCAGACACACTAATATCATCAAAACCACCAGTTCCTGTAGTTGTGAATGTAACGCGAGCTGTTGATGAATTTCTATAGTCCAATACAGCAGAGGTAATATCATTACCTGGATCGAAGGTCACCACTCCAGTTTGACCTGCATCCATTGCGGTATAGAATTCGAATCCACTTGGGAGCGCAAATTCAAAAGTTTGATCTGTTGCGTTATCAAGATCTCCCATGTTGCCTTCTATGAGTGTTATACTTCCAAGCATTGTTTGGAAATCTCCTGCACAAATGCTAAAGTCTCTATTTGAAATAAATGTTGGCGAACTTGCTGGTGTGGAAATATCCAATTGAAGTGGACTTAGTATGCTGCTATTTATGACTAACAATGCATCTTGCTGATTTGGAACATCGTCTTCGGCTATCAAATACACATCGTAGTCAGTCGTATTATTGATGTTATCGCGGATTGGAATATAGTGATCAAGACCTCCGGTTAATACGTCAATTGAGCCAGAAGTAATCTCAGCTGGGTGAGTCGTAATTCCAAAATATTCATCAGGGGTTGGTGCCGTTGCACCATCTGGAAGGACCAAATAGTATACCTTACCAAGTTCGTCCAATTGTACCTTTAGATCGAACCCGAAAGCGAAGGTTTGGTCTAGGATGTCTACTTGAAGAATACTCCCCCAATTTGGAGGCAAAGCATCCGCTGTAGTAAAAGCCCATCCACTTTTATCTGGGATGCCATCACTTCCAAAATTCTTGATATCAACAAAACCAGTGGTGGTGGAAAAATCCCCAGCCGGAAATGTGATGTAATACTTTCTATCCACAACTAGTGATCCAGGGAACAAATCGAGCGTCCACATAGTATTGGTTACATCCGGAGTCGCTCCTGTAATGGCACCGACCAATTCGGTATCGGTAACAAATTCAAAAATTTGAAAGTCCGAGGACAACAGCGTCACCGCCTCGTCAAAAATGATGGTCAGATTAGGAGCTGTGTTAGGAACATTGATTTGATTGTTAATTGGGCTAAGCGTAAACTCAGGAGCTTTGGTATCTATGAACGAATAATCAAATCCGTCAAGATTAATACCATTTAAGCTTCCCTGAGAAAGAAAAGTATCTTGCAGTGCTACTTTGACATCTGTGACTGGGGTAGTGAATTCGTTGGCCATTGCGGACACGTCAGCCACTAAGTAGTACGTCTCTGTAAGGGCCGTGGGATCTAATATTTCACTGAAACCAGTAACATTAACATTTGAGCCTATGACAGAGACAGAGGCTCCAGTGACTTCAACCGCATCCACTAACAATGCAAAAGGGGCACCAACAGTTACTTGTTTAAAGAGTCTATAGTTTTCGAATATTCCGGAAGGATCATTGGAGAAAGTAAACGTAATATTATTGAATTCTGGTTCACTGATAGTATTAGAACGAGTATCTAACTCAAAGCTAAGTATTATTTCGTTTGTGAAACCAGAAAGTAAGGGTGTACCACCAGGGGCAACATTCGTAGTGAGTTGTGCGATGTCAGTTCCTATCACATCTGTACTTTGTGCAATACCGCTAGTACCAGTAAGAAGTCCATTGGCTGTGAGTGTACCGTAACCTCTCGATGTATATTGGAAAGTGGTAGTTTCAAAGAAGCCGTTAGTTAGTGTTGCATTGGTTGTATTAATTCCTGCGACTTCTGATAAAAATGTAACTATCTCAGGAGATCCACTTGATTCTATATTACCATTAATATCTTGCGCTTCGATGCGAATTGTGAGGTTTCTATTAACTCCTTCAATCATCCCAGGAGGTGTTACGAAAACGTAGCTGGTTGGTATTACATCTATTATGTTATTACCAGAACCTGATGATGTTTGAAAGGTTAATGCACTAATGCCACTGCTATTACTCTCTAAAGTAATATTAGTTCCAATTGAGGCGTCAAACTCAAATTCTAATACTTTCCCATCTGCCCCTACAGGTAGTAAAGGGCTTACCAACCATACGTTAAGAGTATAAGTTTTTGCACCATCATCGTCTATGAAACCGAAATCTCCAGAACTGGCATTCAAGAAGTTTGTAAAATCTATATAGGTAGGTTGTAAATCTACATCTGCTAAGGCTACAGTTGTTGTTCCGTCAGTCAATTCAACATCTGCAATAATAGTTGTCCAATCAGCAAAGTTGACATGATTATTAGCACCTTGTGTAATTCGCAATTGACTGAATCTGGTATCAGAATTATCTGCAAGAGGAATAAGACCATCGTCCGTTATAGTAAATTCAAAGCTTGCGGTTGCCGTTCCTGAAGAGGTTGAAAGTGAAGAAATCGTAGCTGATGCAGATGAAAACGTAATTGAAGTTTCACTGGCAGTATTTGTAGGGAGCGTGAGCATTGCAGGTGCGTCCACTTTATAATCTACATTTATTCCATCATTGGTGTAAGGATAGATTTCGAAATCATAAGATGTCGCGGAATTAAGACCTGTCACTAGATGACTTGAAAGCCCGGAAGCAACATTAATTACTATTTGTCCTACGGTACCAGTTGTGAGATCTAGATCATCAGTAAGGAAGGTACCATCAGTTGGATTGGGTAATGTTCCTGATTCTCTGACCAATATTAAATGTTGATAGGCCAGCTGATCATTAATCGAATTGGTCCATGACAAGTTTACGGAAGTAGCGTTAGGCGTTCCCATCAATGTTGCTATATCATCTGCTGGTTCAGGATTAATGATCGTATAAGTCTCATCAAGATTTTGAATAGTACCGATAAAAGCATTGCCTGATGGATCAATAATAGTGGGAGTAGGTGAAATGTCCAAATTGATAGAACCTACTGACGCATTATCCAATAGATCAAAATTATTAAGTGTTACGACATAGTTGATATTATCCGAGGTAGTAATCGTGGGTACTATTGTAGGAATGGTCGTAAGAAAAGTAGAAGAAACTACAAAGTCAGTAGCATCTACGTTGGTCACAAACTCGGTGAATTCTATGTTGTACTGAACGCTTCCTGCATTGATACCCGCATCATGTGGGTTCGTATCAAGCCTCGTAATATCGATAATTTCTGGAATTGTCCTGTCATAAGTAACAGATGATAAATCGGTAGTGGCTGTATAAGTGGCGGTATTTCCTGCAGCATCAGCAGTATTTGTAAAGCTAAAGGTGATGACACCCTCGGCTTCGGTGCCGTCCATGGTACGGGTAAATGTATGCGATCCAGTCGGGCAAGATCCGACACATGTAGATGTGGTAGGAGGTAAACCTGAAATCAAAATAGTGCTTGCAGCAATGTTTTCATTGGTAGTCATGGTCAAAGTGACGATATCACCCGGCTTTGCAAGCGCAGGATTGGTATTGCTAGAACTTATTGTTATTGGACTCAAAAATGGTGCAATCTCGTCATAGGTTACAGAAGAAGGGTTGGTTGGATTGTCAGTCGTATTGGTTATTACTGTTGTTAAACCACCTTGTACAGCTGTGATTGAAATTGGCACTACTCCTTGAGCTTCCCCGCCAACAGTTGTATAGGTTGCAGTGTAATCATTTCCAACATTAGTTAATGTAGTTGGTGGGTTACCAAGAATTAGAATTGTAGGATTACCGTCCAAAGCAGCATTGGCAGTAAATGTTAGTGTGATAATATCACCAGGTTTAGCTAAAGCACTACTATTTGAATTGTCGGAAGTAAGGAATACCGATCTGAGTATAGCGGTTTGAGAGAAATTACCCAATTCGTTTCCCGAGATATCACGAGTGTTACTCGGTATACCGAAAACGAAATCGAACCCTTGTGAGTAACTGATTGAAGCTAAATCTGTCCATGCACCATTAGAAAGGCTAGTAAGAGTAATAGTGTTGTTGTTAGCTTTGCTGCTGTATACTGCGGTACCAAATGCTCCTATGTTATCCATAGGAAGACCATTTACATAAAACCCATTGGCGACTCCCCCTTCAGGGATATCAATTTCCTCTGAAAGATTAAATATGAACTGCTCAGGAGCTGCTCCATTTGGGAGATATTGAATACCAGTTATTAGCGCTGGGGGGGTGTTGTCTGCCGTTACAAGTCCACTTTGTGTAGCTAGTTCGTTGCCGGCCAAATCACGAATGTTTCCAGATCCATTGGCATAGTTTACGGTTGTAGCAATAGTCCAAACTGTTCCACCATCTCGCACAATTGATACTTCATTACCTGCTGTTAGATATTCAGAGTCTGTATGTGTTGCGCCAATAGAAGTTGAAAAACCAAGGGGGATAGTAGTATTGTCTAAATCTATTGGTTCATTAAATGTGAAAGTGATTGACTCTCTTCCTCCTCCATTATCCGCAAAAACCAGATTGCCTTGGATTACTGGGGCTTGTGTATCGATGGTCACATTCAGGTTCGTGGAGTATGATCCCACATTCCCCAATGGATCGGTTGCTCTGGCAGAAATGGAATGAACACCATCAGTAAGAGGACTACTGGTAGTAATTGAATAAATACCACCTGTAGCTATTCCGCTTCCTACAATGCCTAGCAATGAACTTCGAATTTCCACAGTACTACCAGCTTCTGCCGTACCTGTGAAAGTAGGGGTGTTGTCGTTGGTTACGTTGTCTGAATTAGTACCATTGGAATTTGCTTCTCCACCAAATGAGTCACTTCCATTCGTTAAATCGGGAACAGAGGGAGGTGCTGGAGCCATATTGTCCATCACAAACGTATTATTATTCGTGCCTGTGGGGGTGTAATTGGTGAATAAATTTAGATTGACATCTGTAATATCGGTAGCTCCATTTATCCCCAGTGTTACTGTACCATTATAGTTGGTTAAGCCGCCACCGGAGACTGTGATTCTATAAGTATTACCAACAGTATTGACTACATTTTGGATGTTTCCCGCGCCCGAAATAGTAAAATCATTTTGATCAATGTTTAAGACAACTTGATCAAAGGTGACATCCCATTCGATTTGATCGGCATTGGTAGGGGTGGTGTTGGGGTTAAACCTTATAATAGAAGTAATTCTTGGCACCACCCCATCTACATTGATATTGGAAGTATTCGGTGGCGCATAAGTGAGTACAGAAGGGTTGCCTAAAGCGTCAAGAATAGAACCAGTATTTAGATCTAATAGAGAGCTCAGTACAATACCATTGACATCTGAGTCATCATTGCCAACCGTATATCTAAAAGTGATATTGGTACCTGGAGAACCAGATTGATAAGTAGCGAATACGGGCCCTCCACTAGTGATTGCAATGGGGATTCTAGGAGACCCAGTGATGGTCACCGTTTTGTCAAATGTAGCTGCAAAGTCTAAATTTTGCCCTAAGGTATAGGTATTGTTGGTAGGCGCAGCAAGTGTAAAGGTGGGTTGTACGGCATCTACAAAAACTGTATTCGTACTGGGAGGCGTGAAAGACAAGGTAGCGTTATTGTCTGCCGCATCTTCGATCACACCAGTGGTATTGAGGTCAATAGGAGAGACAGAGAGAATCCCATCTAGATCTTCATCACCGGCTACGACCGTATAAGTAAAGGTAATGTTTTGTGATCCAGTGCCACTAGCATAGTCAGCATACACAGTACCAGAGTTCAGTGTAATTGCTATTCTTGGAAAATTGGTGATGTCTACAGGCTCACTAAAATTGGCAATGAAACTAATATCTGCGCCAATGGCATAAGTCCCTCCAGTAGGAGGAGTCACTGATAAAATAGTAGGGACAACTCCATCAACGAGTACAGCAGATGTGTTTGGTACCAGGTAAGTCAGGGTAGCATCATTGCCAGCGGCATCTTGGATCACACCAGTGGCGTTGAGGTCTATCGGAGAGACCAATGCGATACCATCTGTATCAAGGTCAGAAGCAGCGACTGTATATCTGAAAGTGATATTTTGGGAACCATCACCACTGAAGTAGTCTGCATACACTGTTCCTGCACCTAAAGTGATGGGTATTCTTGGAAAATTAGTAATATTGACTGCTTCATTGAAGTTGGCGACAATATCCAAATTGTCCCCGATGCCATAAGTTAAATCTGAAGGCGGTGTGATAGAACTGATAGTAGGCACTACCCCATCTACATTGATATTGGAAGTATTCGGTGGCGCATAAGTGAGTACAGAAGGGTTGCCTAAAGCATCAAGAATAGAACCAGTATTTAGATCTAATAGAGAGCTCAGTACAATACCATTGACATCTGAGTCATCATTGCCAACCGTATATCTAAAAGTGATATTGGTACCTGGAGAACCAGATTGATAAGTAGCGAATACGGGCCCTCCACTAGTGATTGCAATGGGGATTCTAGGAGACCCAGTGATGGTCACCGTTTTGTCAAATGTAGCTGCAAAGTCTAAATTTTGCCCTAAGGTATAGGTATTGTTGGTAGGCGCAGCAAGTGTAAAGGTGGGTTGTACGGCATCTACAAAAACTGTATTCGTACTGGGAGGCGTGAAAGACAAGGTAGCGTTATTGTCTGCCGCATCTTCGATCACACCAGTGGTATTGAGGTCAATAGGAGAGACAGAGAGAATCCCATCTAGATCTTCATCACCGGCTACGACCGTATAAGTAAAGGTAATGTTTTGTGATCCAGTGCCACTAGCATAGTCAGCATACACAGTACCAGAGTTCAGTGTAATTGCTATTCTTGGAAAATTGGTGATGTCTACAGGCTCACTAAAATTGGCAATGAAACTAATATCTGCGCCAATGGCATAAGTCCCTCCAGTAGGAGGAGTCACTGATAAAATAGTAGGGACAACTCCATCAACGAGTACAGCAGATGTGTTTGGTACCAGGTAAGTCAGGGTAGCATCATTGCCAGCGGCATCTTGGATCACACCAGTGGCGTTGAGGTCTATCGGAGAGACCAATGCGATACCATCTGTATCAAGGTCAGAAGCAGCGACTGTATATCTGAAAGTGATATTTTGGGAACCATCACCACTGAAGTAGTCTGCATACACTGTTCCTGCACCTAAAGTGATGGGTATTCTTGGAAAATTAGTAATATTGACTGCTTCATTGAAGTTGGCGACAATATCCAAATTGTCCCCGATGCCATAAGTTAAATCTGAAGGCGGTGTGATAGAACTGATAGTAGGTGCTGTCACGTCCTCTAGAAAACCGTTTACAACCAGATTATCTACCTGCCAGTACCTATTACCGTCCTGGTTGTCGGCAGCTGAGTAGGCGTACAGTCTAAAAGTCACCGCAGAGGTCAGACTGGTAAACCCAGAAAGATTGATTGATTCAAGGTATGTGCCATTTCTAGGAATTATTCCAGAGGCAAGGGCTGTAAGATAGCTGTCGTCCTTATTCGAACGAATTTCCCAATTGTCAGGGGCATTGCCATTATCTTCTCCAGTGTTTTCAAAATTGATACAGCTGATGTCCATTTCCCACCCAGCATCAGGAGTAACTGTGAATGACCAATATTCAGCATTGACATTAGAAACACTTGTGGTATTAGTGTCATCCCAATCGTCCATTCGATAGGAGGGTGTGGTCTGTACGTCAGTAATCCCAGTGCCACTAATAGCACTCACAGTGGCACCATTTGGTGGGGAATCAGGAGACAATCCAGATCCAAAAGAGAAAGTTGTACTTAGGGAATTTGTCGCGGTTGGACGGTCATATCCGTTAACTCGCAAGTTATCAAAGACGATGGATTCATTATTGCTATTTGTTAAAACTGATACCCTAATAGATAATAAATTTCCTGTTGCAGGAATGGAAAAGTTGAAATCCTGCATAGCATCTGTGAGGTCAACGATCTCATGGGTATCTTCGCTATCACCATTCATGTTGGCATCAAGATACATCGTACCATTTCCTGAGTATCCATAAAATGCTCCAGCTATTGCGTAGCTAGATCCAATATCCGCGTCAAATGCATACTCGACTCTAATGAAGTCAGTCGGTTCAAAGCCAGCAGTATTCGCGGCAACCAGGATATCTACATTGATACATTCATATCCAGTAGTAATTATCGAGTTGAGAATAAAATTTCTTTCAGTTGAGACATTTTCAGAAGCCCAAACTCGTAGACCTTCTTCCCCAGATAGGGTAATAGCATCGATATCTGTTGAGTTAGCAAGTTTTCTTTCAAAATATTGATTTGCACTGGTATTGAAGTTATTCCCAGTATACCTAGAGCCTTCTCCATCCGCTATTCCTTCGAATGTTTCTGTAACCAATACAGTTTGTGCAAATGACCCGACTGATATCAATGAGATAAACACAGACAGCAAAATGAATTTGCTGCCATCGAATGCATTATATAAGTCCTGAAGTAGATTGTTGATATATGTATCCATCTATACTATGCTTTGTAGTCTGTATTAAGTCTTCTTAATTAATATTACCGTTCTTATCCGTCTTGATCAGCACCATGGTGTCTATACCACCAAATTCTGTATTGCCGAATATAAGAAAGCCACCATCGGCTGCTTGTTGGATATGAGTGGCTATTTCTTGATTGGCATTGCCGATTGTTTTGCTCCATAGGATGCCACCATTCGCATCAGTTTTGATCAATAAAATATCTTCTTCACCAGCAGTTTCTGATAGGGTAGCACCGCCAATGATAAAACCACCATCAGAAGTATTGGCAATGGTAGATCCACTTTCATCAGCTACGGTGTTTCCAGTGGCACGACCAATGCCATCATATAAATCATCTGGATCGCTATATATTAGGGGTTCCACAGTTCTTGGAGTCCCATTGCTATTAAGCAAGGATAAAAAAACTTTAGTTCTTCCAGTACCTGTCAGCGTAGTTCCTACCAGGGCATATCCAATGTTTGTTGGAATTATCTGACTTGCAGTATATGGATTAGTCGCACCCTGAACGATATTCGATGGTACACCGATCAAACCATTAAAACATTTATCTACTTGTCGTATGGTCGAATTATCAATGGATGAACTCTTATTGGTACCTCCAAAAAAGAAGTTGTTATCACTAGTTTCCGAAAGTGATTTCACGAGTTCTACTTTCCCCGGTAAATCGTAGTAGCAGTTAGGATCGTTACCCTCAATATCGAAGGAGAGATCAGTATTGACTTGACTAAACCAAATACCAATTAATTCATCATCGTTCATGACATTGCTAATTATTCTGAAATTGTCATCAGAGTCTTGAATAACATCAATACCATGCAGATCCAAACCCGGCATAGCACCAGAATTGTCATAATAGTTTATCGACAAGTCGGTAAATGAATTATCGGTGGCATTGTCATTGATTTTCATTACAAGAAGACTGCTGTTAGTGGTGAGGTCGCTTTTAATACTATCACCGACTATGATGTAACCATCATCAACCACAATGACTGACCTGCCTTTTAGACTCACCGTGAAATCTGACTTGTCTTCACTAAATTCTGGATAAACTTTTTGCCATTGCTCATTTCCATTACCATCTACTTTGATGACCTTTATCTTGAAAACTGCCTCACCTTCGTTGTCTATCTCAGTAGTACCTAACAGTACACATCCTCCATCTGGAGTTTGTCTTGCCATATAGGCGATATCCGCGTTGGAGGCCCCAAAGAATTTGATGTAAGTATCAGCATCACCTGGACCAGCTGCTTGTTCATCATCACAGCCGAATATCAGCAAGCTCGAAAAAATGAGTAGTATGAATTTATAGTTCATGGATTGAAATTATTTTTCTATTGTACTTTTAGTTGTTGTCCAATTTTTTGGGACTGTACTTATTGATCATGAGTCCTGCGGAGATGTTAAAAGCATTGAGCGTTTGATCGCTCATTGCCCTGCCATATTTTAGACTTAACTCCTCAGAATAATGCTTCTTGGTAATATTCACCAAACCATATTGATAGGTGATGTCAGTAACGAAGGACATTTTACCAACAGGTATAATAATGCCTATTCCAGCAATAGCACTTAGATTAATTTTTTTCCTGTTGTCATTCGCTGAATCTAAAAAATCTATGTCCGCACCGCTTGCACTTTCTCCACCATCTATGTTAGTAGTATTTGCAGAATTACTACTTATAAGGTATTGAGCAGATGGCCCTAATATTATATTGGGATGGAGCTTTTTGCCAAGTTTAGATTTTTCCAAAAATGGATACCTCGCTGATAAATTTAAGCCAATCCAACTTTGGGTTTCTACATCACCTTCCCATGTAGCACTGAATTCTGTAGGGTCATCATCATTTGGAAAGGCTGTTCCACTATAAGTAAACTTGTTGATGGCAAATGATGGCTCAGCTCGAAATGTGATCAAGTTGTTGAAAAAATCCTTTTCGATGAAAGCACTGCCTCCAAATCCAATATTGCCAGTATAACTGCCATTGCTATCTCCAAAACTATTTACCCCATAAAATTTAGTGATATTAATTAGCGAGTAGCTGACAGCAATTTTACCTCCTACACGATAAATTGGATCAGTACGAAAGGTTTTGTGAAGATTGATTAACTCATTGGGGTCGGTATCGGGATCGATTTTGAATCTAGGATTGGAACGAAGTAAACTCAACATAGCATCATCCGCCATTGCCGGTTGATCCTGATATATATACGAAAGGATTAATAGGCGGTAGGCTTCTGTTTTTTCCTCCTCATTAAACCCTTCTTTAAGACAATTTTCCAAAATTATAGGAAGTTCGTGCAATCTCCCTTCATCATACACTGTGCGAGCAAGCCTTAAAGTTTCAATACATTGTGCTTGTGCTTTATTTAGATTTCCCAAAAAAAGTACAAAAAATAAACTTACTAGCAAATTTGAATTTAATCCCTTTGTCATAAAATTAATCGTTGTTCATTGGATGATTTTCACAAGTTAACTCTCTTTCTAAATCCTCACCAACATAGGTAGTCCATTCATCTTTGTTTAAGTTTCTGGTCACATATGCACAAAGCTTATCCGCCATATCATCGCGGTGTGTTGGCCAAGCTTTGATTTCCTTGTTAGTCGTTCCTGCCATCACTTGCGTATTGTCTGCGGTAAATGCTACTGACCACACCCAATCATTGTGATCTGCCAACTTGATTGGTTGGGCATTGAGGTTTTCTCTATTCCAAAGTCTTACCGTATTGTCATTACTAGAAGTAGCGATAAATTGATTATCGTTGCTAAACTGGATATTGTTGATCCATGATTCATGACCTACAAGGTTTTTGACATCATTAGTATCGCTCAAATTGATTAATTCCAAATTACCATCTTGATCACCTATTGCCAGATAATTATTGTGACTTACGGCTAGTGACAATATTTTAACTTCGTTGACGAATACTTGTGATTTTTGATAGTTGTTGAGTAAATCATATTTATTAACGACACCTTTTTCATCAGCTGTAAATAGCCAGTTACCATCAGGACTTAAAGCCATATCCTCTACCCGGGTCTCTGGAGCAATTATTTCTGTCAACTTGGAGAAGTCAGTACTTTTTATACTCTTGCCCAGGTTGTCTAAAATAAAGGCACTCTTTTGGTCTTTACTGAAGATCAAGTTGGTTACTCCGAGTTGAACACCTTTAATTGTTTTAGGATTATTATTAAGGTTTGTTAAATCAAAGACCTCAATGTAGGTGTTGTTATTGTTGTCCAAATAAGGATAGTCACCACCAGCTAGCATCATGGTATTGTCACTATTGACAGCCAATGCACGAACTACATGATCTTTATCAGGTCTTGCCTGAATAATCGTATCTGCCACTCGATTTTCACCGTCAAGTTTCCATCTTAATATCTTGCCCTGTGAACCACCAGAATAGATATAATTGCCAGTTGTGGATGCTTCTACTACTCTAATTGCCTTATCATGTCCTTCCAGACTCTCAGACAGCGGATCATTATAAGACCTGATTGCATTATATAGGCCATCATAGATATCATTGTCATAGATATCTCCTTTATATTTGGTGTTGAATAGAAAGGCTTGTTGTGCCATGAGCCCTTTCAACTCCTTTTGATTGTCTCTCAATTGAGTAGACTTAATGGCCATCGCCTTAGCAATGGCTTGATATCTAAGTCTGTCAGCATTTGCTTTTGCTATAAGGGCTAATTGCTCTTGTGCCTGAGCATCGTCTTTAGCAATATCCGCT
>Ga0209634_1002651_pt1 | contig 12450 bp, 12 predicted proteins | sample LinPmetageLP40_FD_184043 | JGI IMG/M metagenome (GOLD analysis project Ga0209634, IMG submission 184043) | Marine viral communities from the Pacific Ocean - LP-40 (SPAdes) (version 2) | ecosystem: Environmental > Aquatic > Marine > Oceanic | place: Pacific Ocean | collected 2010-08-26 | reverse complement strand
TGAAAAAACTGTCTGGTTTAAAGCAGGTCAAAGAAGTGTAGTTAATTGGTTAATAGACTTAAAAAAACGAAGTGAAAATAATTTGTTAGGAGAAAAATAATTATGTGTATGGGAATGAAAAAACCTGTTCAACCGGTTAGAGAAGACCCTACGATAAAATTCGTTGATGGTAACATAATGGAACCAAAAGACTCACCTCCAGAAATAGACACAACACCTGTTAAAAAACCTAAAAAGGTTAAAAATAATGTAACAGCACAATCTTCTGGATTAAATATTGCAACAAATTATTAACAAAAAAAGGAGACAATTATGTGTGGAGGAGGAAGCCCCAACCCAACACCAACGCCAACGCCAGTTAGAAATTCTATAGCAGGAAACGATGAACTATCACCTGAAATTGAATTAGCTTCTGAAGATTCTTTAGAGATTGCTAAGAAAAAGAAATCAAAAAAAGGAACTACAGCTATGCAAACTGATTTGAATATCGCAACTTCAAATCCTAGCGTTAACGTTTAATGGATGTTAAAGATACAGCAGAAAATCGTTATGAATCTTTAAGTGAAATTAAAGAACATTACCTCGATAGAGGACGTGAATGTTCAGAGTTAACTATTCCCACATTAATTCCAGAAAATTATCAAACACAATCAAGTGATTTTTATAGTCCTTTTCAATCAGTAGGTAGTAGAGGTGTTAACAACCTTGCTTCAAAATTACTACTTTTATTACTTCCCCCTAATCAACCTTTCTTTAGGTTAGCAATACAAGGCAAAGCTAAAGAACAAATAGAACAACAACCAGAATTAAAAACATCAGTAGAAAAAGCTTTATCTAAAATTGAACGTGAAGTAATGGGTAAAATAGAATCTCTTGCATTACGTGTTCCAACATTTGAATTAATAAAACATTTAATTGTAGGCGGTAACGCTTTAGCCCATATTCCAAAACAAGGTAACATGAGAGTATATGGTCTTAACCAGTATGTTTGTAAAAGAGACGGTGAAGGAAATTTATTAGAAATAGTTGTAAAAGAAAGTGTTTCTGTTTTATCTTTAGATGAGGAAGTTAGAGAACAAATTCTTTCTCTTACGTCAAAAGAAGATTACAAGTCACAAACAAATTGTGATTTATATACACACGTTTACAAACTAGATAATGGTAAATTTTATGTTTGCCAAGAGACTAAAGGAATTAAAATACCTTCATCTGTTGGTTCATATGCTCAAGATAAATTACCATGGTTAGCTTTAAGAATGATTAGAGTAGACGGTGAGGACTATGGTCGTAGTTACGTTGAAGAGTACATTGGAGATTTAAAATCGCTTGAAGGATTATCACAATCTTTAGTCGAGTCTTCTGCTGCAAGTGCCAAAATGATTTTCATGGTTAGACCAAACTCAACTACAAAGAAAAGAGACATAGCTACAGCACGTAATGGTGACATTATATCTGGTAGTGGGGATGACGTAGCAGTTTTACAAGCAAACAAATTTTATGATTTACAAACTGTAGAAAAAGCAATCGCAAGATTAGAAGAAAGATTAGCTTATGCATTTTTATTAAACACAGCCATACAAAGACAGGCTGAACGTGTAACTGCTCAAGAAATTAGATACATGGCAAACGAATTAGAAACTGCAATGGGTGGTATATATTCTTTACTATCTCAAGAATTACAATTACCTCTAGTGCAATTACTAATGGATAGAATGGGAAGTCAAAATGAAATTCCTAAACTACCCAAGGGTTCAGTAAGGCCCACAATTATTACAGGTGTTGAGGCACTAGGACGTGGTAATGACTTACAAAAATTAAGAGAGTTTGTAGCAGAGATAGGTCAACTTGCACAAATCAATCCACAAGTCGTGCAACTTTTAAATCCGCAAGATTTAATTACAAGGTTAGCAACTGGACTTGGTATTGACACTGAGGGATTATTAAAATCTCAAGAACAATTACAAGCTGAACAAGAAGCTGCAATGCAACAACAACAAATGCAACAAATGCAGGATACCGCACAAGATGTGGCCCCTAAAGTTGCAGACAACATGACAAAACCGCAAGGATAATAAATGGTAGAAAAAGTAGAAATACAAACACCAGAGACAACTTCAGAACAACCATCGGAAGACAAAACTTTTGAAAATGAAAGTAGACCTGAATGGTTACCTGGTAAGTTTAAATCTCCAGAAGATATGGCAAAAGCCTATGGTGAATTAGAAGGTAAATTAGGACAGTCTGAAAATACAAAAGAGTCTGAGCCTACAAAAGAAGAAACAAAAAAAGACAACGCTGACTTATCTATTGATAAAGCTGAAAAAGCTGTAGAAAATGCAGGGTTAAACATGTCATCACTTCAAGAAGAATATAATGAAGGAGGACAATTAAAAGAAAGTTCATATGAAGCTTTGGGAAAAGCAGGAATACCTAAAGATTATGTAGACGCTTTTATTAAAGGACAAGAAGCTATTGCAAGTCAAACTTCTAATACTTTAAAACAAGAAGTTGGAGGAACAGACGCATATAACAATATGATGAATTGGGCCTCTGATAATTTAAACGAAGCAGAGATAAATTCTTTTAACAAAACTGTTAATGGAAAAGATATTGAAGCTACACGTTTAGCAATACAAGGTTTAAATGCACGTTATAAAAATAATGTTGGTGACGAGCCTTCATTACAAACTGCAAATAAATCTACTTCATCAAATGCTTCAGGCTATAGGTCTTGGGCTGAAGTTACGTCTGCTATGAATGATGAAAGATATGCAAATGATGAAGCATATAGAGCTGACGTACAAAACAAACTAAACAACAGTAGGTTATAATATGCCAAAATACAAACCAAAGACAAAACCTAAACCTAAACCAAAAAGTAAAGGATACTGATATGGCAAAACCAGGACTCTACGCAAACATTCACAAAAAACGTGCTAGAATTAAAGCAGGTTCAGGTGAAAAAATGCGAACAGCAGGTACAAAAGGTAGACCTACCGCAGCTCAATTTAAAAGAGCGGCAAAAACTGCCAAAGCATAGTTGTGTTACCTTTATAGGTAGCAACTGCTAACACAAAGTTAAAGTCCATTAACTTGACCGTTCCGAGGAACGACAATCTTGTGAAATAAACTAGAAACTTGTGAAAGCTTTTTAAACAATAACAATAGAAAAAGGAGACAAATATGTCAAACGCAACTCCGGCTTCCATTGGACGAGTAAATGCTTCTGGTTCAGAAGACGCATTGTTTTTAAAAGTTTTTTCCGGAGAAGTAATTACTTCTTTTGAAAGAGCAAGTAAAACACAAGGTGCTGACAGTACTAGAAGTATCAGTAATGGAAAGAGCGCAACCTTCCCCGTAAATTAATTGCGTAGTTATATGGTGACATATAGCTGAAACCACTTCAAATTCGGTGAACCCTGTAAAATGGGAATACCGAGCCAAGCCTTAGAAATCTAAGGAAGGTGTAGAGACTTGACGGAGTGCAACTCATTGAGTTGAAGGTAAAGTCCAGACTACAAAACTTTAAATAGGTAGTGAAAACTATAGTAGGATGAATGGGAAGAACAACTGCGGCTTACCATACTCCAGGTGCAGAAATACTTGGGTCTGATGTAAACCACAACGAAAAGGTTATTACTATTAACGACCTTTTAATATCTAGCGCTTTTCTAAGTAATTTAGAGGAAGCTAAAAATCATTGGGATGTGAGAAATTCGTATTCCACTGAAATTGGACGGGCATTAGCCTTCCAAAAAGACAAACACGTTCTACAAACTATTGGCCAAGCAGCTCTAACGACTGTTGCTAATGTTACAGGTGGAGACACAGGTACAGTATTACAAAATACTGCTATCGCTTCTGCCACTGCGGCAACGTCTGCAAATGCAATGATAGATTCATTGTTTGACGCAGCCAAAACTTTAGATAACAAATATGTTCCATCTGAAGGTAGAATCTGTTTCTTAAAACCAGAAATGTACTACAAATTAGCAAATGCTACTAATGCAGTCAATGTTGACTTCAGTGGTGGTGCTAATGGTGGTGTTGCTTCAGGTAGAGTGTTACAAATTGCAGGCATCAGATTAATTTCTGTTCCTCATTTTGTTGCTTCAAACGTAAACTCAGGTGTTGACCAAGGTTCAGCTACTCAAGGTGGTTCAAATCCACAAGCTGTAAACTTGACTAACTTCGAAGGTTTAGTTTGTCACCCTACTGCTGTCGGGACTGTTAAGCTAATGGATTTAGCTACTGAAATGGAATACGACATTAGAAGACAAGGTACTTTAATGGTTGCTAAATATGCTATGGGTCATGGCGTACTTAGACCAGAAAGTGCTGTAGGAATTAAAGACGCTTAATATTTATTAAGTTTATTTATACTATATAGGAGTAGGGGATGAGGGAGACTAAATCCCCTACTTTGCAAATTTAAAAAGGACAATCAATGGCAACACAAATAAACGCAACTACAGAATTACAAGCGATAAACACCATGCTAAGTTTTATCGGTGAAAGTCCAGTCAGTTCTATTACTGGAAATATTGGTACAGACGTAGCGGTCGCTAAGAATATTTTAGATGAAACTTCTATGAGTGTTCAATCACAAGGTTGGTTCTTTAACAGAGAATTAAATGTAAAAACTTCAAGAGACACAGCTAATAAAGTACCTTTAGAGTCTAACTGTGTCCAAGTCGAAGCTTCGGCCCCTTATCAATATTTTTATCAATACACTATAAGAAAACAATTTTTATATGATTTAAAAAATAAAACAGATGTGTTTACATACAACCCTGTAGTTGACAAAGTATTAGTACAACAATTTGAACATGTACCAGAATATGCAAGAAGATACATTGTAGTAAAAGCTTCAAGAAGATTTGCTGCAAGATATGTAGGTGCAACTGAATTAATTAAATTAGCACAATTAGATGAACAAGAATCTCACATGGCATTTGAACAAGCAGACTCAAGAGCTATGGACGCTAACATAATAAATGAAGACTATGACAGTAGTTACATAGCTAGAAGAGGGCCTAGAAGGTCTGGTAGGTAATTTATGGGACTAATTTCAACATCAATTCCCAATCTTATTAATGGTATTAGTCAACAAAATGCTGTCCAACGTAATGTAGGACAAGCAGAATTACAATCTAATTTCCAATCTAATGTTATTGAAGGGTTGACCAAAAGACCTCCAACAGAATTTATCGCTAATCTTTTATCTACTACAGCGTTTCCAAATAACGCAGCAGTTCATTGGATTAACCGAGATAGTGACAATCAATACGTAGCAATTTTTACAAATGGAACAGTAAAAGTTTATAATTTACAAGGACAATTACAAACATTAACAATAGGTACTGGAGGTGCAAGTTACTTAGGCACAACAAAACCTATTGAAGATTTAGTATTTACAAATATTGCAGATTATACTTTTGTAGGAAATAGAAGTAAAACAATAAGTGAAACTTCAACAACAACAACTGCAAAAGTTCAAGAATATATTTCTTATGTTAAAAGTTCTCAATTTGGAAGACAGTACAGTGTTACTTTAAATCATTCTACTTGGTCATATCCAATAGAAGTTTTGTTTCAAATGCCTACTGGTAATGATGCTTCAACAGATGGTAAATTTAGAGATACAGAAAAAATTGCAAACATATTATTATATGGAACTGGGTCTACTCATTGGTCTAATAGTGCAGACGGTATAGGATTTAAAACAATAAGAAAAGATACTGGTGCTACTTTAAGTACATCACAAGGTTTAGCAAATTATTCCGGAATTACTGGAACGTTTACACATACTCAATATGGTAATACTATTTACGGTACATGTAGCAGTGGTACGTTTACGGTAGAAACTACAGATGGTTTTGGTAACCAAGCCATGTATGCAATAAAAGATAGCATAAGTGATTTTACTGATTTACCATATTATGCAAAACCTAATATGATACTTCAAATTACTGGTGATGAAGGTGATGCACTTTCTAATTATTATGTTGAATTTACAAGTAATGGTGTTTGGAAAGAATGCGTTGGCCCGGGAGTAAAATTAGGTTTAGATAATTCTACAATGCCTTTTGCATTAATTAATAACAACAACGGTACATTTAGTTTTACACAACAAACATACACAAATAGAATAAGTGGTGATGAAGACACAAATTCTGCACCAAGTTTTGTAGGAAAAAAAATTAATAATTTAACATTTTTTCAAAACAGATTAGGAATAATTGCAGACCAAAATTTAGTTTTATCTGAAAACGCAGAATATTATAATTTCTATGCAACAACTGGAACAGATGTTTTAGACACTGACCCTATTGATATTGCCGCAGCGGGAACTACAGTTAATAAACTTTACAATGCTATAGATTTTAATGAACAACTTTTATTATTTTCAGAAGAATCTCAATATATTTTAGAAAGTTCTGGAGACGCTGTAACACCTACAACAGCAGTGTTAACTAAAACAAGTACGTTTTCTCATGCAAAACAAGTTGCTCCAGTTTCGTCAGGTAAATATGTTTATTTTACACAAAATAGAAATGACAAAAGTTCAATCACAGAATATTTTGCAGATGATGATACTTTAACTAATGATGGAATAGATGTAACTATAGGTGTAGGTTCATTGATACCTAAAAATGTATATAAAATTGTACCTAACAATATTGAAGATACATTAATTATATTATGTCATGACGATTTAGATACTACTAACAATACTGCATACACGCCTGATGCTCCTGTAACTGCTACAAATGCAGATACAATAATTATTTATAAATATTTTTGGGATGCTAATAAAAAAGTACAATCAGCTTGGAGTACGTGGAGTTTAAAAGATTGTCAAATTTTATCAGCACAAGCATATGATAGTTATGTTTATATTTTAGTTAATGAAAATTTTAATACAAAATTATTAAGAATGGATTTACGTAATCCAGATTTTACTGGACTAACACATAATATTCACATGGATTTTAGAACATCTACATTAGTTGGTAGTTATAGTTCTACTACAAATTTAACAAGTTTTACAATACCTTATAGTTTAAATCAGACATTAAAAGCAGTAGACGCAACTAATGGTGCTAATTTAACAATAGATAGTTCTAGTTCTGGAACTTTACAAAAAATTAAAGGTAACCACACTTTAGCAGTTTTTGGGGCATCGTATTTATCAGAATATAAATTTTCTACTCCATATATAAGAGAAGAGTCTGGTGGAGGAACTGTGTCATTAACATCGGGACGTTATCAAATAAGACAAGTTTCTGTTGATTTTCAAAACACTGGTTTTTTTAAAGCTACAGTAACTCAAGATGGAAGAAGTAATGTAACATATGAATTTAATGGTACTGTAATTAACAACCCAACTGCTGTTATTGGACAACCTAATATAACAAGTGGTACTTATAATATTCCTATTCAATCTAAAAATACAAACTACACATGTACGTTAAAGTCAGACTCACATTTACCAGTTCATTTTGTTTCTGCTGAAATTGAAGGATTTTATCATAGACGTTCTGGAAGGGCTTAATGGAAAAATATGTCAGACTGGCTAAACCTGATGACGCTCACGAGTTAGCAATTAAAGTAAGACAAGAAGATTTAGATGAAATTAAAGCTTCTCATAATGCTTCACCATTACAAGCTTTGTTATATCCATTTAAAGAATTAAATCATAAAACTTTTTCTATTATAGGAACTGAACAAGAAGGTGTTATTGGAATGTTTGGTGTAGTACCGAGTGATGATAAAGATTATGGCATAGCTTGGTTATTATCTAGTACAGAATTACTTAACCACACACTTCAGTTTTTACGAGAATGTCCTAAATGGGTTGCAGAAATGGGACAAGATTACAAATATTTATATAATTACGTTGATGTTCGAAACAGCGTAGGCAACAAATGGTTAAAGTTTTTAGGCTTTAACACAATTGATACCGTTAACTACGGTTATGAAAAAAAACCATTTAATTTAATGATAAAGGAAATAAAATAATATGTGTTCACCAGAAGCTCAACTAGCATTAACTGTATTTAGTAAAATGCAACAGCATAATGCCGGAGTAGAAAAAGCTAACTCTACCGCTAAATCAAATTTTGATGCTAAAAATTCAGCTAGCGCAGCTTTATTTGATGACTATGGAGAAATTGATGTAAATAAAAAACAAGCAGGTGCAGAAAAATCAGCAGAAAAATTTGCTCTTAAAAGAGAAAAAATTGCTGAAATGGCTAGACAGTTAAATTTAAATGTTGGCAATGCTACTGCTATTTATAAAGATGTTGGAGCAGATACTAACGCAGAGTATACAAGTATAGACAGAGCTTTTAATCAAGATTTATTAGCATTTAATAGGCAAGAAAATGAAGCTTACTCAGCTTATCAAAATACAATTAACAGTCTTCCCGTACCAGAATACCCAAGTCAATTAGCATTAGCAATTGATATCGCAGGTGCAGGTGCAACTTATGGAAGTAATTCAAATAGAAAATATTTTAAAAAAGATAGTGGAGAGGTAGTAGCACCCTAATGGCATATACATCAAAAGTTAAAGGTTTAGGTTATCAAAGAACTGCGATAAGACCTAAAAGAGTAGCAAACAATACTGAATTAAGCCAGATTGCAAATTCTTTAAAAGGTTTTGAAAAATCTTTTGATAGATTTACACAAAATTATAAAAATGAAGAACAAGAAAATGCTCAAATAGTTTTTGATACTTTAAAAGCGCAAGGTATTACAGACCCAAATGAAATTAAAAAATTAATTGATAAAGGTGACCCTAGAGTTGCTAACTTAAAAGGCTATTACACAAAAGCAATAGTAGATTCTAATTTTGCTTTATCTCATGCTATTGAAGATTTTAATAATATAAATTTAAAAGTAGCTGACATTACAGGCGGTGATGAAAATGGCGATGCAATGGCTAATCTTGATGTTAATAGCATGTTTGTTAATGAAGAAGGAAATGATTTAAGAAATTTAGACGTACAATCTAAATCTTATAAACGTGCTTACACAGACTCTATGAACAAAATGAGATTAGAGTTAGACTCAAAGGTATCGGTAGCTAAAGGTTTACAATTAAACAGAGCAACTAATGCTGCATCTTTTCAAATAATTGCAAAAGCTTGGGAACAAGGCGGTGCATGGGTTGATGACAGTAAAGTCATGAAAACCAAAAACAACGAGACAGATTCAGTTGAAACAGTAGGCGAACCTATTTATCACAACTCAACAAGAGTTAAAGATTTAGAAACTTTAAGATACGACAAAGTTGTCGGAGAAAAATTTATTAATAAAGATGAGTGGAATAAACAAGTATTAAATTATTTTGAACAAGTAGTAGATTTACAAAGTACTGGATTAATTACTGACCCAGAAATGCTGACAGATATTGTAACTTATTTGACAATGAAAAGAGGTAACAAAAAAGATTTACCTTCTTATTTAAAAACTCCAAAAACACAAGAACAAGCAACAAACATTATAACATCTATTAAAGGAAAAGTAGCAAGTTCAAGTAAAATGGCTATTGCTTTAGAATTAATATCTAAAGGACAGGCTTATAAAAAAGATGAAACTACTTATGTCGATAAAAGTGGTGAGCTTAAAGTTGGTCTCTCTGATGAAGATATGGCTGATGCAGTTGTTCTTTGGTCTACTCAATATGCTAAACCTTTAATTAATGAACAAGTCGCTAATGGTGATGTTCCTAAAGATTATGCTGAAATAGGTTTATTCCAACTTACATCAAAAATGTTAGACTCAAATGGTTTAACACACCCTACATGGAAAAATGAATTATCAATGGGATTTTCTTCTCTTAATGTAATTAAAGTGGCAGGAAATGCTGATACAATAGACCCAGAAGGAATTAATATTTTTGAAAGAGGTTTAGAACGTTTTAGAAAACTAAATTTAAACTACGGTGGTAAAATTCCTGGTAAATATTTATCTACAGGAGAAGCTTCATTTTATACAGCAGTAGATAATCTTATGCGTAATACCAACATGGGTAAAGAAGCTGCAATTATGAAAGCTTATGAAGCTACAACAAACCCTGCTTTTAATCATGCAGATAAAGCTTTAGATAAAGCAAAAATTACAACAAGTATAACTGATAGTTTTAACGGATGGTTTGATGAAATGACATTAGATAGTCCATTTAGTGGAATTTATTTTATTAACGAAGAAGATGAATCTGAATTTTTAACAGCTGAAAATAGAAGCTTTAGATGGGAAGATGTTAATATGAGCATGTTACAGCAAAGAGCAACAATGACAGCTATGACTATGTACAAATCAGGTTCAATGAATTTAGAAGATTCTATTGCTTATGGAATTGAAGAAGTTGTTTCAAGACACACTTTAATAGACGGTGTTATGGTTAACAATTCATCTTTTCCAAATGTCTCACGTCAAACATTTACAGAAAACAGTAGATATGTTGCTAAACAATTTGCAAAAGTTTGGGAAGATAAATACAGAGCAGAAGGTAAAGTCAATGATTGGAATTTAGAAGAAGGAGCGTTTAACCCTTTTAAAGAAAACGAAAGAGGTGAATTAAAACACTATGCTAAAGATTTAGTTATGAGACCTTTTAAAAGTGGTTTCTTTGTTTTAACAGAAAAAGATAACGGTTTACCAGTAACAACACCCGAAGGAGATTTTGTAGTTTTAAGTACAAAGGATTTTATTATGGACGGTGGTAAATTAGCCAAATCAAAATTTAATAAAAAAGAATTAGACGTTTTTTCAAAAAATTCTGAAATGATGAAAAAATTAAATTTAAATGCTCAAGCATTAATAAACAAGGAAATAAATTAATATGAATGAAGAGTTAGTAAATAAAATTTTAGAAGGTATAGCTAAAGATGAAGGCACAGAAGGAAGAGCCGTTGCTTTAGAAGGTGGCGGAGGTACTCGAGGCTACGGTATTACAGTTTTATCAGAGGGTTTTAAAAAAATGTTAAGTTTTAATAATCTTAATGCTGATGAAATGCCAGACAAAGAAGTAGCACGACAACTTATTATTTATAACATTGGTGAAATGAAAAAAGACATGGGTGAAGAGACTTGGAATAATTTACCAGACCAAATGAAAATTGTTGCTTCAGACCAATATTATAATTCTGGAAAATTATTTGATGGCTTTAAAAGAGATTTAATTAGTGGAAACTATGAAAATGCATTAAAAAATACTCTAGATATTATTTCTGCTAACGACCCTGAAACAGGTACAAACGGTGTCATGACTGGTTTAATTAACAGAAGAGTTAGTAAATACAATGAAGCTGCTGAAGCCCTAGGATTTAATCAAATAACTAATTTTACAACAGGAAATTCTGTAGAAGAAGGCAAACAAACTGCTGTTACTTATAATTACAACAATGCCGAGCCTTTTACAGTTAATACTATTGCAGGTATGCACAGCCAGTCGCTAAAAAAAACTGACACAAGTTTAATTGACAATCAACTAAAAGCAGACGCTTTAACAATGGATAGCACAATTCCAGAAATGATGCTTAATCCAAATATAGAAAATGAAACTAAAACAGAAATTGTTGCAAATGAAGTAGACAATGCTTTAGGGGCAGACACATTTAATGCAATAGGTAATACAATTAGTGATGTAGCAGGGAACGTGACTGAGTATATCTTACCTTCAACTAGACCCGAAGAAGAAAAACAAAACGAAAGTATTAATGCAAAAGATTTTATTGATTCAGTAGAAGAACCACAATTGTGGGACATAGATTATACACGTCCTTATGATAAGGAGGATTTACTTTATTTAGAACAAAAACAAAAAACAACATCAAAAGATTTAGAAAATAAATACACCTGGACAGAAGAACAAGGAGCTGCATATCAACAAGAATGGATGAGTACAAATCTTTGGGAACAATTTAATGCTGAAAATTTAAAACCAGATTTAGATTTTGTTTTAAATAAAGAAAATTTAGACAGGTACATGGAAGACTTGCCAGAAGATTTTATAGAAGAATTTGCTTATGCTCATAGTGAAGCACACGCAATGCAAATCAGGTCTCAACTTTTAGAGCATTTAGAAATGGAAGAAAAGATATATTCAGATGGTCAATTTTCTGGAACAATGAAAAGATTATTAGCTGCATTTACAGACCCTGCGGCTTATGCAGCGATTATAGCTTCAGAAGGTTTATTAGCGCCTGTGGTAATTTTACAAAAAATGGGAAGAGTTGGTAGAATAATAAGAAGAGGGGTAGCAGGAGGAGCTTCGTTTGGAGTTATTGAAGGTTACTTAGCTTCTCAAAGACCAGACCTAGATGTAGATGATGTTATGCATGGTATATTGACTGGTGCATTTTTAGGCGGTTTATTTGGTATTAGAAAACCAAAAGCAAAATCAGATAAATTTACTAAACTTTATAAAGATGGAAT
>Ga0209634_1002650_pt1 | contig 12451 bp, 9 predicted proteins | sample LinPmetageLP40_FD_184043 | JGI IMG/M metagenome (GOLD analysis project Ga0209634, IMG submission 184043) | Marine viral communities from the Pacific Ocean - LP-40 (SPAdes) (version 2) | ecosystem: Environmental > Aquatic > Marine > Oceanic | place: Pacific Ocean | collected 2010-08-26 | reverse complement strand
TTGCTTATATTCGGCATCAGTTAAAGTATCTTTACTAAAATACATTTTTCCTAATTGAGTATGCACAGAATCTTTATCTAGTTCATAATTAATTAATTTTGCTAGAATTCTTACATGATAAGAATCATAATCAAACTCAAAAAATAAATCATTTTTAGGAATAAACGCAGTTCTTGAACCATCATTTTTATTTAAAGCAGCAAAGTTAACGCTATTAAATGAGTTTGTGGGGCGAGTGGTGAGGTTATATAGGTTGTATTTAGTATACACGGTTTCACCGTTTAAAAACCATGATTTTTCATTGTATTTAAAATGCTTATGAAAATAATCCGGGTGAATTTTTATTCCTTGTTCTTCAATCGCTTTGAAAACTTTAGGTAAAGTTTCATTATAAAATATATTTGGATTTTGTAAAAAGGACGACTTAATATCTTCATAAGTTTTTTCTTCTGTTTCATAATGCTTCGATATGGGAACAAGAGAGTTAGTAAACTCCAAATGAGAGAAGTGAGAATACATCCTATCACGAAACTTAGTATAATGTTGAAAATCAGAATCTCCATCATAAGAAATGTCAACTAATTTATTATTATCAAAATAATATAAAACTTCTTTCTTATTTAAGGTATAAATTCGATCATATTTAGAATCTATCCACTTCATTACTTTATCAAAAGGTAACTTAAATGCCTCACTGTGGTTAATAGGAAACATATATCCCTTACTATTTTCAGTTTTAAAATAAACTAAACAGGGAGATGACAAAACAGAATGATATTCATCATTCATGGGTATTATCTTAATATAACATTTATTACCAGAACAGTGTAAGTTTTTTAGTTGCTGTTCCGTCTCAACAATATAATACATAACCTATTTTCCATAACTATTTAATAACCTCCACCACCACCTCCTGAGGGTTGTCTTACTACAGGTGTAGTAGAGATGTTATTTTCTAATTGCGTTTGTAATGTACGACTGTTATTTGTAGGAACCACGCTATCTTGTGCTCCTACTTCTCCTAAAGCTTGTTGGATTAAACCACCTATTGAATTTGATACTAAATAATTAGCAGTTAACAGTACTATTCCTGTAGATTGTTTATGTGTAGCACCATCCATAATTTTTTTATCAGCCATAATATGATAATACCCAATATAGTTACTATTATCTTTTTTATCTGTTAATTCATCACCTCCAGTATATAATCCTTCTATTAATATTAATTCAGATTTAGCAGCGAATTGAATTAAATTAGATAAATATTGTTTAATACCTTTAAAATTTTCTTCAGCTGTATTTACTAATCTTTGATTTGTATCAATAATCCCAGAAGTTTTTACACCATTAGAATTTAATGAATCTTTTAATGGACCTGAAATCTTCCAAAATACACGAGTTACAGTCCATAATGCATAGTTATATCTTCCAGCATTTACATTTAAATCATTATAAGCTTCTTTAGATATTTCTATAATTTTGGGAACTACATCATTTCTTTTTTTAGCAAAATATCTTATTATTTGACCTCTTTTATAATCTTTGCCCGTAAGAACAGGAAACATAGGTAGAGGGTCACCTGAGGATTGATATAATGCTTGGTTAATTGGTTGAATGCCAGAATAAATTATATTTTCGGGTGTTTGAACAATGTAATTATTAGTAGGATTTGGATTGTAATTTTCTATTAATGCAACGGAATTTGGGCTATTAGGGGTTTTTCCTGTAGCTATATCATCATTAAATGTTTGATGATAATAACCAACATAGGGTTCACCAGAAGTAGTAGTAAATTCACCACCACCAGTGTATAGGTTACTATTAACTAAGGATTTAGGTATGTATGACATTTTATCCGTTTAAATATGCTATTTCTTTTCTTCTTCTACTAGGTACTTGACTTTCTCCTCTTGCTATTCTTCTATTTAATTCTGCAATTATTCCTGCTTTACCATCAGATTTATAAGCTTCTATAAAATCAAACCATAATGTACCATAATTATAGGCAAGGTCTAAAAATACTACTTGTACTTTTAGGGGTAAATCGTTATAATTTACACCTCTTGAATTTAGTCTACTAACTACTTTTGGTTTAAAATCATTAGTAATTCTTCTTGTTAAGTCAAATTTAGCGTCTTCTGAAGTTGTTCTACTAGAGCTTGTAACTTTAGTAACCCTACCATTTGCATCAGTAACAGTGTCACTACCATATCCTATTCTATATGTAAACCCAGTTGAAACTGTGTAATCTGTATCTTTGTAAGCTTTAAGTTCAGGAGTTCCATTAGTTTCATTATTTGCAATAAAAATAAATGCAGCTTCGATATCTGCGTTAGATGTTATAGGAACTGTATCAAAAGTTGCTGATTGTAAACCATCAGGACCAGTAGTAAAGTTTACAAATGTTTCGGTTTCATTACTAGTTTTAGTAGTATTAGTTACAGTACCCCCACTAGGGCTATCTTTTAAATCTGGAATGTCAACTTCAGATCCTGTTAATTTAACTGGGGGGTAATCACTTGTATTTCTATTATTTTGAGTTGGTGTTAGTAAAGAAGTTGCCTTTGAGGTTGTTGGTGCACAAGTAGGTTTAAATGTATTTAACATTATAGTTTGACCCCTTAAAGTAGTAAACCAATTATTATCTTCAAATGAGTGATTAATTGAAAATACTGCAAATGCTACTTTATTTCTATACCTTTCGGGTAATCTATTATTAGGTATAGTAAAAGCATTATAAGGTAAAATTCCTCCTATTCCATCTATTTTGACAGTATATTCTAAAGGTATTAAAATTGAAGATTTGTTTTTATTTTGATCAGGATCATTTTTATCTTGATTTTTTGCTTCTTTATTAGATAAGTCAATATATTGACTTAACATATTTAAACAATCTTTAGATTCTACATTTTCAGGTTCAGGGGTATATACTGTCCATAAATGATCATATAATTTTTTTAAAGCTTTAAGATGTTTATGGTGTTGTTGTTCTTCAGGTGTTAATTTAGGGGTTCCTAAATCAAAAGTAGACAGATCAACTACGCCCGTTTGTACAGTTGGTACAGGGGGATTACAAATTGTTTTTCCTATAGCAGGAAATTTATTTGTAGAAAATCTATCAACAACATCAAACCCATTTAAAGATTGATAAGATAAAACATCTTCTGAAAATTCTTTTATTCCTCCACTTCCTACAGCTTGAGTAGCTATTACTATTTGAGAAGCTAGTTTAGGAGTTATAGAGGAATTATAACTTGATTCATAAGCTATTGAAGAAAGACCAAATGTTGGAATTTCAACTAATTCATCTTTTATAAGTTTTGGATCTATTGCTTTTTCATCTATAATTCTTAAAATAGTACCACATTCATCAACAAAGGGTCTTAAATTATTTACACCTCCCAAAGATTCATTAACCCCATTTAATATTTTAGAAATATATTCTATTAAATTTACATCATTATTAGAATCTTTAGTTGTTCTTAAGCACTCTCTGGCAAAACTAGTATTAATTAAAACATTCATTAATTTACCCCCTTTAGGAGATTTTTCAGAAAGAAATTGTGATGGTGGATAAGTAGAATTAATTCTATTTAATACACTAGGATCTGCAAGATTATGTTCTGATAAAGCTTGAGTACCTTGATTTAACCATTCATAACCAGTTCCTGTAGTATCTAAAGGACTAAAATAACCCAAATAAGGTTTATTTGCTATAAAAGGAACTATGCATTTATATGGGTTAATTGTAGCTGTTATTGGGGCTAAATCTATTATAGTATTATCAGGATGATAATCTATATAAAGTATAGGTGAAATATTTTTTTCAGTAGAACAAGGGTCTGTTTTACCTTCAACAAATATACCCAAACTATTAATTAAAGCTAACAAATGGCCAAGAGTTATGTAGGATTGATAGTCATCTGAATCTTTCCAAGGCCAAAATGAACCATCCCATTGACCTATATAACCTAAATAAAAATCTGCTGGAATTGGTGATAACCCATCTGTCCCTTCCTTTTCAGATATAGTTCCATTAAGGAGTTGATGGGCATTACCAAATTCAGCTTCAGAATTAAAATATTTTATAGTACCTCCTTCACCTAAAGGGCTAAAAGTAAAAGGAGTGTATGTTGAGGTTCCGTAAATATTATTTAATAATTCACCCCATGATTTATTATAATTAGGGTTGTTAGATGAGTTGTCTTTTGTTACAAAATCTTTAAAAAAGGTATCCTTTGTAATTTTACCAAATGTTCTTTCTTTATATTGTTTTGAAATACTTTTTCCAACTAAAGATGAAACTCCAGCAGTTACCCCTCCTGCAATAGTTGATGCAATTGTTGAAGTAAATTGGGATACAACAGAAGTTTTAGCTCCAGCAGAATAAAGCAATAATTCATGCATTGCATCTAAAGCATTATCTATAGTACAATAATATGAAGATGCAAGATTATTATCTTTAGCATTTGTAAAGTCAACATTAAATGCTGTATTTATTTTTAAGGATTCTACCATACCACCAGCACCCATAAGTGAGGTTTTACATAAATAACCTCCATCCTTATCCCCTTGATAGCTAAAATTATAAACTGTTCCTAAAAAACCATCATAATTTCCATCAGTATCTTTTCTTCTTTTAGCAGTATTTTTTATTAATTTAAGTTTATCTTTATAATTAAAAAAATTTAAGGGGAGATTTTTAGTTTCTAATTTACCAGCATTATTTATGTAAGGAATATGCCCCCATTCTAAAAAGCAAGTTACACCTAAACTCATATAAAGTTTAGACATTTCATTAAGTTGGTCTAAGTCATAACAAATAAATTCAATATCGGCTTGCATTAAAGTTTGCCATTTCCCTCCTGTACCTACAGTAATACCTGTAATACCAGGCATAGGTTTAAAACCTAAATCATCGGTTGGACCTTTTTTATAAGTTTGTTTAAATCCTTTTCTTAATATTGTTTTATCATTTTCTTCTCCACCTATTGATAAAATTCCTCCTTGTAAAACATTATTTTTTGCTAATTTTGGAGTAAAATCGGAAGCAAAAGTACCAGATGAATTATTTACTATATTTTTTAGATTAATATCTTCACGAGTTAGAGATGTAGTATTAGCTGAAGAACTTAGTCTAAACCAAGCATTTCTATTTGTTAGATATGATATTTCTTTATTGCTTCTAGGAAGAGTTTTAGCTATTGATTTTCTTTGGGAAAATTGGTCTTTTACATAAGGGAGAAAAGCTGCTCCAACAATATTTTTATATTTAATAGCCATAACATTTTTTAAATTGTTTCGTTTTCAATATTATATGCATTTAATGCATCACTTAAATTACCAGGTATCCTTAATTGGAAACCAGGTGGTGCGTACATTGAATCACCAGGTAAATCATTAGCCATTACTACAACCCACCATAAAGTAGGGTCACCAAAAAAATCATTTGCAATTAAATCAAATCTATCTTCTTCTCTCGCTATAATATAATAATCATCATTTGAGGGGACAAGTGTTGGGTACTTAGTTGGCAAATAGATTGTTTCACCATTAGTAGTTTTTTGAGTTCCTATATTTTGATATCTTCCAGCCATTATCCTACTTGTTTTTTAATAATTTTATTTCCTAAAAATAATTGGGCTTTATCACTTTCTGAAGCAATCAATATTGGTGTATTTTTGTTATTTTTACTATTAAGGTCATAACCTGTTTGTGGTAGTACATTTAAAATAGGAGTAAAACTTACAGCTACATCTATAATTTGAGGAAGTTCTATCATATCTGGATCGGCATTTACTAACGAATTCGTACCAGCAGTTACATTTTCTTTAAAAGCAATTTCCCATGGGTATTCATCAGCTACAGTTATATTTAAACTATTTAGTATGCCAGGTTGTCTGTAAAATAATTCCCCTAAAGTTAATTTAGTTATATTACCTCTCATAGATCCCGCACTACTATAATCTGGGTATAAGGTTGAAACTAAATAATTTAATTTTCTATATAAAGGGACCATTTCTTGTTTTGACTGAGCTGCTACTTTAAAATTAAAATTTACAGATCTATTAGCTCCCTGGTAAGTATAAAAATTTTCACCTCTACCTGAGTATCTTTTTGCACTCCATTCAGCCTCATGACTATCACTATATCCTGTTAAATATGCTCTAAAATGAGTTGCATTAATTAGACTTGAATTCTGACTATCATTTATAATTGTTTCAAAACCAAACTTAATTAAATCTCTTGTACCCTCAGCTTTATTAAAAGCACTTGATTTTCGATTTTGAAGAACTTCCTTCATGTTAACCCTATCTTGCCCCTCTTCATATGCTTTATTTAGGTCTATTCTATCAATTTCAGGTCTACTACCTGGATTCCCTATTCCTACTCTTGTTGCTATATTAACATTATCATTTGAATAAGTACTACTTGCAATACTTGAAGGATCCATAACATCTTTTCTAAAATCTGTAATTTTAGTTCTGTTAAGTGTTCTTTGAGCTAAAGTTGTATTTCTACCTATAATTTTATCATAACCCATAGTATACTTAAAAATAGTACTATTAGCGGGTTGATTACTTGCATCTTCAGCTCTAACAAAACCATCTCCAGATTGTTGATTTAAAGTTACACTATCATTATTTGGATTTATTCCTATTTCATTACGATTTAGGCCATATTTAATACTAACACCTAAATGTTTAGATAAAAGTAAATCTACTAATGGTCTTCCTTGAACTGTTTCTCCATATAAATTATTTATAATTGATGTTCTTGTGTCTTCCTCTCCAAATCCCCCAATATATCTTTTAGCTTTACTAGTATCAATAAAAGCATTTCTAGAATCTGTTGCTCTTAATATTAACGTTTTATCTACAATACCATATAATGAACCGGGCCCACCTGTGTAATTAAATAATTGACCAGTATCAACGGTACTAATTCCTAATTGTTCTGCTGCATTGCGTTGTGTTGAAGAAACAGTAGGAGATATAGAGGGGGAGTTACTAACTATACTTTCTATATCACCTAATAAGTTATTAGTAATATCACCTATTTGGTTTATTGAACTAGCTGTTGTTTGTGGTGGTTGAGATAGTTTAAAGTCTTTTAATAATAATAATCTATTTTCATTAGTAGGAGTATGTGAAACTACATATTCATATTTATTTTGGAATACTTCTAAAGTTGTTATACCTATTCCTGCATTAGGAGTTCTAATTCCAGTTCCAGCATCGGCTATTTGATGCATTAAATTACGACCATCACTATATGCCTGATTAGCAAAAACTCCACCCGACTTAACCATTTGCATTCTTGGATTAGAAAGCATTAAACCTGCTTGTTTATCTAAAAATGCTTGACCTCCAGGATAAGATAATAAAAAACGATCTATTCTAGCAAAATCTTCTGTTGCAGCTAATAACTCGTACGACCCACCTCTAATTGGAAAATCCGGACTAAGTGCCTGTGATGTTAAAGAATTTAAATTATCGATATCATCAGGTGCAATCCTTTTAATCCAAGGTTGCCCTGAGTAACCACCACCTCTAATATCTTTATCGTATTTTAAATTTTTCGATTGATATTGAAAACTTTGAGGGTTACTATAAATATCTAATAATGATCCAGAAGGGGATATTGCCATTATCGAGGTAAATTATCTATGTATTTTACTCTTGTAAGTGATGATTCTCCATCTAAAAGTGAATCTATTAATGGGTTCTGAAATTTAAGGGGTGCTGGACCTTTATAAGGAAGTGGTGGGTTATTATTTGCTGAAGTAATATCATGTAGTGTTGATTTAGCTTGTTCTGAAGCAGATGGTACTACAGGATCACCAGCCCCATCTGGACTAAAAGTCGATGTTAATTGTTGTCCTAATATTGGTTTTGTCATAATTAATGTATTTTATTTATTATAAATATTTTAAACTGAGTATTTCCTTGTATTCATTGATAATGGTGCCTGTATTCTGTTTGATACATTAGCTCCATCTAAATTAGTTATTACATTAGCACGAGATGTACCTTTTTCAGCACCCATAGCAATTGCGTTAGCTAATTTTTCATAATCAAGTTGAGTGTTGTTATTTCTAGTATTTTCTCTTGAAATATTTGGTGATACTGCTAACCCAGGTCCCATTAAAACATCATCATTACTAGTACCTTGGAATATTCCACCTTCCATTGTTGAAACAACAGGCCCACCTGAAGCAGGTAGTATTGCATCTCCAACTTTTTGAGCCTTTATTACTCCTGAAATACCAGCAGCTAACATAGCTATTAAACCAGCTCCTAAAGCAAATCCTGCAAATCCTTTAGTAAAACCTAAAGATATTGCCATTTGAAAAGCAGATATGGCAGCAGATGCTATAAGAGGAGATAAAGCTAACATAATTCCAATTAAACCCGATGTAGAATTAAGCATACCTGCAAAAAAAGCAGCAGGTACTGCTAAAGCTTCTGCCATTTTAGTTATAGAATCATTTAACATTTGTTGAGCCGTTAATGATTTTAAATCAGAGGCTTCTTTAGCTTCAATTTCTTCTTGAGACATTTTACCAAGTATTGCTTGTTCTTGAATAGATGCAGCTAATTCATCTCTACTTAAACCAACAGCGGCTGCTATTGCTTCCTGTTCTATTCTATTAGCTTTAGTAAATGATTCTTGATCAATTCCTTGCTTAGTTAATTCTCTTGTTACCCCTGCTAAATCATTGGTTAAAGCAAACATTCTTGCTTGTTCTAGATTTAATTGCCTACCTGATATGACTTCTGCTTCAAATTCTTTAGCTATAGAACTTTCAATATCTAATAAACTCCCTGCTATTTTATCAACTTGATTTAAATTTAATCCTAATTCTTTAGCATCAGAAGCAGCTTTAGCTAATGCAACATTACTATTTTCAAATGAAATTGCAATAGCCGCTGATAATTTAGCAATATCTTGTAATATTTTTCTTTGTGAGAATGCAGGATTAATAGCTCTAACAGCTTGATCTGCACCATCTTTTAAATTTTCACCACTTATTTGGGCATTTAAAGCCAAAGCATTAGCCTCTCCAGCTGCTAAGCCCATAAATTTAGTTAATTCTGCAGCTTCAGTTATGTTTATAGCATCAAAAGCTTTAATTGTATTAAAACCAAATTGTTCTGTTAATGAATTAACTTGGTTTAAATAATCAATACCTAATAATAATGAATCATTATATACACCTTGAAAATCAACTAGTTCTCCCGTACTTCTTACTGAATCAACTTGGGCTCTGTTTAAATCATTAAAAGCGGATACAAATCTAGTAGCTAGAAGTGTTAATGTAGCAGCACCAACATTTTGAAGGCTAAAACTTTCTGCTATGTTTTTTCCTAGAGATATTGATTTTTTGCTTTCTTTATTTTGAGAAATTAAGTTATTGAGAGTATCTTCTTCTGTTTTAGTTCTCTTTCTTCCTAACTTAGTTAATTTATCAATTTCAACTTGATTACTTTTAATAGATGCTCTAGCTGCTTTAGTTTTTTCTAATGCTTCTCCAAAAGGGTTACTTAATCCAAGTGCTTTAAAAGCATTATCTAAAACAGTAGCAGCTTTTCCAGCTAAACCTAATTCTTTAGCTACATCTTTTTGGATTTTATCAATAGCAGTTAACTTTGAAATTTGATTTTCAAAAGCAGTTACAGTATTTTCAGCATCTTCTAATTGTTTATTAGTTAATACAACTCCTGATTGTTCAAGGGCAATTCTATCTACGAGAAATTTATTTATTCTAGATTCAATTGAAGTAATAGATTTTTTTATATCTCTTTCTTTAAGAGAACCATCTCTTAATTTATCTTGAATATCAAGTAAAGAAGAAGCAGTACGAGCTGATGAAGATATGTTATTTTTAAAATTTCTAAGTAACTGTTTTTGTGCTTCATCTAAGGTAGATGTTTCATCTCTTAGTTTTTCACCAAAAGCAGCAGCAATACTAGTTAATGTTTCTTGAAATATAGCTGCAGTTTCTGCACTTAATTTCTTAAATTCATCTTTAATGTCATCTGTTCCGTTAGCCATTATATTGGGGTTTACTCTTATATAAATATGAAAAGTGCCTACTTTTTAGTAGGCACCGTTGCATTATATACATTATTTGGTTTAATATCGGGTCTTGATATTTCTTTTGGGTTTTTTAATGTATTAGAGCTTTTATTTTGAGCTTCTTCTTGTTTTTTATAGTGCTCTTCTATTTTTTTAAAAGTAAAATTTCTTAACCAAATAGGCATATTATATAAAGTATGCCAATCATAACCACCATTACCATGGAATACAATTTCATGTATTTGGCTAAATAAATTTTGCCTATAATTAGGCGTCAGGCCAAAAAAAGTTAAGACCTATGGGGATGTTGATGTCCTCCTCGCCATCTTCCCCGTGATACTTTAACTCAACATCTGGTGATATTCTTTTAATTTCTTCTCTTAATGATCTAGAATCTTTAGCTAACAAGTAATTATCAACAAATTCTCTAATAGTTTTTTTCTCACTATCTCCATCAATAGAAGTTATAATATATTTTAATCTAGTTGATATTTCAGGGTTTGAACCTGGTCTGATTTTATTTTGACCTGCTACTTCTTTAGCAATAGATACTTCATCACCATGAGTTAATAATTTAAATGTAATTAATTTATTAGTAGTTGGTAATGTATATCCAAATTCATTAACACCTACTTCTTTTAAATCTTTCTTTTTTAATTCTTTATCGTTTAAAGTAGTTAAATCAATAGTAAAATCTTCTATTCTATTAGTAACTTTACTTTGAGCTCTAAAACTATAATCTTTACCATATCCTAGTACTCGAGATGCAATTAATAATGCATTTTTATCTCCAACTATAATATCGTTGTAGTTAACTTTAGATACAATTAATGATTCAAGAAGTTTATCTAAAACTATTCCTTTTGAAATATAATTTTGATTAGTTAGGATATCCTCCTCTCTAGCCGTCATATACTTCATTTCAAGTTTACCTGATGATAGGGGGTTGTCTTTAGGATAAATTAACCCTTTAGAAGGGAGATTAACTACCTCTGTAGGGAATTTAAATTTTGGTTTGTCTGTAACGTTTTCCATTTAATAACTATATTTTGTGGATATAAATATATAAAAAAGGAAAAGGTGCTCAAAAGAGCACCTAATCCAGGGGTAGGAGGGGTAAAAAGTTATTAGAAGTTTAATATACAATAATCCATTGCAAGAGTTAAACTTAAATCAATTGCGGCTTCATTAGCCCAATCGTATTCTCCAAATGTTGCGTTTTTAACATAAGCTCCTTTAATTACCCATTCTCCGACGATATCGCCAACAGGTCCTAGGATGTCTAATGTTAAATCTTTTTTATAAAAATCAGAATAACCATCTCTTCCGGTTACTGATTCGTGTGCTAAACGAGCCCATTCCATTACTGCCTGAGCACCTGATGGAGTTACGGGATCATATAGACCGATTGTCATGTCATTCCAACGTACTTTACCCTTTACCTTACGGTAAACGTTGATGTGGTCCAATATGATTTCACCTGCTTCATATCCCGGAGCACTCGCTGATTTTATTAAATAAGATGGTAATCCATCAATATACATTATAAACCTGTTTTGTACTTTAGGTTCGAATGCGGTGAACATTATTTCGTTTGGATCTATTACTGCCATGTTATTTTCTGTTTATTATAAATATTGTCTATTTAGTTTTTTTAAAACTCTACTCCCGTTGGAGTAATGTTAAAGTCTAAGATGATAAATTCAGCTGTTCTAGTTGGTTGGATAAATATTTGGCCTACCATTTGATTTCTGTCAATTACATCAGCTGTATTGTTAGCTGCATCCATTTGTACTCTATAGGCAAATAATCCCTGTCTTTGTTGTACTGATTCTAAATAAGGATTAACTTGATTTATGAATCTGTTTCTTGTAGCTGAGGTATTTTGTTCAAATAATAATCCTTCTGCTACATTTCCAATTACACGTTTCAGTTCAATTAACAATCTACGAACATTTACTCTATCTAGAGATGTTGCTTTAGATTGTAGTGTTTTCTGACCAAATATTACTGGTCCTTGTCCTGGGAATGTTGCTATTGGATTAACTTTTCCTAGATATAAAGTATCTCTATTAGTTGGAGATAATTTTCTTTCTGCTTGAATTGTTCCACCAACACCACCTCTATTGAATCCAGCGGGTGCGAACCATTCAGCTCCTAATCTATCATTTGTTGCATATACTCCAGGTATTACTGTTGAAGCAGGTACATATACTAACTTACCTGTTTCGTTTGATAATACTTGAACCCATGGCCAGTAAGTAGCTGCGTAACTTGAATCTTGTGTTGCTGCATTAGTTACAACTGTTGATATATTTGATCCGTAATTTACAGAATCAATTATTGTCATTGAATCTCCTCTAGTTTG
>Ga0209634_1002649_pt1 | contig 12454 bp, 8 predicted proteins | sample LinPmetageLP40_FD_184043 | JGI IMG/M metagenome (GOLD analysis project Ga0209634, IMG submission 184043) | Marine viral communities from the Pacific Ocean - LP-40 (SPAdes) (version 2) | ecosystem: Environmental > Aquatic > Marine > Oceanic | place: Pacific Ocean | collected 2010-08-26 | reverse complement strand
GTTATGGATTAACAAAAGCTTTAAAAATGGATTGTACTACTGCTCAAGGTTCACCTGGTTCTAGTGCTCTAATAACTTTTGATTACGCTATTGAAGGACAGAATTTACAAAGAGGCATGGCTGGCACAGCAAATGCTCAAAAAATATGTCTTACTTTTTTTCATAAACATACAAAAACTGGAATTAATACCGTTGAATTATTAGATGCAGATAATAATGATGCTGTAAGTGGTTCTTATACTCAATCAGTTTCTAATACTTGGGAAAAAGCAACTATTATTTTTCCAGCAAAAACTTCTGGTGCTTTTGGTGATGATAATAATAGGTCATTAAGAGTAAGAATTTGCTTAGGTGCTGGAACAGATTTAACAAGTGGAACACTTGCAACAACTTGGCAATCAAGTATTACAAATGCAAACAGACACGCAGGTCAAGTAAATAATGCTGACAGCACAAGTAATAATTTTATAATTACAGGTGTTCAATTAGAATTTGGAGAAATACCTACAGACTTTGAGCATCTTCCTAGAGATGTTAATTTACAAAGATGCTATAGATATACGCAAAGACACCCAGCCATTGACCCAACAAGCGGTAGTGGTTTTTGTATTATAGGAAATGGTTATAATAATAGCAGCACGGTTAATTTGTCTGTTGTAAATCATTATGTTCCTATGAGAGCAGATGTTTCTTTAACTAATTCAGGTAGTTTTAGAGTGCATCATGTTAATGCAGCTGCTGCAACTTCTGCTGCAACAACTTTAGACGACAACACATCTTGTTCTAACAGTAGTTTGTTAGTTGCAACTGTTGGCAGTGGCCTAACAGCTGGACAAGGCTCTAGTTTAGAACAAAACAACGACACTGATGCTCATATAATTTTAAGTGCGGAGTTATAAAATGATTAAAAATTGTAAATACTATAAAAATACAGAAGACAGAATATGTGGGATTGAAATGACAACGCAAGACGATAAAGTTTTTTATGTTTCAAGAAGTCCTAATAATACAGACTATCAAAAAATTCTTGAATGGGTAGCAGATGGTAACACAATAGAGGAGGCAGAATAATGACCAGTACAATTAAAGTAGATACTATATCAGAGAACACTTCAGCCAATGGTGTAGCCGTTGATGGGGTTACCTTAAAAGATGGCGGTATTACTATTGCCAATGCAGGGCAAATTGGTTCTGCAGGTGATGCTGATTCAATAGCGATTGCTTCTAATGGTGTTGTAACATTTTCACAAGCACCTGTATTTCCAGATGGTTCTATAGCTGTAGCTGATTTAGACATAGATGGAGCTACCGACATTGGAGCTGCTATTGTAGATGCAGACTTATTTATTATTGATGATGGAGCTGGTGGTACTAACAGAAAAGTAACTGCTGCAAGACTTAAAACTTATGCAGGTGCTTCTTCATCATTTACTGAAACTGTAACTATTACTACTGCGGACAACTTAGATACACTTAAATTAGTATCAACAGATGCAGATGCAAACGCAGGCCCAGTTTTATTGCTTCATAGAGATGGTGCATCTCCAGCAGATGATGACCAAATTGGCAGAATAGATTTTGCTGCTGATAGTGATGCAGCCTCAGAGACAAATTTTGCAATTATTAAAGCATTCACACCAGATGTAAGTCATGGATCTGAATCAGGACAATTAACAATAATAACTAGACTTGCAGGAGCTGAAAAACAAAGAATTACAATGGGTACTGTTGCTACTGTATTTAATGATGATTCTGCTGACCTAGACTTCCGAGTAGAATCTAATGATGAATCAAACTTTTTTGTAATTGACGCTGGTAATAATGTTGCAGGAATTGGTACTACTGGTTCAACAGTTCGATTTTATATACAAAACACAAATGCTTCAAATGCCTCTTTTCTTGTTCAAAATACAGCTAGTGACAATGCTAGTGTTATGCAAGGAGTTGATGCTGTTAGAGCAGCCAATAGTGCTTATGGTTTTTTCAGAGGTAACTCTAGTAATGGTGCTGATGTAGAAATTAATCTTAGAGGTGATGGTAATGCTTTTTGTGATGGCTCTTTTCAAGATGGTGGTGCAGATTATGCCGAGTATTTTGAATGGAAAGATGGTAACTCATCTGATGAGGATAGAGTTGGTTATTCTGTAATTCTTAATAATAATAAAATTGTTAAAGCCACAGATAGTGATGATGCTAGTAAAATTATTGGTGTAATATCGGGTAATCCAGCAGTTGTTGGAGATAGTGCATGGAACAAGTGGCAAGAGAAACACGTTAAAGATGATTGGAATAGATATACTTATGAAGATTATACTCAAACAGAATGGAAAGATGAGGATGACAAAATAGTAACTTATCAGACAGATTTAATTCCTTCTGATGTTACTGTGCCTGATAATGCAGTGGTTACGTCTAAAGATCAAAACAATGATAACTTACAAAGACGGGTAGTAAATTCTAATTGGGATTCAACTAAAACTTATGTGCCTCGTTCTGATAGAAAAGAATGGGATACAGTAGGTCTTATGGGTAAACTAAGATTACGCAAAGGACAACCAACAGGAACTAACTGGTTGAAGATGAGAGACATCAGTAGTGATGTCGAAGAATGGTTAGTTAGATAATGTTCGGCTTTCACCCATTTAGTACTCAGAGTTTAGGTTAGGCTTTTTATGGAAATGGAACCAGAAACTGAACGAGAACACATAATTTCAATACAAGGACACATTACTGGCGTGAAAAGAGATTTAGATAATTTAAAGCATGATGTATCACATCTGCATAGAGACGTAGAAAAATTGGGTGGCAAGATAGACAAGATCTATTGGGTTGTATTGACTACAGTGGGTGCTGTAGCATTAATGGCATTAGAAACACTTATAGGAATGATAGGAAAATAAACATGGTAACAACAACGACAACAGGAAGTACTGTACCTACAGCATCTCAAAATGTTCAGAGGGTAGTTGGAGGTCAAGTACAAAATCCACAGTTAACGACTGGTGCTACGAGTACTCCACAACTGCAAAATGTAGGTACTGAAGAAGAGTTGAATACTTCAGGACTTATTGCAGCTGCTCCACAAACAATATCACAAGATTCTCAAATGCAGGCAACTGCAAATACATCTACTGACACATCAACTGGTGTGGCGACTACCACTCCTAGTACAGCAGCTCAAGTTACTGCAGATACTTCAGGTACTTCGTCATCAATGACTGCAGCACAAATGGCAAATCTTACTCAGCCAGCAATAGGTGCATCTGGAAGTATTACTAGTCAGGCTACAGTACAAGGACAATTAGAAAATATTACACAAGACATTGAATCAGCTTTAGCTACAGGTACACCATTACCTGCATTTGCTAGAGGTGCATCTAAAATGGCAATGGCGGCTATGGCACAAAGAGGCTTATCGGCTAGTACTATAGCAGCAGACGCAGTAGCAGAGGGTGTACTTAGAGCATCTACACAGATAGCAGCCGCAGACGCAGCTACTTATAAGGATATGATATTTCAAAATTTAAGTAATAGGCAGCAGGCAGTAATAACAAATGCTCAAAATTACTTTCAAATGGACATGTCAAATCTTACCAATAGGCAACAAGCATCTATGGCTAATGCCCAAATGAAACAACAAAAATTATTGTCAGATCAATCTGCTACTAATGCTGCTCGTAATTTTAATGCACAGAGTCAAAATCAAGTAGATCAATTTTTTGCAAATATGAATACTAATATTTTAGAAAATAATGCAAAAAGATCTGATGCTATGTCATCATTTAATTCAGCAGAACAGAATAAAATTAATGCTCTCAATGCTAAAAATTCTATTGCTGTAAGTGAAGCCAATGCTGCTAGAAAAGCAACACTAGATCAGTTTAATGCTACCATAAAAGACTCAAGAGATAAGTTTAATGTGGAGAATCAAAGAGTAATAGATCAAAGTAATGTAGAATGGAGACGTTCTATTAACACTGCTAATACTGCCGCTATAAATGCAACTAATGAGACTAACGCAGCAAGGGCTTTTGAATTAAGTAACTATGCCACTAATGCAATGTGGCAACAGTGGAGAGATGAAGCACATTGGGCTAATACAAATTCAGAAAATGCAAAAAATAGATCACACAATATGGCAGTAGCTGCTATGGAAAGATCTACAGAATTTGATATTTTAGATACAGATAAAAGAAATAAGTTGTTAGAGGCCATAGGAAAATTTGGCCTAGAACTTTGGAATAATTTATAGGAGATAGTATATGGATTGGGGAACAATATGGGAAGGTGCAAAAGCTGTAGGTAAAAAGTATCTTACCGAAGAAGTTAAAGATAAAGCCTATGAAGTAGGAGGAGATATATTAAAAGGTTATTTTGGTGAAGATGCACCAGGTCTGGAGCTTGCAGGATATAAAAATATACAACTATCTGGGAAATACAGTCTAGGTCCAACCGCACCAAAGACCCCTAATAGAATTGCTCCTGCTGGTGAGGGTGATAACAGAGCATTAATATACTCTGCAAGATGGACTGCTATATTAAATAATGCAAGAAGAAGCGCAAGATCTTCTCTAGCAAATGCAACTGTAGCAAGTCCACAAACATCTAGAATAGCCAAGAAAGAGAAAGTTACATAATGGCAAATGAAAATATACCAGAACAAGAGTACGATGATTTTAATACACCTACTCCCGGCGAGTCTTTAACTGCAGAAGCTAAAGCATGGCCATGGGATAATCCACCATTGTATCCTAGCTTTGAAGAAGCAATAGATAAGACAATGAAAAAAATGTTTGAAATTAGAAACGCAAATAAAATTGCTACTATGCTAGAGGCTGGCATATCGGTAGAGGCACTAGCAAGAATGACAGTATTTTCAGGATTTTCAGAAGGTAAATTTACGCCAGATGTAGGTATGCTAATGGCAAAAAATGTGTATCAAGCAGTGCTTGTTATTGGAGAACAAGCAGGAGTAAAAAATATGAAACTAGATTCCTCAGAAAAAGATTCAGAGGATTTAGAATTTAAAAATGAAATGCAACGTTTATCTTTTGTTAATAAACTATCACAAAAAACAGTTGATGATTTTGAATCATTACAAACAACTAAAGAAGAAGCACCAAAATCAGGACTGATGGCTAAACCAATGCCTTCAGAAGAAGAGGGAGAAATATAATATGGCTATAGCAGAAGGATTAATGTCAGCACTTACAGGAGCATTTGAAGGTTCCGCTACTAGTATGAAAGGCGATAGACTAGAAGGCGATCAACAAATTAAAGAGGCAGAGGCTGAAACAGATTACGTTAAAAGAGCAGGTATAGAAACTAATCTTGAAGAGTTAAAAGCACTTAGAGCTTTTGAAGGCACACAACTTCTTAGTATGGAAAAAAACTTTAATCAGGCTCTTCGTGAGTATGGTCCAGAACAACTAGAAGAACTTAATACACTAGCCCTATCTAGACCTGAATTATTTCAAGGAGAAAAAAATTGGACGCCACAAGTAATTGATGAGTTTTTAATGTCAAAGACTGCCCCAGATATAAAACCTTCAGGAGAAATATTTGTTCCTACAGAAGGTGGCACATCTCAAAGACTTTTAGGACCTGATGAAGGTGGCAATCTATACAATGAATACCTAGCACAAAATAAAGGTATGACAGGTGGTGATATTTTTAAAAGCCAATATAATGAAATGACTGCAAATGTAGGTCAAATGTTACAGCAAACATTAGGAGCAAATACTGCTAATATATTTGCAGGAGACTATTTAAAACCTGGAAGTAAAGGTGAAGAAAGATTTCAAACAAGAGCATATAAAGAGCAAAGAGAAGCTACAGATACGGTTACTGCCCCTGAATTTCAACAAGATTTAAGTGCTATACTTACACAAAAACTATTTACAAAACCTGATAGTATTACTTCAGGAGAAATGGTAAGAGCAACCAATTGGACTTCACTTCAAGATTTTAATACAATTAAAAATAGATACCTTCAAGAATACAAAGGTAATGAATTAATGGCACAGAATTCAACCTTATCTTTTATGCTACAGGCAGGTGAGGCTATGGATATTAGAGGCATGGACAGGCAGTCATTAGTTAGATCAGGAGTAATACCTTCAGGCACTATAGCACATGTATTAACTACAGATCCTGCTGGAGACCTTGCAGTAAAAAGATTTGCAGAAGCTAAAAGAAACCCAGATAATAGAGCAATATTTGATGCCTATCAAAGTCTACAAAATGGTACTTCTTCACCAGATAATCGACAAGCAATTATAGAGAGATATAATAATCTTACTGGTCAAATCTATAATAGTGCTAGACTAGAAGTAAATAGAACTAATTACTATACAGTAGCAGGAGAATTTCTTAATGCATACACTCCAGAAACTTATCCATCTCACCTTAAATACACTCACACAGATATAGATACAGGAGAAATAACTCCTGCATTATTTTATCCTATTGCTTCAGATGGTTTTGTTAAGTTATTAGATCAGGACAATCCAGATCCAGAAAATGCAATAGACCTTTGGCCTGTTCAGTATATGATACCTGAAGCAGCTGGCGGAAATCCAGATAGAGAAGAAAACATATATTATAATACAGCATTTGGTTATGATGCAGAAACTGGAAGAAACACAAAACTTGATGCGGTATTTGCAGAAATAAAAGCTAATGATCCATTTGATATGGGATTACAAATTACTAGTAGAGGTGCAGAATTCTTAGAAGAATTTAAACAAGAAAGAGAAGATCAAGAGGAAAAAGATGATTCTAAATTACCAGATACAATAACAGAAGAAAACTATATAAGTTTTGCTCCACCTGAAAACTATAGATCTAGAAAATCTATAGCAGGAGAATATAGACCTACTACAGAATATCTAGAATGGGCTACTAAAAACTTAGATATTTGGGAGAAATTTTTAGAAAACTTAACTGCCCCAATAGCTTCTGATTATCCTCCAGCAAAACGAGGACAGTATATCAATCCAGAATTTGGTAAAGCTCAAGGCGAATATAGAAAAAAATTACAATATCAAAAACAAATTGAAGAACTTAGAGCACTAGCAGGTATGCAACCTTATTCAGGAACATAAAATGGTAGCATCAATAAATAGCTTCTCTCTTCCAGAAAAAGAAGAAGATAAGAAATTTAAAATAGGCACATCTTATAATTCTTTTTCTTTACCAGATGAAGACATATTATATGATGACAGAATAAATTTTAATTTAGATACACCCACACAAATACAATCTAAGTTAGGTTTAGACTATGTCCCACATATAGAAGAGTATGATCAAAGTGGTATAGAGGCAGGTAAAGCATTAAGATATGGATGGAATCAAGGTTGGTCTGGAGCTATATATACAACATCAGGAATTCCTGGATGGATAGATAGAATGAATGATGCCACAATTAATTTTTTTGGTGGTGAGGGTGAAGCAGAAAAATGGACTTATGATTATTTATATGGTGATGATTTTGTTAAAGACAATGGCATATTAGGCGAAAAAGACTTTCAGTCTGCAAACAGTAGATTAAAAGAGAAAGCATTATTTAAAGAGTCTTTAGATAATAGTATATTAAAAAAAGGCACATATACTGTCCTTGCAGCAATTGATGGTTTAGAAGATTGGCTTAAAGAAAAGTCTGTAGGCATGAGACCAGAAGAACAAGAATGGTACACAGGTTTTAAACCAGTAGGTATTGTAGAAAAAACAATTAGTGGATTTGGATCTGCTCCTGGGGCTATGGCTACTCTTGCTCCTGCAACATATTTACTAGGTCCTATGGGAGGCTTTGCTCTTGTTAGTTTCTTAGACCAATATGAAAATGAATCTGCAGCTAGCATTGCTTGGAATACAGCATTAGGTGCCATTGAAGGTCAAGCCTTTGGTGCAGTTATGGGTTCTCCTCTATCTTGGAAAGGTAAAGCATCTGGATTAGCAGCAATTGGTGCTGGTAGTGCGGCAGTACATGGCGGTAGTTATGATGATGTTATCTCTGGTGCTATTGTTATGGGAGCATTTGGTGTTCCTTTTGTAAGTGGCACTGCAAAAAAATTAGGAATTATAAAAGATAAAGCTGAAGTTGATCCAGCTAAAGAAGCTGAGATGAACTTACTGGTTAAAAAGGGCAAGGATGAAGTAGGTGAAACTATACATAGAACCAATGCTCATAGGGAACCTATAATTAATTTTATTGAAAACAAATCTGAAAGCGGATTTACTAGAGAAACTAAACGAGATGTTATTGAATTAGATCCTAGAACAGGAGAAGCAAGAGTATCTGGTAAGTATGATCTAGGAGAGTATGGAAATATAGAAATCCTAAGACCTACTAAAGAAACTCAAAAGCAAATACAACGTGGTGATGAAAAGATTACCTTTGAAAAATTAAAAGAAGAAAGTAAATTAGAAAATAAAGATCCAACTCAAGAGTTTCAAATAGAAAGAATACAAGAAAAAGATAACGCTACTATTGCTAAAAAAGTAGAGGCAACTAGAAAATCTTCAGAAACATTATATGAAGAGATAAGCATACCTAGAGACTTAGTGTTTAAAGAAGGTTCTTTAGTAGATGTTTATGTAAAGTTAGATAGGAATGGTAGAGTGTTAGGACTTGCAGATCCTGGTGTAAGAACCCCAAGAACTGTAGAAACTATATCTGGAAAAACTGCAAGAGAAACCAATCAAAGTTTTGCAGAACGTTTTAATCTTAGTCAAGGAAAAGATGGTGCTATTATAGCAAAACTATCAGATCTAATAAAAATTAAAAAAGAAAAAGGTATTAGAATTAAAGCCACAAAAGGTTGGTTAAATAAAGCTATCAAAGATACTATGACTTTAAAAACAAAGTTAGAATCTGGTTTTGAAGGTAGAGTTAAAGACTATAATAAATCTTTAGACATGACTTTAGATACTGCTAATGTAGCATACAATGCTTTGTTAAGAGTAGATGCTTTTAAAAACATAGGACTGTCTAAAGAAAAAGATGCCAATGAAGTTTTGAATCTTATATACGAAACTGATATAGGTGGTAAGATAAATAGAGACTCAACTAAAAAGAAAAATGAACGTGGTGAAGTTGAGACAGATATAAATGCAACACAGGCAACGGGTTTACTTAAAGCACTTACACAAGGACTAGGATTTTTAGAAAGATATGCTATTACTCCTAAATTTATAGGTGGGCCTACTAGTAGTAGAATTTTAAAAGCATACATAACTGCAGTTGAAAAAATGCGAATGGAAATTGAACAACTAGTAGATACAATAGATTATAAAAAAAGAGTTGTCAGTGATAAAAAATCTATAGAAGATACTAAATATATTCTAGAAGAAGGCACAACTAAAAATGGAGTTAAAACTTGGCTTGCTACCGCCTTATCAGAACCTAAAGTTCAAAGGGGATTAGATGGTGCCCTTACTCAAATAGAAGCATTAGTGCAACGTGGTGGTAAAGAAGGAATTGCCAGTGCTATAAAAATTATGGAAGCACGAATTAAACGTGACGATGTAATGTATCAAGAGGCTATTAATAAAGTAACAGGCAAAAGAACTAACGAAAAAGTAGAAAAAGAATATTTAGAAAAAAATCCAGATGGCACATTTAAATATGACATGGGTTATGAAAGAATGCAGAAAGAGTTTAAACTAACTGAAGCAGAGATAGATATTATTAAACTTATGGATGCAGGATTAAAAATAAAATTAGAATTGTACAATTCATATGCAAGAAAGTATGTAGATCAAGGACAAAAAGTTATAGATGCTAGGCCTAATTATGATGTACGTTCATGGTTTGGTAAAGAGCGTGCGTTTATTAAGACTAAAGAAAAAGTTGTACTTGAAAGTGGAATTGAATATGAAGCAAATAAAACTGTTGCTGTAGTTCCAGGACACAGTCGCACTGAGTTAAAGGAGTTTATGGATAACTTCTTAAAAGATTATCCAGAATTTGCTGATGCAAAAAAGTTTGAAACTTTTTATGTAACTAAAGAAGCAATTGGAGAGAAGTCTGGAGTAGGATTAATAGATGCATTTGAAACATCACATCAATTCTTTGAGATACTTCCAACAGATGTTATAGCTAAGATAAGAACAGTAGAAGCTAAGTATAGAAAAAAACAAGCACTGTTTAAAGCACCCCTACAAAGAGAAGGTGTAAGGGGTTTTGCTGGAGAACAACAAGGACTTACAGGATTACAGTATTACTTAAAAGCACACAGAGATTATGGCGTAGGTGCAGTTAGAGCTGCTAAAAGCATGGAGTTTAAAAGTAACTGGGAGCAACATCTATACGGAAAAACTGGACAGTTATTTAGAAAAGATTTCCCTAACCAAGTTAAAATTGCAGAGATGTATATTAACAATGCTTTGGGCAGAAATCCAGCAGAAGTTACAAAGGTATTAGATAAAGGTGTAGAAATTGTTAGTGCACACTTTAGAGACGTAACAGCTAGAATACCTTACTTTGATAAGGCAGTACCTGATGTGTTAGCAAAAGCAAACCAATTTGCCCTATATAAAAATTTATTATTATGGACTGTTAGATTTATGAAGGCACAAGTAGTTCAGCCTTGGCAAGTCATAGTTCCAAAATTAGAACAATTAAAAAAAGATTATGGAATTGAAGGTAGTACAGCATATGCTTTAGCCAAGAGTAGTTATGAAATACATGCACGATCAGACAAAATGTTTTTAGATGCATTAAATATAGCAGTAGAAAAGAAAGCTATTGATCAGTTATTTTTAAGAGAGTTTGTTGAGACAGAAGGTGGCATGCTTAAGAGTAAAGGTCAAAGAAGTTTTTATAGTAAATTAGACGCAACTACTGGTAAAACTATGAGTGGAGCATTAGAACGATATAGTAGAATGCAAGCCTTTGCACAAATGTATTACTTCTTAGAGAGTGCAAAAAGAGATCAAGTAGTTGGCAGAAAAGAAATGATTAACGAAGCTATTGAGTTAACTAATAACTTAATGGTTCAGTATGATTATAGAAATCGTGCACTTATGTACGGTAATCAAGGACTAGGAAAAATAGGACCAGTTGTTGGTTTGTTTAAAACATTTCAACATAACTACTTTGGTAAAACATTAGAATATTTTAGAACTTGGGCACGAAGCGGATTTAGTAAAAAAGATTTCTTTAAAGATGTACAACCTTTATTGTTTCATTTTCAAGCACAAGTATTAACTGCTGGTATGTTTGGTATTATGGCAATAGAACAGGCAGACTGGATGGTAGATACATTAAATGGATTCTTTACAGGTGTAGGAAAAGAAGCACCATTCTTAACTCCATCAGAATTGATATTAAGATCTGAGTTGCCAATGTCTGTTAAGTTTGGACTACCATCATATAGTGCAGGCGGAGACTTATCTTCAACATTAGCCGCTCCTGGATTAGGACTGTCTAATATATTAAGTAGTCCCTCACTTTCTTTTTTCTTTGGCCTAGAAGAAAATAATCATGCAGGTGTTGTAGGAGAGGGAGTACATTTAACTGCTAAAAAAATAGCAGGAACTTTAACTGATGCTGATGTTTATAAGTATTTAAAAATTGTATCTCCAGCAGTATTACAAGGAGAGATAGATAGAAGATGGGGCATAACTGGAGAAGGTAGAGCAGGAGTTCCATTAACAGAAATATTTGGACTTACAGATCCTACTAAACCTTTAATGCATGATGTATTAAATAGTGTATATTATAAAAAAGAAAAAGGTAAGTATGTTATAAAAGATCCATATAAAGGTATGCGTGGTAAAATTAAAAGAGACGCTAATGATTTTATAATGACATACTTAGGTGGTAAGAGTTTTGAAGAGAGCCTAGTATTAAAAACAATGTGGGCCTCTACTAAAATGAGTAGAAAACTTTCAAGTAAACAAGAGTCATATCTAGTTGGTGCTGCTCATGAAATGCAAAACGGACGTTACGATACAGCTATGTTCTACATAGAAGGGCTTATGGGCATAGGCTATACCTATGAAGAAGCTATGAAGAAGGTATTAAATAGAATAAAAACTATGAACAATACTGTTATAGATAGAATAAGAGGATTAGATTCAGGTGCAAGAACTTTCCAAGACACCTTTATACAAGACGTATTAAGAAATAATCAAATAGATGATTCCTATTTCCCGGGATCAGCATATGGAAGATTTGAAGGAGAATAAATAAAACTATGGGTATACCATTTGAAATGATTACAATGCTAGGATCTACCGTACTCGGTGGTGTTATGAGCATATGGTCACAGAAGATAAAGGCTAAAGAGTCAGAGCAAAAACTCTTAATAGAAAGAAATGCAGTTCAACAAGAAGGCTTTAAGGCAGCAAGAGAGTATGAGAACACAGGATTTCAATGGACAAGACGTATCATTGCGTTGACTACAATCTTTTCTGTTATTGTGTTGCCTAAACTTATTCCTATATT
>Ga0209634_1002645_pt1 | contig 12459 bp, 21 predicted proteins | sample LinPmetageLP40_FD_184043 | JGI IMG/M metagenome (GOLD analysis project Ga0209634, IMG submission 184043) | Marine viral communities from the Pacific Ocean - LP-40 (SPAdes) (version 2) | ecosystem: Environmental > Aquatic > Marine > Oceanic | place: Pacific Ocean | collected 2010-08-26 | reverse complement strand
AGGTATGTGCTACAGGAATAGCATTAGAAAGAGAGGGAACATCAAAGATTAATAAGACTAATTGGGCTGAGAATGCTGAGACTTCCGCTATCGGTAGAGCATTTAGAGCCTTAGGAATTGGAGATAACAGCAACTACGCAGCTAAAGAAGAGGTAGACAAAGCTAAAGAGAAGCTAGGTAAGATAGAAAAAACGGATAATGTTTCTAAAGGCAAAGCGTTGACTTCTAAGGCTAGTAAAGACTTAAAACCTATTGACTTATCATTTATTACTGATAACCGTTCTAAGGCTGGCTTAGTAGCTATGAATAACGGTTTTAAGATGATGGGGTTAACTAAGGCTCAGTTGACATTGCTACATAAGAACTTCGATAAGGATGGTAAGTATCCTACTCTATTAGATTTTATGTCTAAGTATCCTACCAAAGATTTAAAAGAATTTATCGAATCTCAATTTAAGAAGTAATGAAGATGGGGTCTATGCGTATGACATGGAAATGTGTTAAATGTGGTAGTATTGTCGTAAGTAATTCAGATATTAGGCATGATATGAATTTCTGTAAATGTGGAGAGGCAGGTGTTGACCTAGAAGAGTTTTACACTAGAACATTCGGTAAGATAGATGTCATTTCTCTTGAGGAGAAAACAAAAGATGGATGGGATAAGGTTAAATAATTTTTGATTTGCGAATTACGAATAAAAACAAATAATTATGAGAATATTAGTAGCTTGTGAAGAGAGCCAAGCAATAACAAAAGAATTAAGAAAATTAGGACACGAAGCATTTAGTTGTGATTTATTGCCTTGTAGTGGAGGGCATCCCGAATGGCACTACCAACAAGATGTATTTGAGGTAATAGATAAAGGGTGGGAAATGATGATAGCCCACCCACCTTGTACGTTTTTAGCAGTTAGTGGTGCAAGGTGGTTATACAACAAAGATGGTAGTAAGAATGAAGAAAGATGGCAAAACCAAGCAGAAGCATTAAATTTTGTGCAAAGATTAATGGATGCACCAATAGATAAAATTGCTATTGAAAACCCTATAAGCGTAATAAGTAGTAAAATCAGAAAGCCAGACCAAATAATTCAACCCTGGATGTTTGGAGATAAAGCACAAAAGAGTACCTGTTTATGGTTAAAGAATTTGCCAAAGTTAGAATCAACAGATATTGTAGAAAAAGGCGAATTTATAGAGTTTATATCAAAAAAAGGGGTAAAGAAAAAGCAACCTAAATGGTATTTTGACGCACTAAAAAACGCTAAGACACCTGCTGAACGTAGAACATTAAGGAGTAAGACGTTTAAAGGTATGGCAGAAGCCATAGCGGATCAATGGACTAAAGCTTAATACAAACAATGACGTTAGAAGAAAAAATAAAAAAAGGAGTAGACTATTTAGTTTCTCAGAGTGAGGATAAATTAAACAGTCTATCAGCAGTAGATAAGGCAGGTTTTAAACCTGTAGATCCTACTATTGAGAAAAAATACAAACAACAAATAGAGTTTAGATTAAGGTTTGTAGAATCTGTAGAGGAGTTATTAAAACAACATGTACTTCTCTCTGATGGGTTATTAGATTTTATATCTAGGATAGACAGTAATGGAAGTGTGTCACCAGAAGATATAGAAGGATTAAAACAATTTTCAAAAAAATACAAAAAATGAAGTGCTACGAAACAATTATTTTAGGAGACCAAGAGTTAGAAGTTAAATTCGATTACACACCAGAAGATCCAGGTGTTTACACATTACCCAATGGAGACCCAGGCTATCCATCATGTCCCGAATCTATAGATGATATAACGTCTATTAAATGGGGCAACATAGATGTCACAGACCTTGTTTATGAGTTTTTCTACATAGACCAAATGCAGTTTGAAGAAATGCTAATTGAGCAGTTAAAAGAAAACCACTAAACTTAAGGTCACACATTTATCAAAAAAAACATGATTGAGAAAAAAATACTTAAAGCTTTTATAAATAAGAGGCTATCCATCCTTCCTTTAAAAAAGGATAAAAGACCAAACGTAAGCTCATGGAAGAAGTATCAATCAACATTTATTAATGTAGAAGATAACGCTCACCTATTCGAATCAATAGGTTTAATATGCGGAAAGATTAGTGGAGGTATAGAAGTAATAGATGTAGATCAAAAGAATGAGATTTACCAAGAAGAAGAAGGGCATCTAATAGACAGGCTACAAGACAAGATTAACCTATTCAACCAAGGTCTATATGACAAGCTTACTGTTGCTAAAACAATCAATGGAGGCTATCACCTTATCTATAAATGTGATAAGATAGCAGGAAACGTAAAATTAGCTAGCAGAGAAGGTACAAAGAAAGAGCAGAAAAAAGGAGAGAAGAAAGTCGTTCTCCTAGAAACTAGGGGAGAGTCAGGGTACATAGTTTCAGCACCTACAGAGGGGTATGAAGTTATTCAAGGGAAACTATCTGATATACCTACTATAACTTCTGAAGAAAGAGATACTATATTCTCTTGCTGTAGGATGTTTGATGAGACTATGCCTCCCGTATTTATGGAGAAGCCTAATATCACTTGGGGTTCTAAAGGTCTTACCCCTTGGGATGACTTTAACGATAGAGGGGATTGGCAGTCTGTACTTGTTAAGCACTCTTGGAAGATTGTAGGAGAAAAGGGAACTAGAATAAATGTGCAACGTCCAGGAGCTACCTCTCCCATATCTGGTAATTTTAATAAAAACTATAATCTATTAAGAGTATTCTCCACCTCTTCGATTTTTGAATCCGATAGGTCGTACAATCCTTTCTCTATATATGCTATGCTAGAATGTGGTGGAGACCATAAGAAGGCTGCTATAGAGCTTAAAGAGATGGGTTATGGTAGAACTCCAGAGACTAAGTTTAAGAAGCTAGACGAGCCTGCCGACCTTGACAACTCACATGAGTATCTCGCAGACACTACCGAAGAAGAGAATATATACAAGTTCGCTAGTGGGGAGTTGGAGCTAGGTCTTAGAACGGGATACCCAGACCTAGATGAGTATTATAGATTTAAGAAAGACCAATTTAATATTATTGGTGGTATCTATAACACAGGTAAGTCAACGATGATATGGTTGTTTAAGCTATTAGAGAACACACTTCATGGAATGAGAACAGCTTTCTTCTGCCCCGAAAATAGAATGTGGACAGTAAAGATGTCAATGATAGAACTTCTACTAGGAAAGAAGATAAATAAGATATATAAAGAAGATAAAAGTCACATTCAGAAATGCTTAACATATCTTAATAGAGAGTTTAAATTTATAGAGATAGAAGATGATGTCTCCTATAAAGATATCCTCGATGTAGCAGATGAGATTATTAGCAAAGAAAATCTAGACAGCTTCGTTATAGACCCCTACAACTCAATTATGAAATTGTGTTACGATGAGATAGATAGAAAATTAGGTATACACGATTACCATTATGCTGTAGCTGATAAGTTTAAGAAATGGTCTATGTCTAGGAGAGTAGGAGTAACAGTTAATATGCACCCTACCTCAGAAGCCAATAGAAAAGTGCATCAGTCTGGAGAGATGAAAGGTTATCAAATGCCTTGTCGAGGAGTTGATTTAGAAGGAGGAGGTAAATGGGGTAACAAGGTGGATGACCTTATGATTGTCCATAGATATTACAAGCATTCAGATCTTAGGATAGTAACGGAAATACACATAGATAAGATAAAAAATCAATGGTCTGGTGGTAGGCAAACACCTGATGATGAGCCTGTTAAGTTGATATATAAAAATTACGAAGGTTTTTTAGGTTTTTATGATAGTAATAACATAAATCCTTTGCGAGATTGGGCTAAAATTAATATCTTAGGGGAGGAGATTGTCAGCACAAAAAAAGACATTCCAACTTTTGATGAGTATGTATATGACAATACAATCCTAGATGAGAGGCAAGAGCAACACGAATATAATAAAGGGTCGATATTTAAAAATTCAAGACCAAAATCTAAGGAGGGGGAAGAAGAAAATCCTCCTTATTAACTAAGTAATCAATTAAAATCAAATACAATTATGGGATTATCAAACGGAGAATCGCAAAAAACAGTTTACCTTAAATTAAAAGGTATGAGACAAGAGGATTCTTATCCTTACTTAACAAAAGCTGTTAAGAAAAATGACAAGTGGACAACAGAGGGGGAATGGAAAAGTATTTCAGGTAAGCTGAAGTCTTTGAAATTTGACATCCAAACTTCTGAAAAGTATGGAGACAAAGAGTTTCTATCTTTAGAAATAGTAGACGATGCTGTTTATAAGATAGATGTATCTTTAGGATCGGCACTCGGAAGGTCTTTAGTAAACACTCTAGCAGGTTCTAAAAAGATAGATGAGATAGAGTTATCCTTCTATACTCAAGAGAAGTCTGGAAGAAAGTACAAAAGAGTAGGAACTAGATTGAACGGTGAAAACAAATCTAATTGGGCTTTATCTATTGATGAGCAAAAAGCTTTAACATCAGAGATAAAAGACCCAGACACAGGAGAGGTTATTCAAAGAAAGTACAACAAGCTGTTGGAAAAACTAAAAGAGGTATGCACTCCAGAGTGTAATTCTATGGCGCAGCCTACAGTTTCTTTAGAGCAAGCGGCTTCTAGTTTTGAAAGCCAAATAAGTGATTCTTTCGCTTCCACCACAAGCATTAAGAAAGAAGAAGAAGAAGAGTTAGACGATCTTCCTTTTTAATATCTCAACCAACAGGGAGGGAATAAATAACCCCTCCCTTTTTTTTAAAACAAACAATTATGATAGATTTAAGTAAAAAGAATTTAGGATGTAAACTCCCAGAGGAGCTTGCACATTTAGAAGAGTTCGCTAGGTATGCGAAACAAATTAAGGAAGAGGTGTATGGTTTCTTTATCCCTCAATTTGTAGATGGAAAGCGTAATGAAGATTGGTATTCTTTCAGAAAAAATACGATAGGTTCTTCTGAGGTAGCTACGTTATTAGATTTAGATGAGTATGGAGACCCCGTAAAACTATTTAGAAGTAAGGTAGATTATGACATCCCTCCTTTCGCTAGTAAGTTTACCGTAAATGGTTTACACTTCGAAGAAAAGATATCAGACCTTTGGGAGTTCCATGATGGAACAGAACTTGGTTGGGTAGATAATTGGACAGAGGGTAAAAAAATCAGAAAAAAGATTGAAATTCCTTGTTACGCAATAAACATTAACTACCCCCATATCTCTGCTTCATTAGATTTCTATATCCCTGGAGGACAAGTATCTCCATTTACGGGTGAAGTAGTAGAGTCGGATGCTAGTTTAGAAATAAAAATGGTATCACAATTCGCTTCAGACAAGTATGAGTTGGGAATCCCCCATAGATATGTAGTACAGACTAACCTACAAATGATTGTTCTAGGTCTTACTTACTCAGAGATAGCTTATCTAGTAGCAGGTGTAGACTTTAATGTTCTTCCTTTAGATATGGACTTAGAGTTATGCCAAGAGATTGTTGTTAAGACTTATGATTTCTGGAAGCGTGTGACTATGGCTAAAGATATTCTTAACACCGAAGGCTCAGATGAGTTAGAAAAAGATAGAGAGATTACCAACTTAGAGCCTGAGCCATCTGGAAATATATCATACATAGAGTTTTATAAAGACAAGTATAAGACATCCATTCAAGAGTCTTTTAGACTAGGAACAGATGAGGAGTGGCAGATGGCGGTATCTTACAAGAATACTACCGATAAGATATCACAATTAGAAAAATCCAAAGAAAAAGAAAAGCAAAATATAATGGCTTTCTCTAGGTATGATGAGATAATATCTTTTGAGGATAATGGTAGGATACTTAATAAGAGACCAGAAGGCAAGAGAGCAACGTTTAGAGTAAACATTAAAAACTATAAAGAGGTGTAAAAACCTCTTTTTTTTACCATATATATATAAATTACTATTTTAACACTGCAAATCTAAATAGTAATTTTAAAAATGAAGTTAAAAGATTTTCTCCCAGAACTAAAATATCTAAAAGAACAAGGATACTCATCAGTTAAAATAAAAAAATGGCTTGAAAAAGAAAAAGGACACAGCGTAAACGAAAGATCAGTTAGAAGATTCTTCGAAAAACAAGGAGATCCTTTCGGTAATACAGCAGTAAAAAATACTCTAGGCAGTTTCAATATGCCAGAAGACCAGCCTTGGTCTACCGCTTGGTTAAAAAGCAAAGAAGTATCTCTAAAAATCAACAACCCTCAACAAGTCTTAGATTTAGACGATATCACAGAAGCCATAAAAGATGGTATAGAGGGTGTTACAAAAATCAAAACAACAAAACCTTACAAGACTAATAAAAAAGCCCTTAGAGCAGTTATATCAGATGCTCACGTAGGTATGGAGACAGACACAGAAGACTCTATGTTTGGTTTTAAGTACAACGAAAAGGTTTTTAAGAAGCATTTATCGGTAGTCTTTGACAACATAAAAGACAGGATAGACACTCATGGAGATTTTGATCTCATTATAGTAGATGATTTAGGGGATAACCTAGATGGTTACGATGGTGAGACAACAAGAAAAGGACATAAGCTTCCTCAGAACATGTCTAACAAAGAAGGTTGGAAGTCATACGTAAAGAATAAGCTAAACACCTGTGTTAATATAGTAAACTTAGGTGCTTCAGAAAGATATCAGTTTAGAAGCGTTAGCAATGACAATCACTCAGGAGATTGGGGATACACAGCAAATTACGCTATTAAGATGGCTATAGAGTCTATGTATGATAACGTGGAGTATATTATCTTAAATAAACACATGGAGCATTTCTATTATGGAGACCATGCTTTTCTTTTAGCGCATGGAAAGGATAAGAAGAATATGTTTAAGAACATGCCTCTACATCTAAATGATAAGGTGTCTAATATAATAAGACAATATATAGACCACTATGAAATTAAATCTAAGTACATTCATGTAGACAAGGGAGACCTTCATCAAGTAGGGTATAATAGAGAGCCTAAGTTTGATTATAGAAACTATATGTCTTTCGCTCCTCCATCTCCTTGGATACAATCTAACTTCGGAGTTTCATACTGTGGTTTTTCGATACAGATAATCCCTAAGTATAGTAATCAGATAGAACATACAGATGTTTTCTTTGACCTAAAAAAAACGGGAGTAAAGTAAAATTATTATCTTAAAAGAATGACAGCATCAGAACTTATGATAGGTGATAAATTCACAACTTTAGATGACACAATTAAAATAGTAAAAAATAGAGATAAAATATTTGTAATATGCAACTACGTACCAAACAACGGATATACCGTATACGTTCCTAAAGAGTCAGAGGTAGAGATTTATATAGAAGATATAACATTCAATTCCAATCCCGACTACAAGAGAAATATGTTTAAGTAAGTTTTTGTATTTTTAAAATATGAAAGTCAGAAAAAGCACAGTAAATAAATCTGGTAACTACACTAAACCAACCATGAGAAAGAAAATCTTTAACCAAGTTAAAGCAGGATCTAAAGGTGGTAATCCTGGTCAGTGGTCAGCAAGGAAAGCTCAGATGCTTGCTAAGAAATATAAAGCAGCAGGAGGAGGATATAAAGGCTAAAACATGGGAAAAACTAAAACACAAATGAGCTTAGACAAATGGACTAAGCAAAAGTGGACAACCGCATCTGGTAAGAAATCATCAGAAACGGGAGAAGTTTACGCTCCCAAAAAAACAATTATAAAATTAAAAAGCACATCAGCAGGGAAGAAGAAATTAGCTGCTGCTAATAAAAAGAAAAGACAAGCCACTAGCGAAGGAAAGCAACACGCTAATCATGGATTACACAAAGGTAAGAATAGGTCTTAATACATGAAGAAGAAAAAACCTACTGGAGAGCGAGAACTGTTCTTTAAGATATGGAAAGAAAGACCACACGTATGCACAGCTTGTAACAAGTCATTATACGGAGAGCCAAAGGTACATTACTTCTCTCATATACTTCCTAAATCTAGATTCCCAGAGTTAAGGTTAGACCCCGACAATATTCTAATAGAATGTATAGAGTGCCATAGCGACTACGAGACCAAAGGAACAGATGTTATAAGGTCTAAAGATAACTTCCAAAAGAAACTCGATTACATAGAGGATAAAGACTACATGAGATACTGTAAGCTAAAAGGAATCTGAAGGTCACACACTTACTTATCGGATTTTATAACACCACCAAAAAAGTATCCTATTATTGTACTAACTATAGTACCCAATAAAAACCCTTCTAAAGTATCTACCAATCTAAGATTATTCTCTGGAGGAGCTACAAAGAATACTAACACAATAAAGGTAGCACCTATAATACTCCAAAATATTGCTAGGTAATATACAAACCTAGAAGCAAACTTATCCCCACTAGATAGGGCAGCCTCTTGCATGTCTCTAGCAGAATCCCTATCCGCTATCAATAAACGCTGATGCTCAAGATCAAACTCTTTTACTTTTATCTTAAATTCCTCAGAAAGATTTTTACCCTCTTCAGAATTATCCATTCCAAGGATATCTCCAACCTCCTTTATAACACCCTTAAAATCACCCGTAGCAGCATTAAGAGCTAGTTCACCTATATTCTTACCTTGAGAGCCTAAAACTCCCTTAGCTTTCTTTAAAAACTGTCCGAATTTTTTCATTAGTCTTTTACGGTTTAATTAATTCTACATGAGGAGCATCATTGAAGCTTTGATCTACCATTAATATAGAGTCTCCATCCCAATTTATTCCTGTTCTTATTAAGTGGTCTATCACACCCCTAGAATGTAAGTCTTTAGCGCATTGTTCTACTACAGTGGATATGTATATTAAGTGTGTGAGGTCGTAGGATAAGTTCTTACCCTTGTGGAAAGCGTAAGCACAAAAGTCTAAAGCTCTTGAATATTCATACAAAGGGTGCTCCGTTATAGTGATGTGTTTAGCAACTTTACAAAGAGCCTCCTCTGATTCATATTTGTCTGGATTAATCATGCTCAATCCATCCTTGTAGTATCTTCTCTGAGTGGCTATATTTCTAGCTCCCTCAACAAGAATAACATCTACATTAGTTCTCTGGATAGCCAAGTTCATTATCTTCTGTAAGTCGGGATGTAAAGTTATTAATACATCCTTACTTCTTTTACTCCATTCGAAATTACTCATTATATCCAATTATTTTTTTCTCTTATTTTTTATCTTATAAATGAATTGACCGATTGTTATACACGATGTTATAATAGATAGTACAGTTAGAAATAAAACTAAGATTTTACTTGTTACATCTATCCCCGAATCTGCTGCTGGTGTTACTATAATTTTTAGATAATCTATATAAGGAAGTGAGTCTTTTATATTTTGGACTGTCTCTGTTAACATAGTCCAGCCAAAAAAAGAAGCTAAAAAATTATAGGCTAAACCTAACTGCGAATTATCCATTACATCTTCATTTCTCATAAAGATAAAAATTATTTTTTACTACTATTTCCAACGGATAATTCTTTTAATTTTTTATATTTTTCTACCAGATACACAATAAAAACTATAAGGTTAATTCCTTTTTCGTTTAAATATTTTCCAACCTAAATGCTTTACGAAGAAATACATCAACCTATTAATTCGTTTCCTAGTAGGAAGCTGTGCATCCCACCAATATAACATCTCTTTATCAGCTAACTCTTTAGCCGCCTTATCACCCAACTGTTCCCTCTTGTAATCATCATAATACATCATATCATGAATTAAAGAACCCAATATTCTATCGTCTAATCTAGGGGCAAACCACCAAAAAATTCTAGGTATTGAAGAGCCATCAAAACGAAAACCTTTAGGAATGCTAAAAAGCTCTCCATCGCTTAATGTGAACACAAAAGTCTTAGTAGTGATAAATACTTTCTTACTATCAGATCCTAAAACGTATGCGACAGGTATTACCTGATTTTCTAAGTAATCTAAAACAAAATGATTTTTTAATTCCATATTCTATACCTCTTCGGTGGTTACTTCTTTAGGAGAGAAAAACTTATCTAATATATTTAAAGCGTTATTATAGCTTAAAACCTCTTCCCTAGTATAAGCACCTATCTTAGTAGCCTTATCTAATGTTTGTATGAGGTATACAAAAGCTTGTTGCTCTTGAGTCATTTCTTTATTTTCCATTTTAATTTTAAATAAAAGTTATTTACTAAAGATATAATAATTTACATTATCATAAAAAAGTTACTTTCACCACCACTAGAACTTGATAAACCTAAAATCTCAACCGCATCCAAAGATGCTTGGTTATTATTTACAGTAACTCGTAAATTAGTATTTTGCGCTGGGAAGCCATTTGTTGATATAGACCCTTGTGTTGCTCTTTTATTTATGTTATGATTAATCTTAGCTACATTTGTTCCTTGAGGTATTTGCATTGTTGCATTAACTACATTAGAAACACTGCTCATTATAATTAATGAATCAGCAGAGGTTGTTATTGTAGCATTTATAGGTGTTTGAGTAGTTCCGTTTGAATTGTAATGGTTTCCAATTCCTCCACTACCTGTAAAACTTCGTGCATAAAAACTCATTAAATTAAAATTTGACTTATTAAAATTAATCCTTAGTAAATGTTGACCACTTGGAGGGTTAATCATGTAATAAAAAGCAGACCTAACACCAATTGACCTATTTTCATTATATACTGGTCCTGTCATAGCAACACCATTATAAGTAGCACCATTAAAATTTTTATTGTTACCATTACTAATAATTACTGATAAAATTAATAGTCCATCACTACCCGTATTATGGTTATGAGTTCTCTGTCTAAAATTTGCACTAGGAGTTGACCTATTAATTGTCTGATTTCCTTTTATTGCAACGCTCATTTTAATTGGCTTATGTTAGTGATTTTTTTAAGGTTTAAACCCTCAACAGTTTTTACAATAGTATTAGCCTCATTAACAAATGGAGTGTCTTTAAAAAACGTACTTAACACAACAATTCCGAGGTCTAATTTTGTTAGATTTTCCCCAACAAATTTTCCTAATGTAGAATCATATTGCTCATTTATTTCATTTGCAATATTTACATCCTCTGTTTGTCCAATGTCAGTATATTTACATTGCTCATCATCTCCAAGTTCTACCTTGCTTATTATATAGTATTCCATATTATTTATTTTAATTATTTACGAAAGATATAATATTTTAACACTACCTACTTCGCACAATCTTTATGCACAAAACAAGCACTATAAAAAAAAACACGTATGGTAATAACATTATTATTTTATAGTTATGCCTCTTCGTTTACTGCAATTACATCCCATTTTGTTGCCTCTGCATTATACATAACCCCAAGATAAAGAGTCTTACTTGCGGTTGTTGTTGTTGGTAACGTTACACCTATCGCTCTAAATATAGGATTGTAAGCTATTGCTATTCCTGTTCCATTATCCTTAATTCTAATTATAATTTTTTTTCCTAAACCTGTTGGGGCTCCAATTGTTAATCCTACTGCTTGAGCCGTTAATTCAGAAACATTAGTTGTTGTACTATCAACCGTTAATGTTGCCGTTGAAGCCTGTGTAACTGTCTTTTTAACAAGTGCTACAACTGTGCCATTAGCGTTCTTATAATAAACAAGTTTAGTGGCTTTATCATAAAAATACGTATCAGCAAGAACATTTACCCAATCATTATTATCATCTGTTGTATGTGTGTACGGTAAACCTAAAGTTTGGTCTAATCCCGTTGCTACTGTTACTACCGCCATAATTTTATACCATTAAAGATTTACTTAATTCCTCGAAGGCATCAAATACCGCTTTTTGTTCATCGGTTAAATCTTCATAAAAATTAACTGTTTGATTTTTTTCTGTTTCTTCTTTAAATTGAACTATCATTCTTTTAGGTATTTCTCCTTGATTAATTTGAAATACTGTTTGTATCAATTCTTTATCCATTTTATTAAAATTTTAAATTAAAATATTCCCTTGACTATCTTGAGTGTTAGTTACTGAGTTTGTAATGTTTGCATTTACTGCAACTGTTGAACCTTTATAAGTGTTATTAGCTAACTTTGCAGTTTTTAAAGCATTACCGCTAATACAATTATTAGAAGCAGTAGTAACAATCAAATCACAATTTGTAACTTCTGCACCACTTACATTACAAAAAACGGCTTGTGCAAAAATACTTGTTCCCGTTGATTTAGCTACACCATTTGTAAAAACTCCAGCACCAACAAATCGTACACCAGCATTTGCAGAGCTTTCAGCGTAACAATTAAAAGCGCGTGAACTTGTAGCTAAATTAAAGCCATTATTTGCGGTTGATTTTCCTATACTGCTATAAACAACAGAATTTGAACTGCCTAACTGTATTCCGAAACCTGCCGTAGAAAAACCACTACAATTGTGTAATTCCCCATTAAAAACATATATTCCATGTGAAGCAGTAGAACTCC
>Ga0209634_1002644_pt1 | contig 12460 bp, 16 predicted proteins | sample LinPmetageLP40_FD_184043 | JGI IMG/M metagenome (GOLD analysis project Ga0209634, IMG submission 184043) | Marine viral communities from the Pacific Ocean - LP-40 (SPAdes) (version 2) | ecosystem: Environmental > Aquatic > Marine > Oceanic | place: Pacific Ocean | collected 2010-08-26 | reverse complement strand
AAGGCAATGCCATTGATGCTGGAGATGTAACAACTACTTTTGTTTAAGTAGTTATTAAGTTTGTGGGGAGTGGTTTTGATTGCTCATTGTCTGCTCCTCACTCTTATATTGATTAGATAGTGTTTATAAAATATTATGTAATGAATAACGGAGATAATTATGAAAATTAAAATGTTAGCAGACGCTAAAGGCTCGGCAAATATTTCTGGCAATGCGATTAAGCAATACAATAAAGATGAGATCATAGCATGTAATGAAGCATGGCAAGTAGATTTAGCAAATATATTTGTGAGTTCTGGATTGGCTATGGAAGTTAAAATGGTTGAGCCAAAAGAAAAGAAAAAAACAGTTAAGAAAAAAGTAACAAAAAAAGCAGAGTAACTTATGGCTAGAACTATTGGTAGCTCATTTTCTACACAATTATCTAGCACTCAAACTAGACCATTCTATGCAGTCGAATTTTTATATTCTACACCATTAAGAATTTGGACTGGCTATGGTGAGTTTACTATTTTAAGTGAAACTTATTTAGGTTTAGGCAATCTAGTTACTATCAGCCAAGTGCAAGAATCTGCTGATATAAAAGCAAATGGTATGAAAATTGTTGCTAGTGGTTTAAATACAGATATTCTATCAACTGCTCTTAGCCAAACACAGCAAGGTGTTGTAGTTAATGTTTATTTTGGAGTATTAACAACTACAAGCAATGCTCAAGCCATTGTTGATACACCTTATGAAATATTCTCTGGTTTTGTTGATACAGTAACTATAAGTGAGCAAGGTGATACTTCAACAATAATCTTTAATGTTGAAAACAAATTAATTTCTTTAGAAAGACCAATAGATTTAAGATACACAGACCAAGACCAAAAACATTTTTTTCCAAATGATAAAGGTTTGGAATTTGTTGATGACATACAAGATAAGGTTATAGCGTGGGGTGGTGGGTAATGTATGCTAGATATTACACCTATAATCGAGTTGTATAAACATTTTGATATATATGAAAAAAATACTAATCTTGAAATATTTCATCATATTCTACAGTCAGTAAATGTTAACCAATACAAAGTATTTAAAAAAAATAACGAAGTAATTGGCTTTGCTAGTTGGGCATTTCTTAATAAAAAAGAAGAAAAACATATGCTAGAAACCAGTCATATACGGTCTGGCAAATGGAATAGTGGTAAAATAATATGGCATATGGACATTCTTGCTAAACAAGATGGGAAAGAAATAGTTTTACAAACAAGAAAACATATTACAAATTTAGTGGGTGTTGGTAAAAGAGTAAAGTGGAAAAGAGGTTACAAAAGTGAAATACTATACAAACAGTTTAAAACTAAAAGGCATTATTTGAAATGAGTGATTCAATAAAAGCAATCGTAGTAACGGCAGCAGCCGTTTATACAGGTAATTATGCTGGTGCTTTTTATAGTGGCTCAACTGCAGTTGCTGTTACTGCTGCTGTAACTGTTGCAACTTCAGTAGCATTATCAAAAGCGTTAGGTGTCGGAAGTGCAGCAACAGGAGCATATCAAGCACAACTTACCGAAAGAAATACAATGATAAAACAACCTCTTGTAACAAGAGATACTGTTTATGGACTAACAAAGAAATCAGGTGGCATCTTGTTTATGGAATCCACTAACAATAATCAAGACTTACATATGATTGTCCAACTTGCTTCACATGAGATTCAGTCTATTGATAAAATTTATTTTAATGATGAAGAATTATCTTTAACTAGTGGTGGCAATGATGCAAATGGTATTACTAGACAAATTGTTACTGCTCCAGCTAAATATGCAACGGAATCAAGGTTCATTAACAAAACAAATACACTTGTTGTTTCTAGTTATGTTGATGTTAAATTTAATCAATCTATGCCTTTTGGTGGCTCAAGAATTTCAAATGGGAAAGGAGTTGTTAAAGGCACAACGTCAATAGTTTTAATATCTGATGTAGCATTTACGATAGGCACAAGCGATAAATTAAATCTTCAAGGTGTAGATTATGGTATATCTTCTGGTGGCAGTTCTTCTGCTTCAGGCTCAAGGCATACTTTGACAGTTACTATATCAGAAGGTTTAAGAACAGATATAAGAGCAACAGCAATTCTTACTTATTTAACAACCCCACGTGATATAGACGAACATGGTGATTTTACAATAAGGATGCAGCCGTACAGAGATAATCCAAACTTTCCATTGCCTTTCTTAGCTGGTACAACAACAAGTCTTAATTTTTCAATCCCAGCTAGGCATACTTTTGCTTCTGCTGTAAGTTCAAACCTTACAGTTAGGATTAAACAACATTTGGGAAGTGATACACAAGTAGCAGATACTGACTTAGTTTCTGAAGTGCCTAAATGGACTACAGCACATAGATTGCAAGGCATCGCTTATTTATACGTTAGATTAAAATATGACGCTGACGCTTTCCCTTCTGGAATCCCAAACATATCTGCCGAAATAAAAGGCAAAAAAATATTAGACTTTAGAAATGGCTCAACAGCCTTTTCATCTAATCCAGCATTATGTCTGCACGATTATTTAACAGATACAAGATTTGGTTTAGGTGTGCCATCTACTCAAATAGATACAACATCTTTCACAACTGTTGCAAATATATGTGATGAAGATATTAGTTTAGCTGGAAGTGGCACAGAGAATAGATACGAAGCTCATGGTATTGTCTATAGTAATGTTTCACCAATGACTGCAATTAACGAACTGGTTGGCTCTATGCTAGGCGTATTGAGTTACTCGAACGGAAAATTTCATTTAGCTGGTGGTAAATTTGTATCACCATCAATTACACTTGACGAAGATGATTTTACAGGTGGCATATCTGTTCAAACAAAACAATCAAGAAGAAATTTATTTAATACTGCTAAAGGTGTTTTTACTAGTCCATCTTCAGACTGGCAAGCGTCAGATTATCCAATGGTAACATCAAATACATTTGTTGCAGAAGATAATGGAGAAACTATCTTTGGAAATATTGATTTACCATTTACAACATCACCAACAATGGCACAAAGAATTGCAAAAGTAGCATTATTTAAAAATAGACAGCAAATGGTGTTACAAGCACCCATGAAGTTATCTGCTTTTAAATTACAAGTAGGTGATACTGTTACCATTAATAATACTAGACTAGGATTTAGTTCAAAGATTTTTCAAGTTGCAGACTGGGGTTTTGTTTCAAATGAAAATGAAACAGGAATAAATGTAGTGTTACAAGAAACATCATCAAGTGTTTTTGATTGGGATGCAGAAGAATCAGAATTTATTTCTGATAATACTACCTTGCCATCAGCAGAAACTGTAGTAACACCATCATTAGCAGTAAGCGATATAATGAGGGCTTACTCTGGAATTGTATCAACTATTCTTTTAGTTAAAGCAACATCAGGGTCAGGAACAACCAACGAAATTGAAGTTGAATATAGAAATACATCAACTGATACAGAATATACTACTTTAGGTAAAGCAAAAACAGTAGGTGGGTCAGCAAAGTTTGAGTTAGTAAATGCTGAAGATGGAATGACGTATGAAGTAAGAGCAAGAGCAGTCAATGCTTTTAATGTTTATTCTTCTTTTGCAAGTGCAATTCATGAAGTAGTTGGTAAAACAGAGCCACCAGCAGATGTTTTAGATTTCTCTGTAAACATTGTCAATAATTTAGCAGTTTGTTCGTGGACTGCAAATGAAGAACTGGATTTATCTCATTATATTATTAGGCATACACCAGTAACATCTAGCCCTCTTTATCATGGTGCAACTATTGTGGCAAATTATATTAGTATGGCAACGAATCAAATATCAGTACCAGCTCAAACAGGCACATATATGATAAAAGCTGTTGATGTAATAGGATTGACATCTGAAACTTCAGCTAAAAAAGCAGTCATAAGAAACCAGATTGCTGATAATTTTAATGTAGTAAGTAGCACAACACAATCAACAGGCTTTGCTGGTACAAAAACAGATACTGAAGTAGTAACTAGAGATGGAGATAATTTTTTACAAATTACTTTAGGCGAGTTATTTGACGACCATTCTGGAAACTTTGATGATGGTGTTGGCAACTTTGATGATGGTGGTGAAGTAGCGAGTAATCTTGACGGATTCTATGAATTTAGTACCAATCCTATAGATTTAGGTGCTATATACAATTCACAAGTAACAACATCAATGACCAGTACTAGATTTAACCCAAACAGCTTGTTTGACACGTTTGAGGGCTTATTTGACGAGCAAGAAGGTAATTTTGATGGTAATTATACCGAACAAGATGATGTTACTGCTAAAATCCAAATATCGACCTCTAATGATAACTCAACCTATACAGATTTTTCTGATTATATTTTAGGTAATTATAAAGCTAGATATATAAAATTAAGAGTTAAAATGACAACCACTAATGCAGATTCAACACCAGCCATATCTGCTCTATCAGCAACGATTGATATGCCAGACAGAACGGTAGCCGTTGCGAATACAGCAAGTACAACAGCAAGTGGTGGAAAAGCTATAACATTTAGTCCAGCATTTAAAGATTTACAAGGTCTAGCGATTAGTGCAGATAATCTTACAACTGGAGATTTTTATGAATTAAGTAGTAAGTCAGCCACAGGATTTACCATTAAATTTAAGAACTCAAGTGGTTCAGTTGTTGACAGGTCATTTGACTTTGTAGCAAAAGGATTCGGATATCTTGAATCCAGTTAGTAATTAGAGTATTGTAAACATATTTAGGAGTATAAAAAAATGAGTCAAAATGATTTTACCATAGCAAACCAGACGTTCCCTAATACAAGGGCTGATATTAATTCAGCATTACAAGCATTAGCAAGTACCAGTTCTGGAAGTTCAGCTCCATCAACAACCTTTGCAAATCAGTTTTTTTATAATACTACAAGCAATTTATTACAAATTAGAAACGAAGATAATGACGCTTTTATCACCATAGCAGAGTTAGACCAAACCAATGACACCGTAGAATATTTTAAATCTGATTCAGTAAGAACAGCTTTAATAGAATTTACTGATGGAGATGACGCATTAGCGATTGCAGATGGTGGTGCTTTAACGGTTTCAACTTCATTAGATATGAACGGTACAGAATTATTTTTAGATGCAGATGCGGATACTTCTATTACAGCAAGTACAGATGACCAAATAGATTTTAAAATAGCTGGGTCAGACCATATTAAATTTACTACTACTGGCATAACTGTAGCTGATGTAGATTCAGCTCAACCTACAATTAATTTATTTAATTCAAATGCTGATGCTGGAGCTGCACATTTAGATTTTACAAAAGATAGTGCTTCCCCAGCAGCTAATGACCAAGTTGGGGTTATAAGATTTGTTAGTGATAATGATGCTGGACAAGCGACAACAGTCGCACAGGTTATCGCAAATATCACAGATGTTGCAGATGGCACAGAAAATGGTCGTCTTGGTTTTGAAACAATGGTTGATGGAACAATAGCTGAAAGAATGACTCTTAACCAACAAGGTCGTTTAGGTATTGGTACTGGTAGTCCTTCGGCTACATTACAGGTAAACGCACCGCAAGCATCAGGTACAGTTGACCTTCTTAATTTGCGTGATGCTTCTGCTGGGGCTGAGATTAAATTTACATCATTTGGTGATGCGTCATTTGGAACATCACAACGAATAGATTTTACTGGAGCATATTTACAAATTCGTAATGGCACAGACCAAGCTTTGCGAATTGATAGTGCTGAAAGAATTTTAATGGGAGCAATGACTGGCAATAATGTTAACGGCTCAAGTGCTAAAGCACAAATTAGTTATGTAAAAAATAGTGAGTTTGGACTACACATAAGACCAAGTGATAACAATACTGGTGGCGGACAACCTGTATTATTCCAAAACCAAGCTGGAACATCTATTGGTTCTATTTCGTGTACTGCAAGTGCTACAAATTATGGAGAATCATCTGATTACAGGCTAAAAGAAAACGTAGATTACACATGGGATGCAACCACAAGATTAAAACAATTAAAACCAGCTAGATATAATTGGATTATTGATGATACAAATACATTAGTAGATGGTTTTCTTGCACACGAAGTATCAAGTATAGTTCCAAATGCAGTTACTGGTACAAAAGATGCTTCAACTACACGTTTAAAAACTGTAAAAGACGCAGATGGAAACTTCATAGCTTCAGATATAGAACAAGAAGGTTGGACAGCAGGTAAAGCAGATGGAACGTACCCTAATGATTCTACATGGACTGCTACAGAAGAAGTGCCAGATTATCAAGGAATAGACTTAGGAAAACTTGTACCATTATTGGTTAAAACCATACAAGAACTTGAAGCACGAATAACAGCACTAGAAGGCTAGGAGAAACTAAATGGCTGGATTACAAGTACATACAGCAGAAACAGCATACGCAGTTACTCAAGCTGAAATTAAAGCATGGTGCAAGATTGATTCTTCAGATGATGATGTAACAGTTGCTCTTATCGAAAGGACTGTTCATAACTGGGCAAAAGAATACACATCAAGATCATTGACAACAGTTACTTATAATTTATTTATTGATACGGTTTACGATTCAGAAGTTCCGATACGAGAAGGTTTTTATACAGGCTATGACAATCACACAAGTAAAAGAAGTATTGATCTACCGTTTAGCCCTGTCGCAAGTGTATCGCATATTAAATATTATGATGATGCTGATAGTGCAACCACTTTTGCTTCATCAAATTATTATCTTGATAATGTAAGTGTTCCATCAAGAATAGTGCTTAGAAAGGGTGCTAGTTATCCATCTTCATTAAGGGTAGCCAATGGTATCGAAATTAAATATGTGGCTGGATATGGAGCAACCACAGCCGTTCCATACGACATAAAGTCAGCATGTTTGGCTTATTCGGCATATTTGTTCGAACATAGGGGTGATTTGCTAGATGGCAAAAGAGTCTTAGCTCCAACAAGTGCGACCCAATTATTACACCCATATAGAGTTAAATCACTATCAACCCACCCATACAGAGGACAAGCAACTTATAGAGGAATGTTTGGTTAATGATTGGAGAAATGCGAAACAAGATTACAGTACAGACGTTAAGTGGTGGTACTGATTCTGGTGGTGGTCAAGCGACTAGCTATGGTAGTGATGTTACAGTTTGGGCAAAAGTAGAAAACTTATCAGGCACGCAGAGTTCTTTTGGCGATCAGATACAAGACCGAGCAAACTATAGATTCACTATCAGATTTTTATCAGCCATAACTGCCAAGCACCGAATCAGTTACAATTCCAAGACATTTAATATTCAACATATAACGTCAGTTGATGAAGGCAAAGAAAAGTATCAGATCATACAAGCTGAAGAAGGAGTAGCTACCTAATGACAGTTAAAGTAAAAGTAGAATCCAAGATGAAACAAAATACTGATAAAGCTATGGATATGTATGATGAAAATACTGCAAGACATTTAAACAGAATTGCTAACCATTTCCGTAATCAAATTACAAAAGCTATGCAAAGTTCTAAGGGTGGCAGAACATATGTTGTTACTAAATCTGGTAAAACCCATACAGCATCAGTAAAAGGCAATCCACCAGCAGTCAATACAGGAAGATTGGTTAATAGTTTTTTTGTAAAGCCAGCAACAAGGGCAAGAAATTTTTCTTCAATTGAAACAAAGGTTAAATATGCTGGTTATCTAGAAGATGAGCAAGGCTTAGATAGACCCTTTATGAGTGAGAGGTCTGTTCCTTTTAAAAATACTAAACAATATGCTAATAGAATGTCCAAAGATATTAAACTTAACAAGGTTAAAATAACATGAGCTTTCATTCTTTTGATTTACAAGCAATATTATACTCAACCTTAGATGGCGATAGTACGCTAGATGGTATTGTTGGTAATAACAAAATCTTTGATAATGTGCCACAAGACACAGCTTATCCTTATGTTGTTATTGGAAATATTAGCGTTGTTAACAGAGGAACGAAAACTTTAGACGGCAATGAGTACTCGGTTGATGTTGATGTATGGTCTGAATACAGAGGTAAAAAAGAAATATCAGATGCTATGGAAAGAATATATGAGCTTTTGCATGATACAAGTTATTCTGTATCTGGTGCTGATATGGTAGTAAGTCAAGTTAGGAGTACGATCACTCTGGTAGAAAATGATGGAATTACTAGACATGGTGTGCTAACTTTATCGGTGATTGTGTATGATAATTAATTTTTTAGGAGATAGATATGGCAGTTCAAAAGGGTAGTGCCTTACTGGTAAAAGTTGGAAACGCTGCTTCGCCAGAAGTTTTCGCAACGATTGCTGGTTTAAGAGATACAAGTATCTCAATAAATGCAGAAACAATAGATGTAACTAACAAAGATTCAGCAAGAGTTAGAACATTATTAGCTGACGCTGGAATCAAGTCATTCAGTATAAGTGGCTCTGGTGTTTTCACAGATGCAGCAAGTGAGCAATTAATTTTGACAAACTTTAATGCAGCAACTTTTTTAAATTATCAATTCTTAGTGCCTAGTTACAATACCTTCACAGGTGCGTTCCAAGTAACAAGTATTGAATATTCTGGTGCTTACAATGGTGAAGTTTCTTATTCTATGAGTTTTGAATCTGCTGGTGCAGTTACAATAGCAACAGTATAATTAGGAGATAACTATGATTTATCAAGTAATTAATAATGTAGCATTAGCTTATACAGACAGTTCAGGAACAACAAGTGCATTAACGATTCCAAGTGGTGTTGTAAGATTATGTCCGACAACTGCTTGTCATATAAGTATTAATGCAGCTTCAGGCACAGACGCAACAGCAAATGATATGCACATTGGTATTGGCGAAGAAGCTTTCGTTGCTGTACCAACAGGATATTTTATATCTGCAATTAGAACGTCTGCTAGTGGTACACTAACAATTCAAGCAATAGATATTGGGAGACCATAATGTGGGAACTAAAAGCGATAGAGATAGGTAGTAAAAAATTAGATGCTCAAGTTAACGTCAATGATACACACGTTGAAATAGAAGCACCTTATTTTAAAACTTTTAAAGATACAGATTCAGTAAAAATTGATAAGCAGACATACACAATCAAAACTGCCGTCAATGTTGCAGATAGAAACGAGACTATAATCATTACAACAATGGAGAAAGACAATGAGCATAAACAAGTTAAAAGCGGAAAAGCTACTGACGTTTAATGACGGAGTAGAATATAAAGCACGAATGAGTCTTGATACTATTATCAGGATAGAGCAAACAATGGGAGTATCTATTCTGAAAGTTGGAAATTTACTTGCAAGTGCTGACATAACATTAACTCAAATAATTCAGGTGATAACATTAGCTATTAGGGCTGGTGGTAATGATGTTAAAGAAAAAGATATAAAAAAATTGATAGCTGATATAGGATTATTAGAAGCTATTAAAATGACAGGTGAATTAATTTCTTTAGCATTAAATGTAGACGATAGTGCTGAAAATGATGATGAAAAAAAAAGCGAGGAAGTAACAAGCTAGATGAAGATGCTGAATTGCCTTATCAACGCTGGTTAGAAGTGTGCGTTGGAATGATAGGAATAAGTCCTAAAGAATTTTGGGATTCGAGCATTTCAGAGATAACATTTGCCATTAAAGGATTTAGTGAGTTCAATGGTAATGGGCAAGACAAACCAATGAGCAAAGATGAATTAGAAAACTTAATGGAGTTAAACCCAGACGACTGATGGCAACCGAACTAGATAAGCTAATAGTAAAAATTGAAGCAGACCTTTCTGGTTTAAAAAAGGGAATGGCTCAAGCAAATAAATCCGTTGAAAAGTCTAGCGGAAATATGTCTAAAAGTTTAGGCAATCTTAGTAAATCACTTCAAAAAGTATCAGTTCGTGCTGTAAAAGTAGGTGCTGTTTTAGGCACTGTTTTAGCTGGGGTTGCTATAAAAGGTTTTATTGACGTTGGTATTCAAGTTGAAAATTTACAAGTTAGATTGAAAGCTCTTTTTGGCTCGGCAGCAGAAGGAACAAAAGCTTTTGAAAATATGGTTGAGTTTGCTGGTAAAGTACCATTTACATTGAATCAAATTCAAAGTGCTTCTGGAAATTTAGCTGTAGTTGCAGATGACGCTGACCATTTAGCAGAAATATTAGCAATTACTGGTAATGTTGCTGCTGTTACAGGAATGGATTTCCAACAAACAGCCGAACAAATTCAAAGGTCTTTTTCTGGTGGTATCGCAAGTGCTGATGTTTTTAGAGAAAAAGGTGTTAGAAGTATGTTGGGATTTAAAGCTGGAGCAACTGTTTCTATAGAGGAAACTGTTATAGCATTTAGAAAAGTATTTGGCAAAGGTGGTAAGTTTGGAAATATGACTGATGAACTTGCTGGCACTTTGACAGGTACTATCTCAATGATTAAAGATAAATTTTTTGGTTTTCAGTTAGCAGTTTCAGAATCATTTTTTGCCGAGCTAAAAGTTCAATTTGGTGATTTAAATAAATTCTTAGAAAAAAACAATGAAAAAATAAAAGAAGCTGGAAGGGCTATTGGAGAAACTTTAGCTAAAACAGTTAGATTTATGGTAGACAACATAGATAATATAAAAACTTTTTTTAAGGTGTTTGCTGGTGTAGCAGTAATTAATTCATTAGCAAGATTAACTGCAAGTATACATACTTTGACTGCTGCTATGATGCTCAACCCAATAATCTTAACTATGGTTGGAGTAGGTGTTGCTGCTGGAATTGCTGTATATGGTGGAACAGCATTAGCTAAATTTATGCTTAGTTTTAGAGAAGATGTTAAAGAACTAAATGTGGAAATGTCAGAGCAAGAAAAGAAATTTGGAAAAATGCAAGATAATTATATGCAGATGGTTAGTGGTACATCAGACAAACAAGTCCAAGATGCTTTTTTTAATGCAAATCGCAGTATTGACCCAGTTCGAAAAAAAGAAGTTGAAACGCTAGAAGAAGAAGAAGCTGCTGCAAAGAAAAAAGCAAAGACTTTGGCAGAAATTATAAAAATAAATAATATGATGGCACAAGGTCAAGGTGCTTTAATGGTTATGAATAATAAAGTAATAGGAACGCAAACAGACGCAACCATAGCAACTGAAGTGGCAGCAGAAGCAAGAGGAGCAGCGTTCGAAAAAGAAATGGAACAAATTGCTATTTTAAACGAAGAATTTGAAGAAATCGGAAAATCAATATCAACTGCATTTGGTGAAGCAGTTGTTAGTGGAAAAGATTTTAAAGATTCTATGGTAGATATATTTCAAAGTGTTGCACAGCAAGTAGTGGGATTAATATTTCAATTGCAAGTTGTTGACCCATTATTAAGGTCAATCAAACAATCTATGGAAGCATCACAAGCGTCTAGTGGCGGAAGTTTTTTAGGAAGTTTATTTAAAGCTACTTTAGGAAGTATTGGTGGTAGTGGTGGTGGTCATATAGATTCTGGCTCAAACTTTGCTGGTGGTTATGGTAGAGCTGGTGGTGGAAGTGTGAATCCTAATATGCCGTATATGGTAGGAGAGAGAGGAGCAGAAATGTTTGTACCTAAATCTGCTGGAACAATAGTACCAAACAATCAAGTAGCTGGAGCTGGTGGTGGTGGCAATATTGTCATAGAGCAGAACTTAAACTTTGCTACAGGTGTATCACAAACAGTAAGAGCCGAAGTGATGAACTTACTTCCAGCAATACAACAATCAACATTATCAGCAGTTCAAGACGCTAGATTGCGTGGTGGAACTTTTGCTAAAGACTTTGGAGCATAAAAATCGCAGAGCCTACTTTTCCAATTGTTATGCCTACAACTCCAAACTTCATAAGAAGTGAATGGGGTATTGCTAGAGCCGTTGCACAATCACAAAGTCCATTTACTTATTCAACACAAGTGCATAAATTTACAGGCTCAAAATGGTATAGCACCGTTACTTTGCCACCCATGAAAAGATCACAAGCCAATGAGTGGTTAGCTTTTTTCATGCAATTAAACGGACAGTTTGGAACATTTACAATGGGAGACCCAGACGCAAAGGCAGTTCAAGGCACAATATCAAATACTGTAGCTGTAAACGCTGATTTTGCTGTGGGTGCATATGACGTAACGATTGACGGAGCTGATGCTTCTGAATCACAATTATTTAAAAAAGGTGATTATGTACAGTTTAACTCTGGAGCAACCAGTAAACTGCATATGATTATTGCTGATGTGGCTAGTAATGGAAGTGGTGTTGCAACATTAACCATAGAGCCATCTTTATCAGCAGCATTATCTAACAACGCTACAGTTACTTACGCAAGTCCTAAATGCGTTATGAGGATGACCAACAATGAGCTTACATGGAGTGCGAATCACATTTCACTATATGGAGTATCTTTCTCATGCGAAGAGGTTTTATAATATTTTTATTTTTAATGAT
>Ga0209634_1002643_pt1 | contig 12460 bp, 13 predicted proteins | sample LinPmetageLP40_FD_184043 | JGI IMG/M metagenome (GOLD analysis project Ga0209634, IMG submission 184043) | Marine viral communities from the Pacific Ocean - LP-40 (SPAdes) (version 2) | ecosystem: Environmental > Aquatic > Marine > Oceanic | place: Pacific Ocean | collected 2010-08-26 | reverse complement strand
ATAAACTTTATTTACAATTAGAAAAAAATAAAATTTTAGTAATCGATCCAAATTCAAATTATTTAAAATTTCAATTATCTGTATTAAAAAATGAATGTAGTTATTATAAAAATTTGTATACATTATTATTAAATAAATATACAACTGATATATATGAATTATCAGATTATATTTATATGATTTTAGTATCATTAAATAAATTAGAAATTGAGAAAGATGAAGATAAAAGTAATATTTGTAATAAAATAATTCATATAAAAAAAACCCCGAATATTAGTTATGGTAAATTAAATGAAATTATTAATAGTGCTATTAATAATTTAAAGTTAATCAATGAGTATGTTAAACTATTTGATGGTTATATTAATAAAACTGTTTCTAATAATAATTTTCAAAACGTTCATAATAATACCTATGAAATTTCTATAAAAAATAAAAAAGAAAGTATTATTTTAGAATATAACAAATTTTATCATAAATTTTTAAAAATTGTATCTTATTTTAAAGAATGTTCTGATTGTGCTATTAATCAAATTGATAATTCAAAATTATTAAAATTTTTTTTAAAAGGTAAATCTATTTAAACATAAATTTACAAATTAAATTAGAAGTTAATGTGTGACAATAATCAAACCGCAAATAATATAGGATATATTGGTGGTATAGTATTAAGTGTATGTTTAATACCCCAAATATATAAAGTATATAAAACAAAACATGTTGATAATATATCCTATTTATGGCAGATTTTTTATATTATAGGCATTTGTTTACATTTATACTATGGAGTTTATTATAATTTATTACCAATATATATACCAACAATAATAGAATTATTTTTTATATTAATATTATTTATATTAAAAATAATTTATACTAAACAACAAATCAATGACATTGTTGAATTAGAAATTTAAATCTATTTAAAGATATACATAACACATATATTTAATTTTCAATGGAATCTAAATCTAAAGTTAAACAAAAAACACGTAATTATTGGAAGTCTGAAGAAGAACATATTTTAAAGCAATGGGCAGATAAAGCTCAATGTTATCAATGGATGCATTCAAAATGTAGAGATATATATAAAACTAAAAATGCTTGGTTTACTATACCCGTTATTATTATATCTACAGTAACTGGAACTGCTAACTTTGCTCAAGATAGATTTCCTGAAAAGTATAAAGAATATATGGTTATGATTATAGGAACTTTATCAATTATTGCTGGTATTATTACTACTATTTATCAATTTTTAAAAATATCAGAATTAAATGAAGGTCATAGAGCTGCTACAATATCATGGGGAAAATTTTATAATACATTAAAAACAACCGTTGCTAGACACCCGTTAGATAGATCTCCTCCGAGTGAATTAATAAAATTTTATCAAGATGAATATGAAAGGATGATAGAAATATCACCAGATATATTACCTAAGGTTGTATCAAATTTTAATACTTTGTTTAAAAAGAATACTGAATTAGTTAAGCCTGAAATTTGTAGTAAATTAGATACTACGCTAATATATAATATGTCAGAAGAAGATAGACAAAAAATGATTAATTCTATTAATAATGTAAAAACGAATAAAAAATTTGTTGATACGTTTTTTCGGTTAAATGGTAGAAATCCAAGTGAAACAGAATTACAATCTGTGCGAGACTCTACAAATATTAATATGGATATTAATGATAATAATGGTTCTATAAGTTCTAATGTTACGAATATATCAGATATATCAATACAAACTAATAATTCAAATATTTCTAAATCATCCGTTTAAATGTCTTTTATTGATCAACTAGATTAATACCTATTATAATAAGATAATATTATAAAAATTATAATAATTATAATTACAAAAATACATTTGTAGATGTTGATGCTACTATTATTTTTATAATGTTTTAGTGGTATTATTTTATTTAAATTAGGGTATTTTTTATTAGGTGTATTCCATTTATAAACATTCATATTAATGATATTTATATTAAGTAATTTTAATATTCAATTTTAATTAACCTTTAAGAATTCTAAATGGTTTATAAAAATTTTTAAAACTTGCTACACCATTATTTAGTATTTCTAATATTTCCATTCCTTTATGTCCAAAAATACCAGAAAGTCCAACATCAACTCTCCATAATTTATTATCACATTTGCTATTGATATTATTTTGTATTGTATGACCTATTATCATGTGTCCTACATTTAATAATTTATTAACTTTATTTATATTATCACAAGACGGTGATTTAGAACCATAATCTCTATTCCATATAACACCTTTTTTATCTAAAAAATATTTTTGAATATCTGGATCATCCCAATCTTTTTTTCCTTGTAAGTAAAGACGCATTAGAGTATTAATTTTTGTTATAAATGTTTTTTTTTCAATTGGATTTATATGTTCTGGTAAAATACCAGCATGAACGAAAATAAAATCTCCTATTTGTAATACGACATTACGAGTACAAGACATTTTATTAAAAATATCACTTCCCGGTGAAAATAATTTTTTTCTTAATGATATTCCACCTTGAATATTAATATCTTTATTTGACGCATATTTAAAATCTCCTAGTAAATTCATAATTTCATGATTTCCTATTAAAGAATATACAGCACCACCCTTTTTACTTGCTTTTTCATGAATTCTATCCATGAATTTAATTAATTCAATTTCTCCATATGATTCACCATCACCTCTCCCACCACCATCTAACTGATCTCCTAATTGAACTACTGTAGTATCTTTTGGAGACGCAATCCAGTTTTCATTAATATCAATAAGATTAAAATGTATAAATAAATGTTTAGTTTTATTAAAATCGGCATGAAGATCACCTATTACTAATATTCTTTGTTTGGCTTCAACTATTCCATTATTAATTTTATCACAAGTAAAATTAGACATAATTAATATAATAAAATATTTTAATATAATAATGTATATATTAATAGTGTTAGTTTTATTTCTATATATAGTTATACTATATCAATTAAATAAAAAAGATCATTTTAATAATCCATGTACTGATTATTTATCTAATAAAGATTATTTAGTTCATATGATTCCACATCATCAAGTTGCTATAGATATGTGTAATTTAATGATTCCTTTATCTAAAAGTAAAACTATTCAACATATTTATAGAAATATAATTTTTAATCAAAAAATAGAAATTATGCTAATGAATCAAGTTCTAAAAAATATACCTAATATATCAAATAATTATGATATAATATTTAGAGATAATAAGTTTTTAACTTCAATATCAAATATTAAAAAATCAAAACCTGAAAATTATTATTGCGATCCATTATTTTTTAAACCTGATGATCATAGTGATCATATGAATCATATGAAGCATACAGATAAAAGTTTTTTAGAACATATGATTCCTCATCATCAAGTTGCTATAGTAATGAGTGAAAGATTATTAAAACATACTAATAATACACATATGATACGTTTATGTTATGACATAATAACTGCACAACGAGGTGAAATATTACAAATGAATTATATTTTAGATTATTTAAATAAACATAAAATAGAGTTTTTACCAATTTATTATTAAAATCTAATATATTTATATATGTTTGGAAATATAAGTAATTTTAATAAAGTTAGCGATTATTTGCCAATTTTTAATGGTGTATTAGTAAGCGAATTAATTATTATATTATTGGTTCATGTTGGTTTTTTTAAAAGTTTTTATTTAAAAAAATGGTATTTAGATTTTAATATTTCAGCAGTTATAATGGATGTATTTATTTTAGTAATAGGGTTTATAATAACTAGATATTTATATAAAAAGGTGTTTAAGGATTACAAATTATGGAAATTTATATTACTATTTTTAGTAATACAAATAATTCATGATATTTCATTCTATATATTATTTGAATATATAATTCCAAAAGGTAGTAATACAGTAATTGATTTATTTAAAAAATATGGAAAAGAGGTAAGGTCAGGAGCAATAATAGGCGATTCATTTATGGTAATAATAAGTTCAATTATGGCAGCATTATTAGTAACTAAAAATTTAAATTTTAATATTATAGCATGTATTTTAACAGTTTATATAATTCCATATCTTATATTTTAAATTAATAAGTTTATTATAATGTTTTTTTTTATAATATGTTATTAATATGTTTTTCTATTTATTACAACATTCTACTTTGATAGAAAAAGAACTTGATAAAAATGCCAAAATAACTAAAATATTTTTATATGGTGGTATTTCTTATATAGTATTACACGCTACATTATTTATAGGAGGAGAAGATGCGTTATTATATAGTTTAAAAAAATATTTTTGGTTGTTTTTTATATTAGATATTATTACAATCATATTGATAAACAATAAAGAAATAGATTTAAATTCTATTTTAAAAAGTATAAAAAATAATTTAATAAGTAGTCCAAATAAACAAATTAATAATGTAGTTAATAATCCAATTAAAAGCACATTAAAAAAAAAAAATAATAGTATAAATAATGTAGTAAAGACTGAAAAAAAAGTATCATTTGCTGAAGATAATGAATATACATCTGATAGTGATTCAGATATAGGAACTGATATAGATTTTGAGGAATTTAAACAATCTTTAAATTTATAAATAAGTTTTATAATCAAAAGATGTTATACAACATTGTTCTGTATCATATTCTAATTTAATTTTTTCATTGAGCGTAATATTTCTTGATAGTTTATAAAATAAAGAATTGAAAGTATCAAGTGTAATTACATTTGTTTCTAATTCTTTTTTTAAAAATTCTTCAATTTTTTTTGTTTTAAGTTTAGTTTCAAGTTTATTCCATGGTCTAGAATAAATATTAATAACTTTACTATCCATAAATTTTTCAAGTCTTTTAACATTATTTACAAGAACATTTTCTATAGAATTTGTTTTAGTTTCTATTGTTTTAGAATTAGAATTTATCGAATTAAGTTCATTTTGAATATCATTTAAACTCATTTATAAATGAATACTTAATTTATTCTTAGGTTGTTTTATATATAACCTATTAAATAATAATATATGTCTATTAATTTTAATTTATAACTATCATTAATTAAATAGTTATTTAGATATATATTTTGATAATGTTTATTATAGTTATAAATATCATTATAAATAGATAAAGATTCATGTTTAAATAAATCTAGATATTGTATTGTGTTAAAATCTGGTATATCAGTATAAAAATCAAGAATTACAATAAATAAGTTATTTTTATAGATATTTATTATTTCTGATATATTTTGTTTTTTAATATTAAATTCTTTAGATATTGATTCTAAATTAATTTTTTTATATTTAGTTGGGATTACAAATGAATGTTTTGTTTTGTAAAATAGTTTAGTTTTATTCAAATTTAATAATTTGTTACTATTAATTTTACAATTTGAACTAATAAAAATAACATTTTTATTATTATTATTATTATTTGTAATAATTCTATTTTTTCTTTTTATTTTCATATTTAAATCTTATTAATAATTAATGATAGTAATATTTTTTTTAGTATTAATATTAATAATATTGTTTTTATATTTAAAGATACAAAATGAATATTTCAATTCTATTCCAGTAGATACAATAGATTCAGTATCTAAATATGAATGTAATCTAATTATAGATACTATACTAGATGATATTAATAAAAAATATAATAAACATTTAGTTAGAGGAAATTTAGATAGAATTGAGAAAAATGTAGAAAATGATAAATTAAATTATAAGATAAATGTATTTATTTATAATAAAGATAAAGACACAAATAAAAAAGTTTTTTTTGATGTTGATTATAATAATAAACATATCATACTTAATAGTATAAAAAATGGCGATTCTAGAGAAATACTAAATATAGAAAGAGATGCTATTCCTGCTCGTGGTTCAATTATATTTAAACCTCGTGTAAATATGGATACTGTAAATAAAAATAATGAATTAAAAAATAATTTTAGTCATGTATCATTTAAAGAATGTCCATTTAAAATGGTAAATAGAACTAAACATATATTAGATAAAGAATCACAAAAATATGATAACAAAAGAAATGTGTTTAATTATGATAATAGAATATCAATGTGGGATTCATTTGGAATACCTATTATATCTGAAGATAATAGAGTTATAAGAAACACACCTAAATTTATTGTTAGTAATTTTAGAGCAGAGAATGATTTATATCATTGGCTTTTTGATCCCGCACAGGATTCTGCTAGTAGACCTATAGGAACTTAATTATATTATATTTTATAAATAATAGCAAATATTTTTTTAAGATGATTCTTATTATTTGGATAATTATTATTAATGCGTGTTAATGTTGTATAAATTAGATCATTTTCAGATTTTAATTTATTATATTTATAATACATATCTTTGAATAAAATATAGTTCTTTTCACGTTGTTCTAATAAACTTAATATCTGATTATCTATTTCATTAATAGAATGTATTATTTCTTCAAATAGTTCATTTTGTAATTTACTAAAATTAGGTTGTTCTTCTTCTATAATTTCCATTTATTAATTTATTAAAATTATTTTTTTAAATTTAAATTTGTTTAAAGTATAATCATAAAATTGATTTAATATAAAGATAAATTATGAGAATTAATTAATTAAATGGATGAAGATTTATTCAATATAATAAATGATATATTTATAAATAATGAATTAGAAGCACATAATTTGTATGATAATACTATCTATGAAGAAATAAAAATTATGATTTTAGATATTTATACACAAATTATTCCAATGAACACAAGTGATGATGTAATTATGGTTGAGAAGGAAATTGATAAATTATTATATCAAAGACAACATATGGTAAAAGATCCTGTTTATAATGAATCTGATTTATTATATTTTGAATCTAAAATAAAATATTTGGAAAAAATTCCTCAACCTGAACAACGTAGTGAAGAATGGTATATTTTTAGAAATAATAGATTAACAGCAAGTGATTTTTATAGTGTTATAGATAAAGGATCAATATCACGCAGAAATGAATTAATTATGAAAAAATGTGGTGAAGAAATGCCATTTTTAACAAATGCTGCTATATTACATGGTATAAAGTTTGAAGATATGGCAATTAAAATATATGAAAAACAAAATAAAGTCATAGTAAACGAATTTGGTTGTTTACCACATCCAATTATTCCATTTTTTGGCGCTTCTCCAGATGGTATAGTAAGTTATGAAAGCGAAAATAAAAATTATGTAGGTAGGATGTTAGAAATAAAATGTCCTAAATCTAGAAAAATTACAGGTATAATACCTGATGGTTATTTTGCTCAGATTCAGGGACAATTAGAGGTATGTGATTTAGAATATTGTGATTTTTTAGAATGCGATTTTCAAATGTACAAATCAGAATCTGATTTTTTTAAAGATGAAATAAGAGAAAAAGGTATAATTCTTGAGTTTTATGATTTAAAATTAAAGAAGAATATAAATTATTATGCCAATGATGAGGATATTAAATCATATGATATATTTAAAAAATGGGAAGAATCACATATATCAAAAATATATGATAATGATGATTTAGAATATTTAACAACAACGTTTTGGTATTTAAATAAATTAAATGTTGTTTTGGTTAAAAGAGATAGAGACTATTTTACTAAAAATTATATAAATATTAAAAATTTTTGGGATGAAGTATTAAAATATAGAGAAATTGGTATAAAATCATTAAAGGAACTAAAAAAATCTAAATATAAACCATATAAAGAGAAAGAATTAAATTTTATTGATTAATAAATATAATCATATACAATATTTGGCGTTTCTAGTAAATACTTACTATCAAGATTCATTTTTTTTGCTAATAATGTTGTAAGATGATGATATACTTCTCTAAGAGCAACTGTATCACTCATAGCTCTATGTGTTCCTGGATTAATATTAAAATATTTAGTAATATTTTTTAATGAATGACTTTTAATATTAGGTAGAAGTTTTTTACATAAATTTAATGAATCAATAAAATGGATATGTTTATATTCAATATTTTTATTTTCAGATATATTATATTTTTTAATGGCTTCTAATAAGAATAATTTATCAAAACTATCACAATTATGGGCTACTAAATAAATGTTTTTAGTCTTCATATCATAATTGATAAAATTCATAATATTTAAAATATGAGTCTTTATATCTGTTTTTGTTTCTAATTCATCTGGATGAATTCCAGTAATATCTGTAATTTTTTTTTCAAATTTTTTATTTGGATTAACTAAATCTGTTATAAATGTATTATTTTTATATGATTCTTCATCTTCTAAATTATATGTTTCAGCTTCTTCTTGAATAAATGAGTATTCAATAATTTTATCATGATATGGATTTAAACCAGTAGTTTCAAAGTCGAAATAAATTAAATCACTATAATCTTTAGGATTTTTATTTTCTGGAAAAAGGTATTTAATAATATATGCGAATGGCCATAGAAAAGTATACATGTTTATTAAATAATATATATTTTTATTTAAATCAATTTTAAATAAAATTTTTAATTAAAATATTTTTTAAATATATCTAAACAAATGACGGATAATATTATTAACAAAATGGAATTAGATTATGTTACAAAAAGAGATGGAACAAAAGAAGAGATACAGTTTGATAAAATTTTAACACGAATTAAAAAGTTATCTGAGACACTTACTATAAATCCTTCAAAAGTAACACAAAAAGTATGCGCTCAAATTTATCCTAATATACATACATCGGAAATTGATGAGTTAGGGGGACAAATATGTGCTTCTTTATCAACAGAACATCCAGATTATGGAAATTTAGCATCTAATATAGTTATATCCAATCATCATAAAAATACATCACCATCATTTACAGAATGTATTAAAGCATTATATGAAGAAGATTTAATTAGTAAAAAAATTTATAATATAGTAAAAACTTATAGAGCAAAATTAAATGATGTAATAGATTGTAATCGTGATTTTGATTTAGATTATTTCGGATTTAAAACATTAGAAAAAAGTTATTTAATGAAAATTAATGGAGAAGTTGTTGAGAGACCACAATATATGTTTATGCGTGTATCATTAGGAATTCATTTTAATGATATTAAAGAAGCAATAGAGACCTATAACTATATGTCTAAGAAATATTTTACACATGCTACACCTACATTATTTAATTCAGGAACACCTAGACCACAATTATCATCTTGTTTTTTATTATCAATGAAAGATGATAGTATTGATGGAATATTTTCAACATTGAAAGATTGTGCTTTAATATCTAAATGGGCAGGTGGTATAGGATTACATGTTCATAATGTTAGGGCAAAAAATAGTAAAATCCGAGGAACAAATGGAATATCTAATGGATTAGTTCCTATGTTACGAGTTTTTAATAATACAGCCCGCTATGTTGATCAATGTATAAAACCTGAGTCATTAATTTATACTACACATGGACCTTTAAAAATACAAGATGTAACTATTAATGAGACTGAAGTATATAATTTAAATGGAGAAGTAGAAATTATAGAGAATGTATTAGAACATCCATATTCAGGAGAATTAATAAAATTAAAAATACAACATAGTATAGATAATTTGGAAATAACAGGAGAACATCCATTGTATATTTTAAAAAATCAAAAACGAGGGTTAAATTATAGTACTATTAAAAATAGACTTGATAAAAAATTAATTTCATTTGATTGGATTAATGCTAATGAAATTACAAAAGATGATATGGTAGTTTTTTCAATTCCGTCTTATAGTAAAGATATAGAGAGTATTACAAAAGAGGATTGTTATATTTATGGTGTAATTTTGGGTGATGGGTGTATGAATAATAAAGATAAAAATGGTTATATTAGTTTACATAGTATTAATAAAAAACATATTTTAGAGTATGTTGAAAGATATTTTAATAGTAAATATATAGAATATAGAATTGAAACTAATAATTTAACAACACGAATTTATTGGAATAAAACTATTAATATGCCATTTAGATATAATGATGTTTATGATTTAAATAAAGAAAAATATTGTCATTATCGTTGGTTAAATCTACCTATTGAGAAAAGTAAATATATAATTAAAGGTCTTATAGATACAGATGGATGTATTGGAAATGAACTAGTATTTGATAGTACATCTAGAAATTTAATAGAAAGTGTGAGATTTTTATGTTTAAAATTAGGATTATTAACAAGTGGATATGAAAGAAATAGGATAGGACAGACTCATGAAACTTATAATGGTAATATAATAACTAATAAAAAAATAAGTTATACATTAAGGGTTCCTAAAACAAAAGAAATATGTGATTTATTAAAAATAAAATATGAGTCCCAATATTTTAAATTCTTAAAATATAATAACTTTCTTTTATCAAGAATTACTGATATATCTAATACACAATATGATGGAACATTATATGATTTACAATTTAAAAAGGAACATAATTACTTATTACATACAGGATTAATACATAATGGTGGCGGGAAGCGTAATGGATCATTTGCTATTTATATTGAACCATGGCATAAAGATATATTTGATTGGTTAGTTCTTAGAAAGAATCATGGCAGTGAAGAAGAAAGGGCAAGAGATTTATTTTATTCTATGTGGATGCCTGATTTATTTATGGAAAGAGTAAAAGAAAATGGTTCTTGGACATTATTTTGTCCTGATGAAGCACCAGGATTATCAGATTGTTATGGTGATAATTTTAAAGAACTTTATTTGAAATATGAATCAGATAAACAATATAATGGAGAAACAATTGAAGCCAGAAAATTATGGTTTGCTATATTAGAATCACAAATTGAAACTGGAACACCATATATATGTTATAAAGATGCTGCTAATAAAAAATCAAATCAACAAAACTTAGGTACTATTAAATCTAGTAATTTATGTACTGAGATAATAGAATATTCATCACCTAAAGAATATGCTGTATGTAATTTAGCATCAATTGCTTTATCTAAATTTGTTAATATTGAAACTAATAAATTTGATTATGAAATGTTATATAATGTTACAAAAATTATAACCAAAAATTTAAATAAAGTGATTGATGTTAATTATTATCCTATTCCAGAATGTGAGTTATCAAATAAATTACATAGACCGATGGGTATAGGTGTCCAAGGATTAGCAGATGTATTTGCTTTAATGAAAGTAGGGTTCGATAGTGATATAGCAAAACAAATAAATGAAGAAATATTTGAAACAATTTACTATGCTGCTGTTGAGACATCATTAGAAATAAGTATAAAAAGAGAAGAATATATTAAACAAATTAAAATTTTAATAAAAAAAATAGAAAATATAGATAATGTTAATATAAGTCCGAATGATATGTCTGAAATGAAAAAGGATTTATCAGCATTAAAAAAGATATATAAACCTATTAAAGAAGAATTAAATAGAGAAAAATATTTAGGAAGTTATTCTAGTTTTGAAGGAAGTCCAATGAGTAAAGGTATATTTCAATTTGATTTATGGGGTGAAAAAGGTAGTAACAGATATGATTGGGAAGCACTGAGATCTAAAATTAAAAAACATGGTATAAGAAATAGTTTATTACTAGCACCGATGCCTACTGCGTCAACATCACAAATATTAGGAAATAATGAGTGTATTGAACCATTTACATCTAATATATATTTACGTAGAACACTAGCTGGTGAATTTGTTGTTATAAATAAATATTTAATAAAAGATTTAATTGAGTTAAATTTATGGAATGAAGATATTAAAAATATGATAATTAAAGATAATGGTAGCGTTCAAAATATAAGCAATTTACCGGAACATATTAAAAATATATATAAAACAGTATGGGAAATTGGTAATAAACAATTAATTAATATGGCTGCCGACAGAGGTAAATATATATGTCAATCACAAAGTTTAAATTTATTTGTTGAAAAACCTGATTTTAATAAATTATCAAGTATGCATTTTTATTCTTGGTCTAAAGGATTAAAAACGGGTATATATTATTTACGAACAAAACCTGTTGCTCAGGCGCAACAATTTACTATCGAACCGGAAAAAAAAAAAACGAAATTTGTATGTAAAAAAGATGATCCAGATTGTTTAATGTGTGGATCATAAATAAAATATATTATTAATATAAATGTTAAAAAAAAAACCATCAATTAAAAAGAAAAAAAAACCATCAATTAAAAAGAAAAAAACACAATTGGTTAAAAAGAAAAAAACACAATTGGTTAAAAAGAAAAAAACACAATCGTTTAAAAAGAAAAAAACACAATTGGTTAAAAAGAAAAAAACACAATTGGTTAAAAAGAAAAAAAAAACACCAGTTAATAATAAAATAGATACTAATATAATTACAAAAAAAGGATATTGTGAAGCAAGTATTTTGGATGAGAATGATTTTGAAGA
>Ga0209634_1002641_pt1 | contig 12468 bp, 8 predicted proteins | sample LinPmetageLP40_FD_184043 | JGI IMG/M metagenome (GOLD analysis project Ga0209634, IMG submission 184043) | Marine viral communities from the Pacific Ocean - LP-40 (SPAdes) (version 2) | ecosystem: Environmental > Aquatic > Marine > Oceanic | place: Pacific Ocean | collected 2010-08-26 | reverse complement strand
GAAGTGAAGATGAAAGTAAAGTAGGATTAGTTGAATAATTAAATTCACTAGGTCTTATAGTACATGTATATTGGGTTTCATATAATGTATAAGAACTAACCCAACTAGTAAAAGCTAATTGAGCATTTCCACTTCCAGCACTATTTAATCCCCCTGTAGTGACCGCAATACCTTCTTTATAAAAAATATTTCCAAATTGAACTAGTGCTTCCCCTCCAGAATTTACAATAAAAATCTCACCATTTCCCATATCCTTTAAATTACTTGGTGTTCCTCCATCAACAGTATAGGTGAAATTTCCACTTCCAGGTTTAATATAATCTCCAAATGCTTTTTGTGTAATTGTTGATACTCCTATTTTTTTACCACTACCTGATGGAAAAACCCTGTTTTCATCTTTATCCTGGGGGAAATTAATATAGGAGGGGGTGTAAAGAGGGCCTGAAATAGTTCCATCAGGATTAAAACTAGCAGTTCCTACATCCGAAACAGTTCCATTATGGGTTTTAGCGGCAAATGGATATCTTAAATAATTAGAGTAAAATAATTGTTTAATAGAATTATAAACCAAAGCAGGGTTATTAATTCCTGTTAAATTATCCAAAGGATATGAACCCGTCAACTCTCCACTTCCTGTAAGGAAGATAGCATTCTCATTACTCCCCGTAAAAGAACTTACAGTATTATTAGAAATAGCTGAAGATGAAGCATGAACTGTAAGGGGACTTACAATTATATCTTTACTGGTAAATTGTTTGTATGCACTCATCCATTAGAAGTCTAACTTTACTCTAACAAGAGCCTCTTTAGTAAAGTCTTTTTTAAGTGGTTTACTTAATTTAGCAGTAGCTACTAATTCATTAGAATCATTATATAAACCTATTGTAGTTATAAAGGTTTGGGGGGCATTTATAAAACTATCATATAAAACTTCACCCGTAGATCCACTAATAAAAGAAGGATTTTCAGAATAATTAAATTCTCCATTTCTCGCTCTTATAAAAACAAAATCAGAAGCTACATTATCTAAACTATTTAATGTTAAAGACCCTGAAAAGGTATTATCACCTGCACCCAGTTGACAAGAACTAGATATAGCAGCAAATAATCTTCTATTATTTTCAGTTGCTGCACTTGTATAAGCTAAAGCTCCAAATTTACTATCTGAACCTAATGAACCTCCATTTGCCCTAGTTTGATTTAAAGCATCAACATTTAATATACAAGTTCCTATGTCTGGAAGAAATAACCCATATGAACCTTTTCCTGCTGGAGATAATCCACTTGAAGGTCCTGTTGCTGTACCATTAGATCCTGAAACTAATTGGAATACTCTTCCAGCCTCATTGAATTGAACTGCAGTAACGTCTTTACTATTGTCAGTTAATGATACAAGTTGAGAACCTGATATTCCTAAATTAAAAGTACCTGGGAATAGGCTACCTTTATATCTAGCTCTATTAAAGGTTATTGCAAAAAAACTTTGAGAGTTTTGTAAGGGAGTTACCTCTCCAAATGAAAAACTAGCGCTTTCATCTCCTAAAATAATATTTCTAAATTGACCATAAACTACAGATGTGGGTGATTTCCCAGTAATTCCAGTATCAAAAGGAGCTGATCCAGAGCCTTGCCTATCTCCAAAAGCAATTGAAAATTGAGGTTCACCCGCTGCTTCTTTAAGAACTTCAAGGTAATACTGTCCTGAAGTACCCTGTTCTTGGGTTGAGGAAGTTACTATAGTACTTCCTATTCTGCTTTCATTCCCAGTAAAGGCACCTGCTGTTACAGCATCTACACTTACTAAAAAATCTTCACTATCAAATCTTTTAAATGACATTTAATTAATTATTAGTTTTTGTAATTTTAATAGGAACTGTTATTCTAGCACCACTATCCCTTCCTACTATTTGGATTGTAGTATTTAATTCTGTTTGAGCACCAAATAAAGTATTAACTGTTGTTGCAGCTAAATTTAAAGAAGTTCCTACTACTGTTTTACTTACATTTGTTCCTAATGTAGTATTAGTATTTAAATTAGTTGAATCTACTGTTTGAATTCCAGTTCCTGTAAATGAGGACATAGTTCTAATATCGGCAATTATTGCCGTATACCCATTTGACTCAAAAACTTGATTTGCTCCTAAGTAATTAAGAGTTTGAGGAGTAATAGCTAATGAAGCACCTTGTTTTAAGGTTATTTGAGTAAACCCAATATCCAGCACTGGCATTTTACCTGTTCCTCTTGGTAAAGTTACTAATTTATATCTTAAATTTTGGTTAGTAGAAGGAAATGCTTCTAATAAAGGCATATTTTCTAACGCCTGCCCATAAAATGCACTACCTGATGCATGGGTGGGGTTATATAAAGTATAATCAATTTCATCATCTGAAAGAGCAAATTGTGTTATTCGAAACGAACCATCTCCTCTAGCAAGAAGTTCTCTTCCTTTTTCAGTTAATATAGCATCTACGGTTACTACCGCATTATTTAAATATCCCATTGTATTTTATTATTATAATTATAAATATATAAATTTTAGTTTTTTATTATTCCTTCTATTTTTAGTTTATTTAAAATTGCATCTAAATTTGAAACTAATTTTTCGGATGGAAATTGAGGTAAAATTATTCCTGTAAAAGGGTTTGAGGCTGTACCTACTCCTGGGGTTTTATCAACGTTTAGGATGATATATCTAGGTATGGATTCATTAGTACGATGTAAAACAAAATTACTTAATTGAGTTTCTGTAAAAGATTGGGAAGGTACAGTATTTAATTTTAATTTTAATCTACCATCCCCCTCATTTTGAGGTTCTTTTACATCATATATATGAAAATCTGTAGAAGGATTATATAAAAATCTAATTCTATCTCCTACTTTAACTTTAAAAGGAGTTTGAATCTTAGATAAATTAAAATCTGAAAATTGGGTACCTATGTCTACGGTACCTCCTGTAATATTAATACTTCCACTAGTTACTTGTACATTCTCATAATTAGTTGATAAAAAATCAGAAGCTGTAATGTATAAATTTTCCCCACTTCCTGTTAACCAAAATGGAGGGGCATTTTGTCCTGAGTCTTGAAGTAAATCACCCTCCGAAGTAGGATTTTGTCCAGAAACTCCTCCTACACATCCAAATCTTATATAATCAAAAGTAAGATCTCCTATATCACCAAATAATCCTAATTGGAAAAACTCTCCATTAGGAAGAAAATTAACTGCAAATGTTGAGGACACTTCCAGATCGTTAGTTATTGTTTGGAATACTGAGTTTGCAGGTATATCAAAACTTCCTCCCCCAAATATACTGTTTCCATTTTCAAGTATTGATAGTGTAAGATCTTTTGGAGATGAAGTTGTATTTTTTACTCGAATGGTAGTCTGAACTGTAAAACTTTGTAGATCCCCTATAGCAGATGAAGTCAAAATATATCTACCATTTCCTAAACTAGCACTTCTTGCATTTCCCGAGGTAAAAGAAGGTGTTCCTCCTACAAAACTATCATATGCAGTTATTAATCCCTGGGTTGATGGAAGTGAAGTTGATTTATTCATAAAAGCTGTCATATCAGGAACTGTTAGAGTACCATCACTACTAACAACTCCTAGGGAAGGATCACCTTCAAAAAATATAGACCCAGTAAATGCTCCTGCGCTTGAACCTGTTTGAGAGTATAAAATAGGTTGTTGAAGACCTACAGCAGTTAAAGTATGGTTACCAGCCATATTAGCACTATCAGTAGAAGGATCATCTACTACAACACTAACAGTTTTATTTTTTTCAAAATTTTGCAGTAAATTACTTAAAGCGTTAGTATTTTCAGAAGGTTTAAAAACATTTCCACTTGAATCAACTAAATATTCTATAAAATAAGCTGTTTGGCCTATAATTTCAGGACCGGTTCCACCTACTCCCGAAAATACTAAAAAAAATTCTTGGTTTTTTTCTGCTACGGGTAGTCCTCCAAGTACACCATTCGCTACTATGCCTTGTAATTCAACATTTTGGGATTCTTGATTTGTATTAGGAGCTGATGATCCTGCTGATTGTGGTCCTTGAGATGTTGCCATAATTAATTAACTTTACTTCTTATATTAAAATCAGGTGATGTAACCCTTGTTCCTTCATACCTTGCATTTACATGTCCTGTGTTAGTATAATTACTATCTTGTACTTGGGCACGGTTAGCTGTACCTTGTTGGATTAAATTAATATTAACCGGGGTAACTATACCATTTCCATAACTTATCTCTTCATAATTTACAGATGTTCTATTATTAACTATCGAATTAGCTAGTGGATTTGCTTCTTCACGTAAAATAGCTGCTGCTTGGGGTGTAATATTACGTACTTTATTATCATCATTTATAGTAAAATTGGGAATGAATATTTTACCATCTAAACTAGCTCCATAGGAAGTGCCATTAGTACCCGTATCGGGGGCGCCCGTTGAAGCATTTACTTGGCTGTAATTAAATATGTAACTAGGTTCACTTGGGCTAGGTTGATCACCCGCAAATGATAGATCATAATACGCTGTACCATATCCTGTGTTTAAATTCTTTATTATACTACCTACGGTAAATTCATAAGGAATATTTATAGGTTGAGCCCCTGCGTAAGGAGATTGAGTAAATGATATATTAAATTTATTACCTCGGACAAGTTTATCCATAGAACTAGAAAATTCCTGATTAGAACCTGTTGAAAATCCTATAACCATTCGGGTAACTCCTACATTATAATTAGAACTTCTAATAAAATGTATAGATTTGGCAAATTGAGCTGCAGCGGTGACCTGCCTAGAAGCAATTTGTGTTTCAAAAAAAGTATCAACTCCAGTTACTATAGCACTTTTTTCATAAGAAAAAAACCCAATAGTAGATGACCCCACAAATGCTCTTGTAGTATCAGAAGCATGTACTGGTAGAGGTTTAGTAATTGATTGGGAGGCAACTTGATTAGTTGCTAAAACTGCATCACTTCTAACATTACCACCAGCGGCCGCCCTTCCCCCATCTCTAACACGTAGTTCCCCATCATAAAATTCAGAACTTCTAGGGGCAATAGGATTATTTGAGGTAATGGTATTGGGACCATTAAGACCAAATACTGTAAATGATTGATTTTGATTAAAAACTGTTGTACTAAAAGCAGAAGCTGTGGTTAGAAAAGATCCTCCTGTTCCCCCACTAGCAGAATGTTCTGATCCGGAAGGAGACATTATTAGTATGTTTCCTGTTAATGAACCTGATCCCTCATATAAATAAGGATGAGAAGGAGAAGAACTTGTAACTTGGGGAGTGGGATATTTATTTCTTTCAAGTAAATGTTGTTTAATTACAACTCCCGTTGTTACAGATGATTTTGCAGGAGAAAAATCTTCAATCATCTTAAATAAAGAATTATCGAAGTATTTAATAAGTCTTACATAATCTCTCCACTCATACGCTTTATAATATTTTTTAAAGTAATTATCTCGTGTATTATTAAGACTTAGATAGCTTTCGGCACCATTGGTGAGGAAAACAGGATCTCCGATTAAAGAACCTATATCAAACTGTGATACACTTGATATAATATCATCATCAATTTGGTTAGTAGGTGAAAAAACTACCTCAGTTTTATTAATATCTCTACCATAGGGGTTGTTATACCCATTTCCATATTCACTATCTTGAATTACACTTCTAAAAGGAGATAAAGTGCCACTTGGAATGTCATAACTAGTTAGTTTTATTTTTTCACTAACTTTATTTTTAAGTCCTACATATGGTTGGGTATAATATATAGATTGTGTTTGTGGTAGATAGGTAGCAGCATTAGGGTTATATATGTAATCACTATTATCTAAAGCAAAAGATGTAGTTATTGCTGATCCCGTAACTGCGGGGTGAAATGAAATAAAATTAGTGTCTGCAGCCGATCTAGTAATTTCTAATTCTGCACCTCCTGGGGCACGGAAGGCTAAAGAATTCTTACTATCTTTAGTAGGATCATTAACTAATGTATATGGATTCATAACTAAGTTTTTAAAACCCTGATCCGTAAATTGGGAACTAAAAAATTTAATTTCCTGTAATGCGAATTTACTTCCATTATGGTTTACTTGGAATTGGTTACCTGTTAAAGTAGCATTACCCACTGAACTAGTTATATACCCTGAATTAAATCCATCTGTTTCTACATTACTATTATTTCCTATAAAAACTTTTACGGCTGCTCTATTACTTAATCCTACATTCCACCATTCACCATTAAATAATGAGCCACTTACTCTAGCAGTACCTAATGTTATTTCTCCACTAAATTCACTAGCAGAAACAATGGAACCACTAAAACTAGCTGAAACACCTGCTCCACCTTTATAGGTTAATGTAGTTTCAGCTCCTGAAGATGAGGCAATTATAAATGCAGTATCATTTGCAGGTAGGGCGCCACTTATATATTTAAATCTAAAGAATACACCATTAGGTTCATTATTCCCAAATGATGACTTTAAAGTAAAATCAGTTACAAGATTAGTACCTGTAAATCCATAATTAAAAACATTTTTGTAATAATCATAACCACTATTTATTGTTTTACCCCCAAACTCATTTACTTTTAATAATGTAGAAGGAATACCAAAAGTATTTATAAGAGTCCTAAGACCTTCAACCGTTCCCTTTTTCTTTAAAAGGTAAGGCATATTATGATATATTCTTTTATAAATTTCTTTATTTACATCATCTACAGGAATAGGATCATTAGAAGCAGATATATAATTTAATATTAATTCATCTCCAGTAGGAGGAACTAAACCTCCATTATTATTTATCCCTAATAATGAAGCATATATGTCTTCTGAGGAGAAGTTATTTTCATAAAGTTTTATACCGAAACTTTTTAAAACATCCCCTACTATATCTTTAGATACCCCAACATTTAACCTATTATCTGCATCATGTTTGTTAGTAATGTCATTTGTATAAAGATATAATTCATCAAAATACTGACCCATCATTTCTATGAATAATTCATAGGGTTTATTAGATGAGTCCTCCCTTAAATACTCAGGAATAGTATATATAAGATTGTCTTGATTTTCTTCATCATATAAAGAAGCACTAAAAATTAAACCCGTCTCACCAACCGTAGAACCATACCATGTTAATACTTGGGCACTTCCAGTACCACGTAATGTATAGGGGGCAGTAGTAGTTGATTTAGGCCAAGCTAAAGATTCAGAGCTATAATATAAAAAATTTTCATAACTATCAAAGGTTTTAACTGTGTCTGTAATAGTTAATTGTAAATTTTCTATACTTGAAGAATAATCATTAGAAGCGGTATAACTTGATGTGATAAGTAAAGATTGACTTATTTGGGTACTAGCAGATTCAATAAGACCTACTTTATAATAAAAATTAGATAACCTTTGTTCTGCTGATGAAAAATGAACAAAATTGTCAAATTTAGTAAAATCAGTACTTATATTAATACCTTTTTTACTAAGAATGTTTTGTAATTGATCATATGAAGATGATATTAATCCTCCATTAAAATAAGTATTTAGGGATCCTGTCCCTGTACCTAATAAATCATTAATAGATTGTAATTGAGTAGAATTAGCAGATTGATTTTTAATACCAACATTAAAATCTGGGCCTCTTAAGGGAATAGCATTATTTAATGTTATTTCTTCTGATTCAAAAGTAACCTTAAATGCTCTGGGGTCTGCAACTTCTTTTGCTATCCATAATTGATCATTAGTTTCAAATTGGACAGGAAGAGGAGAGTATAACTTAATTAAAAATGAAAAATTATTAGGATCAGTTTCATCTAATAAAATATTATTAGCAATATATTGCCTATTTTCTCCAAAATTTACAATAAAATCGGGAAAATAATCTTTAGAAGAATTTGATTCAACAAATGAATTTATTTGGTTTTTAAGTTCTTCGTTAGTTAAAAAATTACTTGCTAATCTTAATTCTGTTCTATTAGAACTAACTTCTTTTATAAAAAAATTTCTTCTAAAGGAAGAGTCTAACTCATTTCTAAAGAAATTAAATACTACTTCATAGGTCCCTAAATCAATTCCTCTCTTAACTAGTGTTTCTTCTACATCAATATTAATAGTAGATAAACCCTCTTGATTAATACTAGGATCTATTACTTTATATTGAGTAAATTCAGGAGTATATGATATTAGTCTTTTATTTATATCATATATGTAATATTCTACGGTATCAGTTTGGGAATCAAATTCTGAGGTAATAGGATATTCACCAATAACTTTAGCATCCTTAAATGAATATTGTCTAGGATCTAAAAGATTTGTGTTTATTTGTTGTATAATAGCCATATATTAATAAGTTCCCCCGCTATTTCCACCTCCTCCTACATTTAATGCAATGTTATCTGAGGTAAGATTAGAAGATATTGTAGTATTATTTTGGTCTGTATTAGTTTGTAATTCTAATAATTCTTGTTCCGTGTCTAATAAATTTTGTCTTAATGAAGTAATTTCATCTAGTAACACTTGTATTTCTTCATCTGTAGATTCTGGGAATCCTATGTACTCTCTACTTTTTTCAATTAAAAATTGATGAGAATTTACATTTCCTTCTGCAGGTATATTATAAAATATACTATTATATAAGGTAAAAAATTCTTCTACGCTAATTGTTTCTTCTAAGGCAGGAGAAGGGGTTACTAATTCTGAAAATGAAATATCGACTGCATTGGGGTATGCAGTTTTAGTTAATACCGTTTTTCTTAAGTTTAAAACATTTTCAACGGGAGCCATAGATTGGGTGACTTCTTCCGGAAGTCCCCCTTTTCTTACATTGCGATATCCTCCTATATAATCAGCCATTTATTACTTTAAAATAATAGTTATCATCTAAAATTATAACTTCATCTTCAATATGAGTTTTTAAAAGAATTTGATAATATCTTTCGGGTTGAAGTCCACTCATATAAAGTTTAAAGAAACTTCCACTTTCGTCTTGACTAAGTTTAGTATATGAGTTATCAAAATCTATAACAAATTCATTAGTATCTAAATCTTTTACAGCGTAAAAGGAATGAGTAGGTAAATAATGATTAGTAGTATATAAAGAAGCAGTTTGAAAAACACGAGTTGGGAATTGAGGTCGTGAATTTACTCTTATTTTAGATATACTTCCCGATCTAAAAGTATTAGGATTATTACCTAAAGAAGCTGCTAATCTGGGAGTTGAAATTGTTGTAATTAAAGAAGACCCAGTATTAAAAGTTGAATCATTCCACTTAAACTCTAATTCGGGGGGATATATAGTATTAGTGTCAACTGAAAAATATTTTAAACTAGTTACATTATTTCTATTAGCTACAAATTCATCAGTATCACTTTGTTTAATTAAAAATCCTTCATTAACTAATCCTTGCCCCCCTAAATCAAAAGGTAAACTTAAAGGCAAATTGATATTATCGTAGTTAAAAAAGTTTTTTACTATGTTAGTTACATCAACATTTATATCTTTGTCACTAGTATAATTTAAGATTTGAGTAGGAGTAATATCTAATCCTAAATTAGATCCTGTATACCAAGTTCCTCCTCCTTCATTGCTTCCACTAAAAGACCCAGTAGCATTATCTACCCACGAAGAATTTTTCCAAGCATTAGACCCTGAACTGTTTCTAAAAGTCCATCCAACCCCATTGGTTGTTTCAGGGGTGTTGCTATATTTTCCAGTACCCATATTATAGGATTCAGAAACTGCAAATACTTCTAATGTAGTATCCGAATTTAAACCATTAATATCTGCTATATAAAGTTTAAGATTTACTTGGTAATCAGTACTATCTTGTAATACTATTACATCTTCAAAAACTTGTTCTATCTCATTTTGAGAAAATTTTATTAAAGCTCTACTAACTTCGGGATTAGTAGTATTATAAAAAGTAGATATTTCCAGAATTTGATCAATCCCAGTGTTTTTAAGTGGAAAACCTGAATAAATTGTTGCGTCTTTTTCCGGGAAAATTTTATATACTGCCATATCTTTAGAAATTTACTACTCGTCCTTTAATATCAACATTTGGGTATTTTACTTCAAATATAGAAGCATCTACCGAGGGATATATAACATTATTTTGGGTAGCAGCTGCTATATCATAACCATATACTGAATAATTACCATCATCTGTGGTTTTGTTTATAATTTTAACATTGTTAACTGTTTGAACACCTTCTATTTTATCTAACATTACAAAAATATCCCTTAAATAAATGGGTTGTTTAAATTGCCATCTATCTATATCAAAATAAGTTTGCAATTCTGCAATACAAGATTGTAACACTAAATTACTATTATAGTTAGGTAGAGTAATTATATCTACATCTACTCCTATGTTAATAACATACCCATCTATAATTCTTAAAGAATCATTAATATTACGAAATTGAGAGAGGTATGTTGTTAAATTACCTTTAGTAGATGTAGTAGTATTTATTAGTTGTTTTTCGTTATTAAAACCTAAAACATATAAATCTAATACTGAGGGGGTTTCCCCTGGGAGAAGATTTTCTAGTTTTTGTGTTTCAACACCTACTTTAGCTACAGATCCAAATTCAGAAGGCATACTAAGAGATCTAACTAAATAATCATCATTAGTTACTGCTCTTAATTGGCCTGAAAATGCTGATAGGGAATTGTTTCTTAATTCATCTTCATTATCTCCATCACTTCCCCCAGATGCCCCTTTAGGATTATTTACTGCAACTGAGTCAAAAATGTATTGAGAAAGGGGAGCAGGGTTACCTACATTATTAAATTTTACATTAGAAGGAGTACTTATTTTATTTATAGTGTTAGAAGGAACATTACTCGATACTCCGCCACCAGTATAATACCTTACTGTTAAAGTTGTAGAAACAGGTGCTATCCCATAGGTATTAGTAAATAAAAAGTTTGAGGGTGAAAATGCAGTTTTTAATTTATTTTGAGTAGAAGGTAATCCTATACCTACATTATAAGAATTAGGAGTAATTTGTTCATCTACAGTATTAGCATTACCTGACCCAAATTGAATTTGAAGTTGGTTTTTAGATAAAAATCTAGAAACAAATCTTCTAGCTACTTTTTTTAATTTTAATAAATAAGGAGTAGAGGCATAATCAGTATAACTGTTAGAATCTCCAAATACTTCATTATTATCATTTTTAGTTTTATCTAAAACCATTTCTTGCCCTAAATAAGGAACCTCAGAATATTCATTACCATCTGAGTCTTTTATATCTAAAATTCCTATTATATTATTATCTTCTATAGTAAAAGTAGGGTACTTTTCAAAAGCTCCCGCTCCAAATGTTGTAGTATTTATTTTAGCTGAAATGGCATTGCGAGTTTTCTTTAATAAAAAATATTGGGGGGCATTCCCTATAACCTGGTAGACTGATACTTCTGTGGGATCGAATGAGCTAGAGTAGGAAAAGTCGACAGGATCTTGAATTATAAAATCTGTTCCTCCAACTGATTGAAGGGAGGTATTAGCACTAATATTAGTAGTATAACCATAATCAGGGGTTCCGTCACTTTTAGCAGGAAGTTGTTGAAAAATTTCAACTTGGACATTTGCTGCCGAAGTTACCTTAGGAGTATAACCTAACATATAAGCTAGTGAATACAAATTATTAGTTTGTCTAGCATATTGGATAAAATTTTCTTGTATTTGGTTATCTTGATAAAAAGATAAAACATCACCTACGTAAGATGCCATTTCCATAAACAACATCCCAGGAGAATCTTCAGTAAAGTCGGAGTAAGTATTAGGAAAATAGGTTTTAGAAAAATTAATTAATGATGATCTTAAATCATTAAAATCTCTATTAACATATTTAATATTTCTATTTACTTGGGGGTTATTATTTGTACTACTGTATGCCATATTAGTAAGCTCCTGTTGAATTTTCTATATTAATTTCTATAACTTCATTTTCTAAATTTAAAACATTATAAGTTAATACTATATTAACTACATTTAAATTAGGTTGGGGGTTAATAACTAAACTTTTTATCTCTACAACAGAAAATTTATTTTCAATATCAGTTTTTAATCTTTTTTGTAAAACATTTAAAGTTTCTTCGGTTATTTGTTCAAACAATAAATTTCTTAAATTTCCTCCATAAGTAGGATTTAATATTCTTTCTCCTTTATTAGTTAAAAAATAATTAATGAGATTTGATTTAATCTGATCTGCAGTATTAAATGTTTGATTAAATACCGAAGAATTAGAAAATGGAATTGACACTCCAATAGCTTGTCTATCTATTAAATCATTTACAAATTTATTTGGAAGAACTTTTGCCATTGTTTATCTATTCATTAACCCCATTATTTGACTCATATCTAACTCTCCATCAGGTAAATCACCTCCGGGCATAGCGCCTTGTGGGTTAAAAGGTTTAGTTACCTGAGATGAATTAAAATT
>Ga0209634_1002640_pt1 | contig 12474 bp, 10 predicted proteins | sample LinPmetageLP40_FD_184043 | JGI IMG/M metagenome (GOLD analysis project Ga0209634, IMG submission 184043) | Marine viral communities from the Pacific Ocean - LP-40 (SPAdes) (version 2) | ecosystem: Environmental > Aquatic > Marine > Oceanic | place: Pacific Ocean | collected 2010-08-26 | reverse complement strand
TAACTGGCTAGGAATACCAAGAAATACTGAAGAGTTTCGCTGGAGTGAGAACTCCATTTACCTTAAGCGTATTGAGCAGATAAAGAATGTTTGGATTGGCAGTGGCATTGTCATGTTAGCGGTTGCTCAACCCGCATTCATAATAGGCTTAAGTCTATTTATTACCTTTCTAAGTTTCGCCTACTTAGAAAGGTAGTAGTCTATATAGAGCTAAAGTTTATTCTTCATACTGCGAAAAGCCTTGATCAACCCAGAGGTCGATGCATCAAACTGCTGAGCAAGCCCATCTGTTTCTGCTAATAACGCGCCATGTACTTGATCACCAAGCTGCTTTCCAAGCTCAACACCCCATTGATCAAAGCTGTTCACCCCCCAGATTTGACCCTGTACAAACACCTTGTGCTCGTAAAGAGCAATCAAAGCCCCCACAACCTTTGGCGTAGCTTTATCAAAAAAGATTGTGTTACTTGGTCGATTTCCTGGAATGACTTTCTGAGGTGCTAGAACATTAACTTCAGAAGCACTCAAACCACTATTTGAAAGCTCGGCTTCTGCTTCTTTAAGTGACTTACCCTGCATCAAGGCTTGACTCTGGCTTAAGCAGTTACTCACCAGTAGCTCATGAAAATGATCCACTGGATTGTGCGTCATCAGGGGTAGAATAAAATCACACGGTGCAAACTGGGTACCCTGATGCAGCAGCTGATGATAAGCATGCTGACCATTACTACCGACGCCACCCCAGATAATTGGGCCTGTATTGTGATCTAAAGACTGGCCAGACGTATTAACGGATTTACCGTTACTTTCCATATCTAGCTGTTGAATATGAGCAGGTAACCCACGTAAATAATGGTCATAGGGCAATATGGCATGGCTTTGCGCATCAAAGAAATTCACATACCAAACACCAAGCAACCCCATGATAACCGGCATATTCTCTTCGAAAGGGGCTGACCTAAAATGACAATCCATTTCATAAGCCCCCTGCAACAACTGACGAAAGTTCTCATGACCAATGGTTAACATTAAAGGAAGGCCAATAGCACTCCAAAGAGAATAGCGACCACCAACCCAGTCCCACATTGGAAAGATATTTTCTTCACTAATACCAAATGCTTTTGCCTTTTCAACATTGGCTGTAACTGCGGTAAAATGACGTGGTAAGTCTGACTCTTTACCACCGTTATCTAAAAACCATTGACGACACTCTGTCGCGTTTTTCAAAGTCTCTTGGGTACCAAAGCTCTTGCTTTGGACAATAAATAAAGTTGTTTCAGGGTTAAGCCCCTGCAGGACTTCCGTTAAATTAGAGCCATCAATGTTTGCTAAATAGTGGCAGTTAATCTTTTTACCCCAATACGGTTTCAAGGCCTGAGAAGCCAATTTTGGCCCTAAGAAAGACCCACCGATCCCAATCGACACCACATCTGTAAACGGTTTATTACTAAAGCCACGCCAGTGCTGATTACGAATCCGCCAACAGAATTCTTTCATTCTTGTGAGCGTAGAGCGCACCTCCGGCATCACATCCTTCCCATCAACGAACACAGGCTCGTCAGAGAAGTTTCGTAGAGCAGTATGTAGTGCGGGACGCTGTTCACTTCGATTAATCAGCTCACCGCGAAACATATCCTCAATAGCGGATGAAAGTCCTCGTGACTTGGCTAAATCACTCAGTAAAGATAAAGTCTCAGGTGTAATACGATTCTTTGAATAATCGAGGGTAAGATCCGTTTCTGATAAGGTAAATTGCTCGAAACGTTCAGGTGATTCTTCGAATTGATCTCGCATTTTAAGCGACGAAACAGACTCAAAGTGCTGCTTTAACGCAAGAAATTCAGGTGAGGAGGTTAGAAGGCCAGACGCCGGATTATCCATATATCCACTCTATTATTTAATGCTTAACCGGCCCAAGCCTATTACTCAGGATGGTTAACTTGTTCCCGAAGCTCTTTGCCGGGTTTGAAATGAGGCACATACTTACCCTTAAGACTGACAGATTCACCTGTTTTAGGGTTGCGCCCAATGCGCGGGTTACGAAAATGCAAAGAAAAGCTGCCAAACCCACGAATTTCAATTCGATCACCCTGACTAAGAGCCTGCGACATGGTGTCCAGTATGGTTTTTACTGCCAACTCAATGTCTTTATTGGAAAGCTCTGGGTGTCTTTCTGTTATTCGATCAATAAGCTCAGATTTTGTCATTAAGGGCTACTCCCCCATAAGTTACATAAATCAGGCTGCCAAGTTGTACATCTTTAAACCAGCTTAAATAGCCACTTAATAAACTTTGCCTTATTTTTATACAGGATACAAGCTAAGTGGCTGAATTTATTGGCAAATTGGAGGACTCCCTTATGAACTAAAGGCTTTTAACAACCTCAATGATTTCAGTAGTGGAGATAGAAGGCGTCCTCGGCAAGTACTTAACCTCACAGAATTCCTTCATTTCGTCAAACCTACCAGCCCAGTCGTCCCCCATAACAAGCAAATGGGCTTTAAATTTTTGAATATATTGAGCTTTTAACTCTAAAGACTCCTCAATAAATACCTCATCCACAAACTTTAAAGACTCAAGGATTTTAACTCGATCTTGCTGGCTGTATATGGGGTACCTGCTCTTTTTCTTAAAATTGAGTTCATCAGAAGAAACACCAACAATTAAATAATCACCTTCTGATTTAGCCCGCTCCAGTATATTGATATGACCTACGTGAAATACATCGAATGTGCCAAAAGTAAGAATTCGTTTATTCATATTAACTGTGGGAGAGCATATATTGAACAATTCTCTCACTAACCTTTCCATCTACAATACCCGCCAATGATAACGTATATTTGGCGCGCTGATTAGAAAACTGTTCAGGGAATCTAATTTGTTCGTCCACAACACTAAGCAACTGAGAGTATGACTTTGCATGAGCAGCAATATCTGCATATTTATATAAATCTTGATCCATTCTTTTCTTAAAGCGGAAGCTCAATATTCCCCGGTAACCCCACCTCAACTTCAAAAAGTCACACCATATTACGGGCTTATCAAGGGCTGCAAATTCAAATAAAGTAGATGATGCATCACTAATCAGAGCGTCTGATACAGCCATAAACGGTAAAATATTTGACTCTTCGACTTGAGCTAAATATACATTATCAAAAGTTGACCAGTGCTCTAATAGCGCCTTTTGTTTTTTATATTTATCAATGGAAAGTGAAAAATAATGGGGCTTTAAGATGATATTGTAATGCTTAAAATCAAGAGGAAATGAGCGACTAAAGCGCTCAATACTGCTTGGATAAAACGTTGGCGCGTATAAAATAGTTTTCTTAGTATCATCCAAACCAAAATCAGAGGGTTTCAGATTCGACAGATCGCCATTAATAGCAGGATCCAATTTAGCGTACCCCGTATCTACAAAGCTTTGGCTGGGATACATTTGCCTTAGTCGATCAGCTCTGTAGGGGCCTTCAACAAACCTCACAGTAGTAGGCATATCAGATACAGTGTAATAACAAGACTTTGGACCAATACCATGACTAACCAGAGCAGTTTTAGAGTACTTCTGAACCTTTTCAATAGAATGAATCTTATTTCCGAAGATGATCCAGTCTGGTTTTTTAGCTTGATAAACAGAAACCGCTTCGTCTACGCTATCAACATAGCTAACCTCAAACTCCTCTCTAAAACTAGAGATAAGATCATCCAAGCCTCGATTCCGATAAAAAACAAAACAGCAATCCACTCCCGCAGCTGTTAATGCACTGCATATAGGGGCGTATTGAGGCATATAATATAACTCACTAACATCGAAATATACCTGCACCCACAACCCTCACACTGTCTAGTTAATGCTATTATAGCGCCATTATAAAAAACCAATGATAAATAACATGAATTTAGACAAGCTATTTCTCAAACTCAATAAAAAAAGAATGTTTGGTCTATCAGAGCGTATTTTTAAGATCTATTCAAAGCTCATAAAACCGCAACGTAATAATATCTTAATATTATCTAGACATATAGAACCAGCATTGCTTCGAAAATGGGTATCGAACGGTATTTCAGCTACAGAAAAAACTAGGATCACAGAACTAAACAAACTCATCGACCTTTTTGATGATCAAAAAACATACAACCCAACCACAAAGATGAAGATTGCCGTCTGCCTCAGCGGAGAACCAAGATCATACCAACACTGCATTGACTCTTTTAAAAGGTTTTTTCATGGACATGAGGTAGATATTTTTATTGCCTGTAGAGGAAATACAAATATCGACGCAATGAGAACCCACTACAACCCTACTAACATCAATATATATAACGATACTGATTACTCAAATCTAGAAAGGGAAGGTATCAAAGCTTTTGGATTCATAAAAAGAAAGCACGGAATCATTATACCCCTAGCGAACCCTAACATTCTTCCCATGTGGTACGGAATCAAGCAAAGCTTATTAGCACTCACTTCTTCAGATCGAACTCTCGGAAATTATGACGCAATCTGTAGATGTCGATTTGATACGTTTTTCAAATCTCCACTGCCTGAAGAACTTAACTTTGAGGAAAATACTATCTATATTGACCCTACCTACAACGAGCACGGTGGTTACAGTGACCAATTTGCAATTGGCACACCTTCAGCGATGAAGAAGTATTTTCAATTATTTGACTGGATACCTGCTTCACACAAGCTGGATTTTGGCATAGAAGGGTACCTGCCTGAAAGGATCCTACGAGTCTATCTAGAACAGCATTTAGCCCTTAACGTCAAAGCACATCAATTTGAAACTCGGCTATTAAGGGACGAGTTTATAGGCCTCAAGCCATATCAAATCCCAATTAAAAGCATTACAACGAATGAGGAAAGGAATATAAAGATTCAGAATTATATTAAGGCACGTCACCCTGACTTATTCCCAACACAATAAGCTGCCCCTATCTTATTTTCGAAAGCAATCAAATGGTGAGGCTCAACGTTTTTCAATTGATTCTGCCAGGCACCAGGTAATAAGTATTCATTTTCTAAATAATAAAAGAAAGAATCAGATATATTAAGAACTTGAGCATAATTATCGATATTATCAATGACATCAACTAACTCTTTTAAAGAATTCACAGGAGTAGTCACACCTTCAATTCCATAACAAGCATTCCCCAGCACAAGTACAGTCTTCCCTAGCATTGATGCCTCAATGCCAACACTTGAATTAAGGGTGATTACCGCCTTTGCATTTCTAATTAAATCTTCAGTATTTTCGTTTACAAATTTAATTCTGTCGTTTCGCCCATGCAAATCTGAATAAGTGTAAGAATCAGAAGGGTGCTCCTTAATAACAAAAATAATATTTTTACTATTAATCATAATTAACGTTTTTTCCAAAATCTCATATAACTCAACCATAGAGTTAACCCGTGGAGAATTTATAATTACTTGACTATCGAAATTAACTTGAAAGGGCACAAAAATATACTTCTGATCAAAATCAAACTCTTCAAATATTAAGCCTTTTCTTTTCTTATGAGGGAGCCGAACCTCCAAACTTTTTTCTACCTTACTAACTTGTTTGGATTTGGCATATTCAAGATAAAACTCAGGATCTTTGGGTAATGAACTAAATGCATTAACCCCTTCAAAATCCATTATCGTAGAGTCGGGCAGCAAGCCATTTTCAAAATGTGCAACTTTTACATTGCAACGGGATGCAGCTGCCTTAATAGCCATCTCAGGTAAGCGATGACCATTCCACAAACAAACAACTTTTGGGCTCATTTTTTTAAAACATGAAAGATAACTCAAGTAAATCAAAGAAAAATACAAACCAGAGAAAATATAATAAACTTTAAGCAAGAATCCATACTCAGTACTGCCTACATATTTTCTTCGCTTGCGCTCCATATGAAAACTAAGACAATCTCGAATCAATTTTGTATTTAAACCACTATTAAATACATTTAATTTCAAAGTCGGTATTAAGGTCACTACTTTTGCTTTGTAATTAGTCGCATTGGCTAATGCCTTATAATAGCGATACTGCGAACCTTTAGAGGATGCAAATAACACATCTAAATTCAATGGCATAACCCCTGCCCAACTCAACTCAATATCTAGCAATCATAACGCATTTGCATGAAAACCCCATAAAAAAACCCAGCCTAGGCTGGGTTTTTTTACAATCAAATAGCTACAAACTAACTATTAATCGTTTTGAGACTTAAGCTGTTGCTTGATCAAGTCACCAATGGTGGTAGGACCAGCTGCTTCAGTTTCTTTTTCACGATGCGCTTTGATCGCTTCTTTTTCTTCAACTTCGTCTTTGCTCTTCACAGAGATAGAGATACTACGGTTTTTACGATCTACCATAATAATCTTAGCTTCAACTTCGTCGCCTTCTTTCAGTACGTTACGTGCATCTTCAACACGATCCTTACTGATTTCAGAAGCTTTAAGTGTCGCTTCTACGCCTTCCATGATTTCAACGATAGCGGCTTTCGCATCAACAGATAGTACTTTACCTGTAATGATGGTGCCTTTGTCGTTTTCAGCAACGTATTCAGCGAATGGGTCACGCTCTAACTGTTTAACGCCTAGAGAGATACGCTCACGCTCAGGATCAATAGAAAGAATGATGGTTTCTAGCTCATCGCCTTTCTTGTAGTTACGAACGGCTTCTTCGCCAGTTTCGTGCCAAGAGATATCAGACAAGTGAACTAGACCGTCGATGCCACCATCAAGACCGATGAAGATACCGAAATCAGTGATAGATTTAATCTTACCGCTGATCTTGTCACCTTTGTTGCATTTGCTAGAGAACTCTTCCCAAGGGTTAACTTGACACTGTTTAACACCTAGAGAGATACGACGACGCTCTTCGTCGATATCAAGAACCATAACTTCAACTTCATCGCCCACTTGAACAACTTTAGATGGGTGGATGTTTTTGTTAGTCCAGTCCATTTCAGATACGTGAACAAGACCTTCAACGCCTTCTTCAAGTTCTGCGAAACAACCGTAATCAGTAAGATTAGTTACCTTAGCAGTTACCTTGGTGTTTTCTGGGTAACGAGCTTTAATTGCAACCCAAGGATCTTCGCCAAGTTGCTTAAGACCTAGAGATACACGGTTACGCTCACGGTCAAACTTAAGAACCTTAACTAGAATCTCATCACCAACGTTAACAATTTCACTTGGGTGCTTAATACGCTTCCAAGCCATATCAGTAATGTGAAGTAGACCATCAACACCACCTAGGTCTACGAAAGCACCGTAGTCAGTTAGGTTCTTAACAATACCCGTCACTTCTTGACCTTCTTGAAGGTTAGCAAGCAGCTCATCGCGCTCTTGGCTATTAGCTGTTTCAAGAACCGCACGACGAGAAACAACAACGTTGTTACGTTTTTGATCAAGTTTGATTACTTTAAATTCTAATTCTTTACCTTCAAGGTGTGCAGTATCACGAACTGGACGCACATCTACCAAAGAACCAGGTAAGAAAGCACGGATAGTTGCAACATCAACAGTGAAACCACCTTTAACCTTACCGTTGATAACACCCGTAACCACTTCTTGTGCTTCGAATGCTTTTTCAAGCTCTTTCCAAGACTCAGCACGCTTGGCTTTTTCACGAGAAAGTTTAGTTTCACCGAAACCGTCTTCAACGGCTTCTAGGGCAACGTGTACTTCGTCGCCAACGCTAACTTCTAGTTCACCCTTATCATCTAAGAACTGAGCACGTGGAATAACGGCTTCAGACTTAAGACCAGCGTTAACAATTACCCAATCAGAGTCGATATCGACAACAGTACCAACTACGATACTGCCTTGTTGCATATCAAGGCCGTTAAGGGATTCTTCAAAGAGATCAGCAAAAGATTCAGACATTAAATTACCTAGAGTTTCAACCACCATGCCAGTTGATGGGTCTGTTTAAATATGTAGTCGCCGTTCCGCACCTGGCAAGGGTTGACGACCACAGATATAATTGGGCGTGGATTATACAAGGGAAATCAAGGAAAACCAAGTGATTATCTCCTAAAAGACAAGCTCTTGGTTATTCTAGGGGGTAGTCACAACCTTAAACGAGATTATTGCGCTTTAACTCAGTCATAACCACATCAAGAACCTGCTCGATACTCATGTTAGTGCATTCCACAACAAGAGCATCCTGAGCAGGCTTAAGCGGAGCAACCTCTCGATTCATATCACGCTCATCACGCTCTTGAATCTCCGCCAAAATTTTCACGACATCAGCCTCAAGGCCTTTTTCTTGCAACTGAAGAAAGCGGCGCTTAGCACGCTCTTCCGCTGAAGCGGTTAAATAAATCTTAACTGGGGCGCTAGGAAAAACGACCGTCCCCATATCGCGACCATCCGCCACAACACCTGGCGCTTGAGCAAAGTCACGCTGACGCTCAAGCAGTGCTTGGCGAACCTGAGGAAGAGCAGCTACTTTACTGGCCATAGAGCCCACTTCTTCTGTTCGAATATCCTGACTGACATCCTCACCTTCTAAGATGGTATGAACCAAGCCTGCTTCTTGCGGGATAAACTGAACATCCAAGTGTTTTGCCAAAACGGCAACCGAAGACTCATTATCAAGCTCAACGCCGTGTTTTTGGGCAGCCACCGCTGTCAAACGATACAGTGCACCGCTATCCAATAGATGCCAGCCTAATTGCTTCGCAACCATATAACAGACTGTACCCTTTCCAGCACCACCCGGGCCATCGACTGTTAATACAGGCACTGACTTAACCTGACTCATTTTCATTCCTTATAACTGGTTACCCAGCTCATATCTTTGTGACCCTGACATCAACAACAGGACCAAGAAACCAATAAACTACGATTCTGTGCTCACATTGATACCACAGGTTTGAGACAACTCAATGAACCCCGGAAAAGATGTTGCAACATTTGCACAATCTAAAACTTTAATTGACTGCGAAGCTCTTAAGGAGGCAATCGTAAATGACATGGCAATACGGTGATCATGGTGAGTAACCACCTCGCCACCCCCGAATGCACCCTGCTCGCCAAAACCTTGAATAATGGCACCATCTTCAGTGCCCTCAATATCAACACCCAAGACTTTTAAGCCATCCACCATGGCCTGGATACGATCACTCTCTTTTACACGAAGCTCTTCAGCACCAGTCAAAACCGTTTTACCTTCTGCACAAGCTGCCGCAATAAAAATAGCAGGAAACTCATCAATGGCTAAAGGCACCTGATCTTCAGGGATGTTAATACCTTTTAGAACTGAATAGCGAACACGGATATCCGCAACCGGCTCACCACCCACTTCACGTTCATTTAATAATTCTAAATTAGCGCCCATCAAGCGTAATATATTAATAATACCAATTCGGGTTGGGTTAATACCTACATGCTCGATGGTGATATCACTGCCCTTTGCGATACTGGCCGCGACCATGAAAAAAGTAGCAGAGGAAATATCAGCAGGCACATCAATGTTAGTTGCCGTTAACTGGCCGCCCGACTCAAGTGTCACGGTATCACCATCTACATGAACATCATAACCAAAGCCTTTCAGCATACGCTCAGTATGATCACGAGTCGGTGCAGGCTCTGTTACCGTGGTTTTACCTTGCGCATACAAACCCGCTAACAACAGGCAGGATTTCACTTGGGCACTGGCCATCGGCAACTGATAGGCAATACCTTTAAGCGGCTTATCGCCTTTAATGAACATGGGCGGCCTACCTTCTTCAGCCGTATCAATCTGCGCTCCCATTTCACGTAATGGGTTGGCAACACGATTCATAGGACGACTAGAGAGCGAAGCATCACCAGTCATTTCAACATCAAAACTCTGCCCAGCCATCAATCCAGCCAGTAAGCGCATGGATGTGCCTGAATTCCCTAAATAAAGCGTATTAGGTGGCGCTTGCAGACCATGTAGGCCAACGCCGTGAATCGTCACTCGACCTCGATGGGGGCCTTCAATTACCACCCCCATATCCCTAAATGCCTGCAAGGTTGCAAGACTGTCTTCACCTTCTAGAAACCCTGACACCTCAGTGACCCCATTAGCAAGCGAACCTAGCATAATAGAACGATGACTGATGGACTTATCACCAGGCACACGAAAGGTACCGCTCAGACTGCCGCCTGGGCGGGCTATATAATTAATTTGTTGGCTTTTCATAGGTTCCACATAGGCTCTGCGGGCCAGTATTTTTGAGAAATGATCACGAGCAACCTTGGCGCGGGTAAAGACCCCCATCATGGCTGTGCTGTCTGACTGTGCAACCGCTTGTCTTAACTCACTCAAATCATGTGTAAATAGATCAAGAGCGTCAAGTACGGCTTGTTTATTTGCCATGAAGATGTCATTCCACATCTTAGGACTGCTGGCCGCTATACGCGTAAAGTCACGAAAGCCACCGGCGGCATAATTGAATATTTCTTTATTTTCATGCTGATGAGCCAGGGTATCTACCAAGGAATAGGCCAACAAGTGAGGCAAATGACTGGTGGCAGCCAGCACCTCATCATGATGCTCAACCTGCATTATTTCGATTTTTGCACCGACGGATTTCCACAAATCCGACACCAGAGCCACAGCAGAATCATCTGTAACAGTAAGCGGGGTCAAAATCACCTTATGATTTCGGAAAAGGTTTGCGTCTGCCGCCTCAATACCACTTTTTTCACTGCCTGCAATGGGGTGACCAAGGACAAAGTTCGGCTGATCCTCACCAAACACTTGACGAATATCTTCGGCTACCGACCCTTTCACACTCCCCACATCCGTGACAACGGTGCGGGAGCCTAGAAAAGGCTTAATTTGTCGCAAGATCTCTCTATTTGCCAGAATGGGAACCGACAAAATAACCAAATCTGCACCAGCAACAACTTGCTCCAGGTTATCAGCAAATGCGTCGATAACACCCAAAGCCTGAGCCTTCCCCATAGAATCAGCATTACGATCAAAGCCAGTAATATGCCAAGTAGGATTAACCTCTCTGAGCCCTTTCACCCATGAGCCACCAATTAAGCCCAAACCAACAATGGCAACCTTTGAAATGGAATAAGACATTATTCGACTAGCAAACCCTTAAGCTCAAGCAGAAAACGTTGGTTTTCTTCTTGAGTACCAATTGATACGCGTAAATGATCTGGCATTTCATAATTGGCAACTGGGCGAACAATCACCCCTTTTGCAAGCAGACCATTAAAGATATCCATTGCACGACCAGGAATTTCAAAACAAATAAAATTACCAACAGATGGAATCCAATTTACATTCAACTGATCAAAACCAGCTTCAAGCTGAGACATACCTTGATCGTTCAGCGCTTTACTTTGGCGAACGTAATTATCATCTTTCACAGACACCACTGCGGCTGCCAATGCAAATGAGTCCACATTGAACGGAGGGCGCACTCGATTTAGAAGATCTGCCATTTGCTCACTACTTACACCATAACCCACTCGCAACGCAGCAAGACCATAGGCTTTTGAAAACGTACGTGTGATAACCAAATTTGGATATTGAGCAAGATAATCTAAACCATTTGGGTAATCTGGCTTATCGACATATTCAAAATACGCCTCATCTAATAACACAACCACATGCTCAGGCACTTTCGCTAAAAACGAATCAAGCTGAGACTTTGAACTATAAGTACCCGTTGGGTTATTTGGATTCGTAACAAATACAATTTTTGTTTTATCCGAAATCGCGTCTGCCATGGCATCAAGATCGTGCCCCCAATTTTTCGCAGGCACCACAACTGCCTTACCACCCTGCATTTGGGTTACCAGACTATAAATAGCAAACGCATGCTGAGAAACGACCACTTCATCACCAGGGTTCACAAACGTCTTCACAATAAATTCCAAAATATCACTTGAACCATTACCTAAAGTGATTTGTTTTGTAGAAACCTTTAGTTTTTCACCCAGAATCGACTTTAATTCAAAGCCATTACCATCAGGGTAACGGGATAAATCTTTTAGCTCATTGGCAATGGCTGCCTTTACTTTCTCACTAGGTCCAAGGGGGTTTTCATTACTAGCAAGCTTTATAATATCAGCTGGATTTAAATCAAACTCACGGGCAAGCTCGTCAATTGGCTTGCCAGGCTGATAAGGGCTTAGTTGTTGCACACCAGCTACGGCGTATTTAGAAAAATCAATTGTCATCTAGTTATCGCGCCTATTAAGATATCGCAAAAAGTATTACAAAACGGCTTTAGGGTATGAACCCAACACTTTCAAATCCGATGCAGCCTGACCCACTTTAGCCAGCACAGCCTGAATGCCTGCATCCTCAAAATGTCCTTCAAAATCGATGAAGAAGTTATAGTTCCACGCACCACTGCGAGACGGTCGAGTTTCTATACGCGTAAGACTGACGTCCGCCTGATGAAATGGCTCCAACACATGGTATAAGGCACCAGGCTGATTACGACTGGACACCATGATTGATGTTTTGTCGAGTCGTA
>Ga0209634_1002638_pt1 | contig 12475 bp, 20 predicted proteins | sample LinPmetageLP40_FD_184043 | JGI IMG/M metagenome (GOLD analysis project Ga0209634, IMG submission 184043) | Marine viral communities from the Pacific Ocean - LP-40 (SPAdes) (version 2) | ecosystem: Environmental > Aquatic > Marine > Oceanic | place: Pacific Ocean | collected 2010-08-26 | reverse complement strand
GGTACTTTTTCCTATCCATAATGATTAATCCATTATAGGTATGGTCGCCTGATCCTTCTACTGTGGTAACTCCTACCACTCCTTCTACATCAGAACAGTTCACACAGAAATTATATCCGTATGTAGTTTTTCTAAGTTCAGGGAAATCGTCGCCACATTTAGGGCAGGTAATCATTTTTAAGTTTTGCATATAATAACCGTTTTTGTTAGTATATAAAGATACGAAAAAATATAATAGGAAACAACTATTTTTTAAGAAGATTTATAACTTCCCATACATCTTTTGGCTCTTTAAATTTAACAATCTTAGGACCTTCTCCTTTTTCAAGGTCTAACTCTATAGTTCCGTCCCAACTTTTATCGGGATTGAGTTCGTATAGGTACATTTGTATTAAACTTAGTTGCTGCTGATTAAAGTGTATCTTGAATAAGTTTTCAATAACTCTAAAATACTTATCTTCATACCCTACTGCATCTATACCAAGTTCAGTAATCATAAATTCAGTTCTATCTTGAATTTCGACCATTGTCTTCATAGAATCTACAAACAAGTTCTTTTCTACTTGTTCAGGAGATGGGCTCAATGCTTTGATACTAAATCGAAGATTGAGGGAGGTTCTAAGTATTTTTTGTATATCCTTTTTATTCTTCATCAGTTCCTGCTGTAGGGTTTTGACCTGATAATGCTTTTCGCACTATTTTATCAAAATATTCAATATAAACGAAAAAGCCGATAACAGTTTTGTCTTTAAGATTTCTATCTCTTTCTACTTTAAGCTCGTAGCTTGATAAACCATTCTCTAGTCTTTGCTCTAGTTCAATAGCTATATCATTCTGCTCAGTGGTTGTTATACCACCAAAGCTAGTAGGAAGAAATTGTATCTTAAGACCTTTTTTCTGTGGGTCTTCGTTTACATCTACCTTCAATAGGAATTTATGTCCAGCAAAGTTTATTTTTGCTGCTTCAGATATTACTTCTTTAATAAGGTCTTCTAATTTGCTCATGTGAAGTTTTATTATGTTAATAAATAGTTACGTTAAATTAAAAATTTTCAAAATGTATTGTTGTTTTTGACAAGCCCCATGTCTTATCATTTCTTGTTGATGAAAAGTCTTCTACCCAATCGAAGACATTGTTGTATGCTTTCGCATCTCCTGTATGTGCTCCTTTGTTCTTCTCATCTAATACTCTACTACCATCTGCTTTAGTATAATAAGCTCCATGTTCCATATGAAATAAGGGTGGATTATATAAAGCTTCTAACTTAAACCCATTGAGAACTGCTTTCTTTTGTACGTTAGTATCTACAAAACATGCATAATACATTCTCTCTTCAAAGCCTCTTATTTTATTCCACACATCTCTATGTGCTAATTGAAAATCTCCGCAGCAGTTAATTAGGCTGAATTCATCATTGTAAGTTACTTTAGCTGGAAAATGTCTTTCCGGTATTGTTTTATATAGTTCTTCTCTTAATTCTTCAAAGTTCTTATGACCGTATTTGTAAACAATGTCTTTTGGTGCCTCTCTTCTGGATATAGTGTAGAAGGTATCTTTGTCTAGTCCTGCGATTAGTTTGAGTAGGTCTTCTCTCTTAGGAGGTATTACATCTATGTTAGTAGAAACTATCCAATCACAATCAGAACGTCTTATTCCTATATTTCTACTTAATGCTTCATTACATTTTTGTGCATCTTTAATAGGAATTATAGAATCTACTACTTCAGGAGCAATAACAAAGTGTTTTATTTTGTTTGTCTTTGGTAATTCGTCTTCTATTTCCCACAAAAAAGAGCCTGTAGGTGAGTTCCAATCGATATAGGTTACTTCATCAAAGGAGCTTAAAGAAGATTTAAAATGTATTAAACCTCTTTCATAATCTTTATACCCGTCGTTTCTATTTACGACTACTGATCCTATTTTCATAATAGTATTTTATAGTTTGTTTAAGTCCTTCTTCTATAGAAGTAAACTCGAAATCTGTTAAATATGTGTTAATTAAATTCTTACTTTTAGATCCTACAAACTTAGTTATATCGTAATTTATATCACTACTGTCGTAATCAACGATGTTACATATAGCTTTAGCATATTCATGTATTGAGTACTCTTTACCACAAGATAAGTTAATTATATCAAGATTCCAACTCATAGCATTGATAATAATATCAACTGCATTGTCTATAAAGATCAATTCTCTTGTCTGTGTTCCGTCTCCCCATAGCTCTACTGCTGGACCTCCTTCTTTAGCTTCAACTATTTTACGAATAAGATCAAATATAAAGTGCTTGTCGTCTAAGTCATAACCTGGTCCGTAAAATACAGATGGTATTAGAAAGGAATACTCCATATCAAACTGTTGCTTTAGAGCTTTCAATCCTATGAGTAAGTTTCTTTTTACATTACCGTAGACTTCATAACCAGTTTCTACTTCACCTTTAAGGTAGTTACTTTCAGTTTTGATCTCATCTTTACTATAAGAGCATGATGAACCAAAAGTAATCATCTTAGCTTCCGGAAAATTACGCTTCCATAAACTTAGCACCAGAGAATTAATTTCATTATTAATAAGGTACTGGTCACCAGGGTGAGTCTGACAGTAACCTCCTGCAGCAGTTTTAACAGCTAAATGAATAATGTAATCTACCTTTTCAGAATCAGTTGAACTAATATGATGTAGCTTATATAGAGTTTTAGAATCAAATTCCAACACAGTATGACCCAAGCTCTTTAACTTCGGTACTAAGTGCCTTCCTACAAAGCCTGTTGCTCCAGTAACTAATATCCTCATCTTAAAGGTTTGTATATTTTTTATTATTATCAGTTATAACCATTTTATAAGCTTGTGTGAGTTCTGTAATGCCGTCACTTATGCTAAATTTAGGACTCCACCCAGTTGATTCTAACTTATCGTTCGATACGATATAGTTTCTATTATCAAAATCTGTGGAGAATTCATTTTCTATTATGACTAAACTATTAAATTGTTTTTTAATTTCAGTAGCTAACTCTAACTTGTTAAGATTAGCTGTTGATAAGCCTACATTAAACACTTCCCCTTTTATATGTTCATAGTTTTCTATGCAGTAAAGGAATGTCTGAGCTATATCTCTTACGTGTATGTAATTTCTTTTAAATTTAGATTGAAATAATACTAATACTCCATCTGTCATTGCCTTATAAACAAAATCATTTACTAATAAGTCTGTTCTCATTCTAGGTGATGCTCCGAATACAGTTGCTAATCGTAAACATATACCATTAGTATTTTTCATTATGTAATCCTCTGCATTACATTTAGTTACTGCGTAATGAGATAATGGATTAAATGGACTATCTTCTGTAATTAATTTTGCTGAGCTTCCGTACTGGCTATTAGTATTAGGCATTAATATCTTTTGATCATCTGTTAAGATGTCTACTATGTTTTTAATTTGAGTAAAATTAATAGCGGTAGCTAATTCTTTATTAGCATCACAAGCTGGTGCTCCTACAATAGCTGCTAAGGGAATTATAATATCTGCTTTATAAACTAAAGATTGTAGTAAAGCTTTATCAGTAACGTCTCCTTTAATGAAATTAAAGTTTCTATCATTACATACGTGTAACAATGATGTTTGTTTATAGGACAGGTTATCTAATACTGTTACGTTATAATCATGGTTTAGTAACTCCTGAGTTAATACCGAACCTAAGTAACCTGCTCCTCCTGTGATTAGTACTTTATTTTTCATATCGCTTTTGCATTTTTATCTCTCGATGAGAGAATTGGATTATTAATAGGCCACTCTATCCCTACTTTAGGATCGTCCCACCTTACAGTAAACTGCTTAGAAGCTCCTCCATATAAAGTTGATTGTTTATAAGAGAATATACCAAAGTCACTCATTACTAAATGTCCATTAGCAAAGCCTGGTGGTATTAGTATTTGATTTCTATTCTTATCATTTATACAAAATGTTTCATGTTGTAAATATGTCTTGCTTTCTGGTCTCATATCTACTGCTACTTGAAACAGTGAACCATACAGACAGGAAACTAATTTCCAAGTAGTAAAGTCTCCGTGCAAGCCTCTTAATGTATTCTTAACTGATGTACTAATATCATCTTGTTTAAACTCCACATCGTAAAACACTTTATAGTTTTCTACGTTCCAAGTTTCAATATACTCTCCTCTAAAGTCGTGGAATACATCTGGAGTTATTACAGCAATGCCTAAGGTATCTGTATATTTATATTTCATCTTTATTTATTTTAATTGATCTTCTTCCGGTTGATGTCTTTCATAGTAACCTGGGTAGTTCTCTTCTCTATTTTTTCTAGCGCCGTATTTTATATTCCAAAACATACCAAAACAGTAGATGGAAAATATAACAGCTCCTATTACAAACATTAATACATTCATAATATTCGTCTTTGTCTTATTGCTATAGCAAATAGCAAAATTGTTCCTGCCCAATGAGCTGAGTATTGCGCTTCTTCAGTATGTCCTAATAATCCTAATCCAATTGAATATAACATTGCTGCGAATGCTATTAAAATTGGGTACCATATACTTAAAAAATTCTTCATATTAAATTGTTTTCTTTTAAATGTTTGTTCATTTAAGGTTCTGCATAACCATTTGTAATCCGGGTGTTTGTTTGTAGCTAGTAATCTAAATGAGATTTCATCTGCTAGTTTTTTTGTTTCTTTATTCATTTATAATTTTACTTATTTGTTTTGCTAATTCTCTAAACCAGTTTCTTCTATGCCCTCTTGTTGTTTCAGCAGCTGTTCCAATTCGGATACCGCTTGTTTCTATAAAACTTCTCGGGTCATTAGGAATTCCGTTCTTATTAACAGTGATACCTTTTTCTTCTAATTTATCTGCAATAACTTTACCGCTATACTTTTTACTTGATAAATCAATTAAAATTAAATGTGAATCAGTTCCATCTGTTAGAATTGGTATATTGTTATCTCTGAATATATCACACATATGATTAGCGTTTTGCTTTACCAAAGAACAATACTCTTTAAACTCATCAGTATTTGCTTCTATAAAACATTGTGCTTTTGCAGCAATTATATGCATTAGGGGACCACCTTGAGTGCCTGGAAATATTGCTCCATTTATTCTCTTTGTATAGTCTGAGTTATTCCATATAATAATTCCACCTCTTGGTCCTCTAAGTGTTTTATGAGTTGTTGAAGTTACTACATCAGCGTACTCAATTGGGTTAGGATACTCTCCTCCTGCAATAAGACCTGAGTAATGAGCCATATCTACTAATAATATTGCTCCTACTTCATCTGCTATGTCTCTGAATTGTTTCCAATCTATTATTCTTGAATATGCGCTAGCTCCTGCTATAATCATCTTAGGTTTAACTTCTAATGCTTTAGTTCTTATCTCATGATAGCTTAAATAACCATCATAATCTACTCCATATGAATGTGCATCATAAACTTTACCTGATATATTAGGTTTACTTCCATGTGATAAATGTCCTCCACTAGCTAAATCCATTCCAAGAATAGTATCACCTGGTTTTAGAAATGCCTGGAAGACTGCTGTATTTGCATTTGCTCCACAATGTGGTTGTACATTAGCAAAGTTACAATTGTATAACTTTTTGAGTTCCTCTATCGCAAGAGTTTCTATCTCATCCATATGTTCACAACCATTGTAGTACCTCTTGCCAGGATAACCTTCAGCATATTTGTTAGTAAATACTGAGCCGGCTAAATCCATTACAGCATCAGATGCAAAGTTCTCACTTGCTATCAGTTCAATTGTATTAGATTGTCTATTTATCTCTTTATCAAGTATTTCTTTTATTCTATTGTCCATATTAATTATCTTTATTTTTAAGTTCTTTAATATCTATTTTAGCTGTTCCTTTTTTCTGTACAACTTGAGTAGCACAATCGTTAGCAACTTCTATCGAATCCCAGATGTTTTCAGTTTTTAGGTAGCTATAAACAAATCCTGCAACAAAAGAATCTCCTGCACCACTAGTATCTCTTACAGCAACTTCAGCGACAGGGAAATGTTTCTCTTTATAAACTGCTCCATTACTACCTAGAGTTGTAATTATGTTAGTAGAGGTTAAGTTTTTATTTAATTCCTTTTCTGATTCGTTCAACTTAACAAAAGTAAAAGCTGCAACTAGTTTATCGGAGAGTCTACGTTTACTATCCATTATAGAAATCTTAGAATTCTCTGCTATATACCTTAACTGATCATTACTCATAAATCCTTTATTGTAATCGCTAACAACTACTGCATCATACTCTTCAAAATCAATTTTTTCTAATGTTTTCCATGATAAAGGTACTATATCTTCTGCTTGTTTATCTACCCTTATAAACATATGGTTAGTTCTATCATCAACATACCTTATCTTTTTTATTCTTTCTTTGTTTGAAATAACTACTGTCTCAATTCCTAAACCTCTTAAGTTGTCAGCAACATTACCAGCCATTCCAAGTGACTTAACATTATATAGAGGGTTGAGAACAGGCACAGGTGCGTCAGGGCAGAACCTCTTAGTAGAGCAGTAAACGTACTCATCAATACATGTATCACCTATAACTATTACTTTCATAGTATATTTATTTTACCTCTTAATATATCTAAAAACATCATCCAATCTGATATCTTAGCTTTAACTGGATCTTTAAATGCTGCTGGTTCATTCTTTTCAAATAGGTAATGCCCTGTCCATGCAAATGGATATATTATAAAGGGTATAATTGGAATAAAGTACCACAACCAGTAATAGAATATTAGAAAAGTACATATTAATGTCAACCACTGTCCTATAAAATGAAGACGTATACAGTTTTTATTTTGATGTAATGTTAAATACATCTTATAATATTCCTTTAAATTCATTTTATTTATTTTTTGTCCAACTAATTTCCCAATCTTTAAAGTCTGCAGCTAAGCAATCTACTTTATAATCCTTTCTACCTCCTACTTTCTCTTGAATCATATTTTTAGCAGTATTTCTAATGCCGTTTAATCCATGAGTAAGTTCTAAGTTATTTCCGTCTTTAATACCCTTTCTGTAGTTAGATTCGTTATGCCAAATATGCAAATTCATTTGAGATAGCACTATTACTGATCTAACAAATTCTGCATCAAATTTTAATAAATCTATATCATGCATTATATCTTTTATTTCTGCTGCATATTCTTCCTTATGTTCCGGAATAAACACTTCTTTTAGCTGTGCTATAGACAATCTATCTATTAATTCACTTAAGGTAGGTAAGTATTTTCTTTTGCTCATAATGTATCTCCTATTCTAATTCTATAACTGTCTTCGTCAAAATGCTGTGTTGATACTTCGAAGATTTCTGACATATCTTCTAAAGCTATTAACTGATGAGGTTCTTGTCTGTCTATTGTTAAACAAGTTCCTTTCTCTATAGTCTCTTCAATTTCTAATCCATTCACAAGATCTAAATAAATGTAGGTAAACGAACCTTTAGCTACATACCAAGATTCTTTTTTAATTATATGATAATGAAGAGAGAATCTATTTCCTGCTTTAAAAAATCTTAAAAGCTTTCCGCAATACTCCTCATCATTATGAATCCATATTTCTTCACCCCATCCTTTTTGTACAATTTTTGGTTTAACTATCATAATTCTTCTATTCGTTTTGCTTTATCATCTATAACTAAATCAAAAGATGGTTTAGTACTGTTGCCATCTCTACTGAAGCCGGTAACTATATCATGATATTTACATCCCCATTGCTTTAATTGCTTTTCAGTAAGATCGTAATAATCTATATTTGAATGACCTCCTCGTGCTGTCCAATATGTGATATACCACCCTTCGTCAAATAACTTATTAATCTTATTAATATACTCTTGTTGCGGTATAGCTAATTCGTATATCCTTTTATCTTTATAGAAACATATAGTTTCATCAATATCAACTAATGCTCTTTTCTCATTATTATATAGTTTACTTTCTCTCATTTTCCAATATATTAGTAGTTGAATATTCTCCTATTCTATCAAAATAAATAACTTCTTTAGCGTATTGGCTACCTACTATTCTCTTACCTTTCCAATCTGCTCCTACTACTAATACGTCTGGTTTAATCTCTTTCACCAATTCTACTAAGCTTTCTCTATCTGAAAATGCTCTTATTTCATCTATAGCTTTTAAACTTTCCAAAGCATACGTTCTGTCTTTAATATTATTATAAGGTCTTCCTTTTCCTTTATCTTTTTCTATCTTCTTATCTGAATCTATTCCTACTATTAATTTATCTCCTAATGACTTTGCGTAGTTGAAGAGTTCAAAATGTCCTCTATGTAAAACGTCAAAGCATCCATTTACCCAAATTGTTTTCATAATGTATCGTAGTAAGCGTTTTGTTTTTCCTGTCGTTTAATGTCCTTTGGGTGGTATAATGATAGTTCTTCTTGTTGAGGTATTGTAGCATAAGTTTTATACCCATCTAATTTTTCATGCACTTTATTCACCCATTTAATTGACGGTATATTTTTCCAAATACGCCATTGATAATCAGGCCAATTTACCCAACCGTTTTCATTTACATTCCACCTCCATTTACTAATATGTTCTTTAGTTAACCCTTCTACAGTATTGACTCTAGGAACTAAATACACCTCATTGTCTGGGTTACTCTCTAGTATACCCGGTAAATGCGATAGTAATGTTTTATGTGGGTATTCATCAGCATCGATCTGAAATATGTAATCACCGCTACATACTTCACTTAATTGATTCTTCCAGTCAGCAAAATGATCTTTAAATGATTTAGGGTAAGCTTTAATCCAATCCTCTTTCTGTAGGTCTACTAGGTAGTTCCATACTTCTGCTGTACCAGCTTTCTTATCAAATAAAACTACTACCTCATCTTCTTCTCTAATGTTTTGCATAAGAGTAGATATAAGTTTCTGAATCTCTTCGTATTCATTACATACCGTTATTGCATAACTTATTTTCATATAGTATAAAATCCTATGTGTTCTAATGCATCCATAAAGTCATTCCTCTTAAAACTCTTTGCATTTTGCATGTCCATTTTATAAGTTTGTCCATCCGGATATTTATCTAAATCTGCTTCTGGTATTTTTATAGCAGTAGCTGCAGACCATTTCCAATCTTCTTTACTGGTACCGTCAACAAACACCATTCCTTTTTCAGGTAAGCTAATTGTTGCTGGAGCCCATACTTTTTTATCTTCATCTGTATGTAAAAGATCTTTATATAATTCTGGAGATGTTTCTAATAAGTCAGCTACTGTTTTAGAGCCTTCTATCATTAAGGTAGAAGTACTATAGCCGCTACCGAAGCATAACCATGTTTTTATTTCCTGACCTTCACTATCAAAAGTTTGCTCATAACAAGCATTACTTCCAAAAGGTCCTTTTACTAATTGATCTACGTTTTGTTTCATAACTATTTTTTTGGTCGTTTTGGTAATTCTATTGTCTTTGGTCCTGGAATTACTAAGTCTAGTTCTTCAGGGAAATTAGGTACATATTTGTCTATATATACATTTAACTGTTCTTGCATTTTCTCTAAAGTAAAATACTTTTTTGTCACTACTGCTTGACGTTTAGCATTCTTTAAATGTAGTTTGTAGTTCTTAAATACCATTTTATATGCCTTAGCTGCTTCTTGGTGATCTGCATTAAACCATTTGCTTTGTTCTAATATCATATCTTTCATTACAGCTGATTTATGAACTGGTTCTAATTTACCTCCTACAAGAAGATTAAGATCTGCTCTTAAAAAATCCGTATGACCTGACCATCCTGAAGCTATTATGGGTTTACCTATAGCACTAAATTCTAATAAAGGTCTTCCAAATCCTTCCCCCTTCGTTAAACTTAACATAGTTTTAATCTTAGGGTGATTATATAAGTGGTTTATATCTTCGTCTTGCAATTCACCATGGATTAGGTATATGTTAGGGAAGTTAGCTCCGCCAATTGCTTTTTTAAGAGAGTTTATCTTACCTAGAATTACTTTTTGATCCATTATACTACTATTAGCAGCTTGAGTCTTTATTACTAAAGCAGGTTTTTGTAGTTTAGATTTAAAGGACGTTAAAAACCTTTCAATAGTTAAACCTAAATTTTTTCTATCTTCACCGTAGTCTCCGGTTAACCAGTGACCTACAATTAAGAAACAGTAATTTTCAGGAATACTATCTAAGGATTTTACTAGTAAATTTTTAGAATCTTTTGGTATTACTTTATACTTACTTAAATCTACTCCTTCAAATAATACTTCAACTGGTTTTTCTAATTTAAGTATACCTTTGCTTCTTCCTGTATTATCTTTCATCTCATAGTTAGATTCTGTAAATACGGTTTTACCGTGTCTAGCAGAAGTTAACGTTAAGTCCATTCTATTAACTCCTTGTAACCATGTTTCATGGCATACGGTAGTTTCTATTCCGGCTGTAACTCCTATGTTATATTCTCCTACTGCTTGGAATTCATTAGGTACTGTTATCTGTATCCATACTTTAGGTTTAGCGGACATTTTAGGAACAATTCTGCTTATTAGCTCTTGTTCACCATGCTCTTGTAAATATCCAAACTTAGTGTTTCCCCATCTTTGAGAAAGTATCTTTATATTCCAATCTGGTCTTGCATTAATTAGTGCTTTAACAAAATCTCTTGATCGTGCTCCATACCCTGAGTAGGTATCTATAGGGCAGGAAACAACTGCTAAATGTTTACTCATATTATAACTATTATTTATTTAATATATTAACTTATGTTCAACGTAATCAGGAGCACTATCTTCAACTTTAATAAAATCAAAAATATCTCTTGGAGTGAACTTTTCTAAAGTTTCTTCAATTACGTCAATTATATTTTGAGACATAGCCTTTGCTGTCATCTTAGCTTCGTCAGATGTTACCCAGTCTCTACCTGCACGTCCTCTTCTCTCTCTTTCTTCTGGGGTTAGTTTATAACAATCTTCTATAGCAGAAGCTATATCTTCAAAGCTACATCTATCATCAAAAATGTAAGGAGTTGGTACTGATCCCACTAATGAAATATTTGAAGGAAATATTGGGAATGCCCACTCACCATGTTCTTTATATGTACCTCTATGATTTGAAGGAAAGTCAGAATCAAACTCTATCCACTTACCATTTTCATCTACAAATCTCATTTGATCTTGCATACCTCCAGTCACGTTAGCTGCTATCATAGTCTCAGCCATCATAGATTCTGTTAAAGATAATCCCCAACCTTCGTTAGAAGAAGGTAGAACAGTTAAATCAGCTAAATTATACATCCAGTTCATTTGCTCTGTGGATAGTTTCTGTGTAGAGAAGTAAATGTTAATGTAAGAAGGGTCACATAATGCCTCTTTTACTTTATTTAAATCAGTACCATTTTGGTCTATTGGTTGAGTATGAAGTATTAATGCACATTCCTTTGCTTTCTCCTTACCTATACTATCACAAAATACTCTATATGCAGCTATTAAATCAGCTGGTGATTTTCTTCTAATGTTTCTAGAGTTAAAAAATACTGTGTACTTAATATCTTTACCCTGGAATATATTCTTTTTAAATTCTAAAAACTTATTGTAATGTTCGTAACTCTCTGTTATTTTAAAGAACTCCTCAGTGTTAATACCATGAGGTACGTACTTTATTGTCTTATTCTTAGCTAAGTCACCCAGTACTAGTTTATTAATATTTACAGTTTGTTTAGATATACCCATTAAAGTATCACAGGAGTTATAATAGTCTCTATTGTATAAAGGAGCCGGATAGTCGTCCCATATATTTAAATAAACGATAGGCATTGACTGTCTTATTTCTCTTTCAATAGCAAATAACCATGTCCAATACCTAGGGTCTGTAAAGATAAGAATAGCGTCTGGCTTCTCTTCTTTTATCATTTGTCTTAGTACTCCAGGATCTCCATATCCATTCCAAGGTACAACAAAAACACTAGGGTCTACAATACCTGTTTTATCTTTTATACTTTTAGATAAATCAAATCTTTTACCAGCTTCTGGGTGTTTAATTGCAGCTCCTAATTGAGTCCAGTTAAACCTGTGAGAGGTTCCAACTACAAATGATCTTGCCATTGTAGCTATTCCTGAATGCATTCTAATATCGTCGCAAAGCAGTAGTACTTTCTTCCTATCTTTCTGCTTTAAATAACCATTTTTACTATTCATCTTTTACTTTAGATTAATGTTAGAAATATTATGTAATTTTTGTCTAAACTCCTTATCAGTAAGATAAAGAAAAATTGCACGGGAGGCAAGCTTTTGAAAAGAAAATCTGTCTTTTATACATTGATATTTAAACTCTTGGAATAGTTCAACATTAATTTTAACTGTTGTTAACTTTTGTTCTTCTGTATTTTTCATAACATATATACTTATATATTTATATATAAATAGGCTCTAATTTAAATAATCTTTACACTCAATACATTTACCTAAAG
>Ga0209634_1002637_pt1 | contig 12478 bp, 10 predicted proteins | sample LinPmetageLP40_FD_184043 | JGI IMG/M metagenome (GOLD analysis project Ga0209634, IMG submission 184043) | Marine viral communities from the Pacific Ocean - LP-40 (SPAdes) (version 2) | ecosystem: Environmental > Aquatic > Marine > Oceanic | place: Pacific Ocean | collected 2010-08-26 | reverse complement strand
GGACGATATAGACCAGATAGAGCAACACGAGAACCGACAGAACCGCCGACACACCGGCACCCGCGGCTGTATTCACGCTTTGGTTCACGATCGGTACAATAAGCAGCTGACCGTAGCCCAGGACGCTGACCACGATGCTAAGGTACCGCGTCAGCGATCTTGCGGCTGAATCGCTGACCGGTACCAGCCGCAGACCCGAAGCGATAGGCGACAGGAATGACCGGATGACGACCTTGGTCATTTCTACCAGCAAAAAGGCGTTCAGATACATGGTTTGGCGGATACCTATCTGGCCGAAATCGCCGACAGCTAGGATTGTGATCAGATACCCCGCTGCCCATGCGACCACGACGATCAGCGCGTCCAGCAAGTTCGACCCGAGAAAAAGGCCGATCGACCGAAGCAAGCCGCCGTTTTCGGCAGTGCGGCCCATTCGGGCGTAAAGACCACGTGCCAACCTGCGCAGGACCACGAACAAGACGACAGTGATGGCAATAACCGTAAGCAGGCCGGGGATCGCATCGAGCAATACAGAAAGCTCGGCCCCACTAAGCCCGGAAAACACGCCGCCGCCGCCCTTGAGCGATGCCCAGAAGCCCGACAACGTTGCTACGGTATCTTCGCCGACCCTTTGCGTCACCAAAGCGATACGACGCCCAAGCGAAGTGCCGTCTTCTTTTGCGACTTTCACGACCTTTTCCAAGACTGGTACGTCGGTCGTCGTGGTCGGGGCGGCACCCCCGACGGACGACTCGAGATCCGCAATAAGTGCGGCTCGCGCCTTGTCGTCCTTGAGAACTGTCAGCAGCGTGGCCAGCGGGTCCGCGTTGGCCGGATCCGCTGTCGGGCTTTCTGACGCAGGGGCCTCAGTCTTTGACGATCCCCCGGTAAAAAACGACTGCGCGTTGGCGATGGCAGGTACGAAAGAAAGAAGGAGCGCGACTAAAAACGCCCCGAACAACGTAAGCCAGGTTTGCTTCGCCATCGGGACCAATCGGGAATTTGTCATGAAGTCTCTCTTTTTTTGCCATAGCATTGCAGAAAACATAGAGGATTTGTCTCTTTGTCCACCCGCTTTCTATCGTATGACGTAACGGCTGGCCCGTCGAAAGCCCGTAGGTGCGCTTTGTCCTGGGCTCTGAACGGAAAACGCCATCGGGTAGGTTCCGTTCGGCGGGGATGGTGCGCGGGTCACCCGAACTGTCGCTAAATTGACTTGTCCTTGAGGCTCGTCATCAGGTGATTGAACTTTTCGCCCTGAATTGCCACGTGATCGCGCAAGGTATCCGCTGCGCGGGTACTGTCCGCATCGGTAAGCGCTTTCACAATTTCGCGGTGCTCGTCCATGGATTGTTTCATACGCCCACGCAGGTGCAGCTGAATACGCCTGAACGGCTTCAACCGTCTGTGCAGTTTCAGTGCTTCGCGTTCAAGAAATTCGTTTCCCGCACTCTTGTAGATGAGGTGGTGAAAATGTTCGTTCTCAAGATAGTATTGGTCTGCATCCCCCTGATCGAGAGAGCGCTGACATTTTTCATTGGCAAGCTCGAGCTCAGCAAGCGCCTCTTCCGAAATACGTTTGGCCGCCAATCGCCCGCAGGTCGCTTCGATTTCCGCCATGAATTCAAACATCTCAATCAGCTCCATCGGGCCGGGCTGGTGGACAAAGGCCCCGCGCCGGGGCTTTTGTCGGACAAGCCCGGAGGTGGCGAGCTTTTGGATCGCTTCGCGGACGGGGGTGCGTGAGACACCGAATAAAGTAGCGAGCTTTATCTCATCCAATCGCTCTCCATTCTGTAATTCGCCGGTAAAAACAAGGCGTTCCAGTTCTTTTGAAATTTTGTCAGCGGTACGGATGTTCATGCGGCAACGATATACCGAGCCAAAATAAACGCAAGGATGTAATTCTTGTATACAAAAAGGTTGACTTGTAATCCAGCAGGCAGGACTGTGCGCTGTAAGGTCTGTAAAAAAGGGGCCGAGCTTTCTGGGAGGAAACACAATGAGATTGAAACTGCTGTCCACTGTTGCGGCACTTGCGACTTTCGTCGCGGGGGCTGCCGTATCTGAAGAATTGCGCCTGTCGCACCAATGGTCAAATCAGGACGTCCGTAACAAGGTTGCACAAATCGTCGCCGACGAAGTGGCTGCGGCCGATGTTGATCTGGACATCAAAATTTTCGGCTCTCAGTCGCTGTTCAAAGCGCGCGAGCAATATACACCGCTAAGCCGTGGTCAGTTGGACATGACAATCCTGCCGCTTTCCTATGCCGGCGGCCAGCAACCTGCCTATAACCTGACGTTGATGCCGGGTTTGGTGAAAAACCATGATCACGCGGCACGGTTGAACAATTCAGATTTCATGAAGGCCTTGCAAGAAATAATGGCCCAGGATGATGTGATGGTGCTGGTGCACGGTTATCTGGCCGGGGGCTTCGCGGGCACCAAGGGCTGTATCACCAAGCCCGAAGACGTAGCCGGGCTTCAGACCCGTGCGGCGGGCAAGGCGTTTGAACAGATGCTGGCCGGTGCCGGCGCGTCAATTGCCTCCATGTCGTCATCTGAAATTTACAATGCAATGCAGACCGGCGTTCTGGACGCTGCCAACACGTCTTCATCGTCATTTGTGTCCTATCGCATTTACGAACAGGTGAAATGCTATACGCCTGCCGGTGATGTGGCATTGTGGTTCATGTATCAGCCGATGTTGATGAACAAATCCACATTTGAAGCTCTGAACGAAGAACAGCAAGCTGCATTGCTTGATGCCGCCGCCAAGGCGCAGGCGTTCTATCTTGAGGAAGCGAAAAAGGAAGACGCAGCTTCGGCTGATGTATTCCGCGAAGCTGGCGTCGAGATCGCAACGATGAGCCAGGCTGATTTCGATGCATGGCGTGCGCTGGCACAAAAAACGTCTTACGCGAAATTCGTGGAAGACACGCCAGACGGACAAAAGCTGCTCGATATGGCCTTGGCCGTCGAATAGCCTTAACCGAGGCGGCAGGCGCTGCCGCCTCATCCCCGTTCTTTCCTATATGTGAGTGTTCTGATGACAGGCCACCAAACCGTCACGCAAGCGCGCGTGGGCAACAACTATTTTCTCAAGGCTGTTGGGGCTATTTCCACACTGGCAGGGTGGACGTCTGCCACCATGATCGTCCTGGCTGTCGCCATCACCTGCCAGATGATCTTTGTGCGCTTCGTTCTGAACCATTCGACGATCTGGCAAACCGAGATGGTGGTCTATCTGGTGATCGCTGCCACGCTGATCGGTCTACCTTATGTGCAGCGTCTACGGGGGCACGTAAATGTTGACCTGATCCCGTTGATGTTACCCAGACCCGTGCGCTTTTATCTGTGTATTCTGACGCTGACAATTTCCATTGCGATCATCGCGGTGATGTTCTGGTATGGTGCGGAATTCTGGCACTTTGCTTACGAGCGCGGCTGGAAATCCGATACGGTCTGGGGGGTCCGTCTGTGGATACCCTATCTGTCATTGCCGGTCGGGTTGGGGCTTCTCATGCTTCAGTTGACCGCTGACCTGGTTGCTGTCGTACTGAAAATTGATCTCCCTTTCGGACTGGAGGATTCCTGATGGATCCGCTCACGCTTAGCGGCCTTGTCGCCCTGACCACGATTCTCGTTCTCTTTTCCGGTGTATCCGTGGCAATCGGATTGCTTATTGTGTCTGCCGGCTTTCTTCTGGTGTTTGATGGTGCCCGCTCGCTAGAGCTGATGCCCGAAATATTGTTTGGCAAACTTGATAATTTCGCTCTGCTGGCCATTCCGATGTTCATCATCATGGGGTCATCCATTGCCTCCACCCGGGCCGGCGCTGATCTTTACGAGGCGCTCGAACGCTGGTTGACCCGTGTGCCGGGCGGGTTGGTGATATCAAACCTCGGAGCCTGCGCATTGTTTGCAGCCATGTCCGGGTCTAGCCCGGCAACCTGCGCGGCGATCGGTAAAATGGGCATCCCCGAGATGCGCAAGCGCGGTTATCCGGATGGGGTCGCGGCGGGATCGATCGCCGCTGGCGGCACATTGGGTATCTTGATTCCACCTTCGGTAACGATGATCGTATACGGGATCGCGACGGAAAGTTCGATCGGCCGCCTTTTTCTGGCAGGCGTCATGCCCGGTCTGATGCTGGTCGGGTTGTTCATGGCTTGGTCGCTTTATTCCACCGCGCGCTCCGGCGACCGAGAGCTGCTGACCGCACGCGCATATAGCTGGCGGGAAAAATTTGAAATCCTGCCGCGTGTATTGCCATTTTTGATCATCATCCTGGGTGTGCTGTACGCGATGTACGGTGGTATTGCGACACCGTCGGAAACTGCGGCTGTCGGCGCGCTGCTGTGTCTTTTGATCGCAATGGTGATCTACAAACTATGGAACCCGCGCGATCTATGGGTGGTGCTGCGTGACAGCACGCGTGAATCGGTGATGATCCTGTTTATCATCGCGGCGGCGGGTGTGTTTTCCTATATGTTGTCGAGCCTGTACATCACGCAGTCCATCGCCGAATGGATCGGCACGCTGGACGTCAACCGCTGGTGGCTGATGGGGGCGATCAATATCTTCCTCTTGATTGCCGGTTTCTTTCTTCCGCCGGTCGCGGTCATTCTGATGGCTGCTCCGATCCTGCTGCCCATCATCGTGACCGCGGGTTTCGACCCGATCTGGTTCGCTGTTGTGCTGACCATCAACATGGAAATCGGTCTAATCTCACCGCCGGTAGGGCTGAACCTCTATGTCATCAACGGCATCGCGCCTGATATCCCGCTCAAGACTATCCTGTCAGGATCAATGCCATTCGTTCTCTGCATGGTGTTGGCGATCCTGTTGCTGTGCCTGTTTCCCGGGATCGCTACATGGCTGCCGGATCTGGTTATGGGGGCGGCGGTATGAGCTTGCTGGCTGACTTGCTATCGACCGTCTTTGACCGGCCGTCGCGGGCGATATCGCGTGCGAAATGGGATAGCCGCCCCATAGAGCAACTGATCGCTGATCTTATCGGGAATCGGGGCGAAATTCGCGGCATGACCCTCGCGCGGCAAATTCTTGACCGTTACGCCGTGATGGATGATGCCGAAAAGCTGGGGTTCTTCACGCATCTCGCCGTGGATCTCGATATCGACCCTGCTCAGGTACGTGCGACCTTGGAGATGTACGAGGCGACCCCGTCAAAGGCGAATTACCGGGCCTATATGGAGGCAGCAGAACCCCGGCGGCAGGAGTTCGTGCGCAGGCTGAATCAGGTTCCAAGCGCGACAGGCAGTCTGGTGGCGATGCGTCGCGACCTGCTTGGAATGGCGCGGGCAAACCCGAGTCTGGAAGCTCTGGACCTGGATTTCAGGCATCTGTTCTCATCATGGTTCAATCGCGGATTTCTGGTGCTGATGCCGATAAACTGGGAAAGCCCGGCGCATATTCTTGAAAAGATCATCCAATACGAAGCCGTACACGCCATTGATAGCTGGAGCGATCTGCGGCGGCGCATGCAACCTACGGACCGGCGCTGCTTTGCCTTTTTCCACCCCGCGATGCCGGATGAACCATTGATATTTGTCGAGGTGGCGTTGACCAAGGGAGTGCCCGGATCGATCCAGAAGGTTCTTGCCGACGGGCGCGATGTTCTGGATGCCGACAAGGCCGACACGGCTGTGTTCTATTCGATCTCGAACTGTCAGGCAGGACTGGCCGGTATTTCCTTTGGCAACTCGTTGATCAAGCAAGTGGTGGATGATCTTTCCAGACAGCTTCCCGGTCTCAAGACGTTTGTCACGCTTTCGCCCATACCCGGCTTGGCCGCCTGGGCCAAGGATATGGGGATCGAGGAGACCGTCACGCCGGACAATCTTCAATCGCTCGCGGCGCATTACCTGTTGAACGCAAAACGCGACGACGGGGCACCGCGTGATCCGGTCGCTCGGTTTCATCTGGGAAATGGGGCGATGGTACATGCGGTACATGTCAAGGCAGACACATCGGAAAGCGGTCAGGTGCAGTCATATGGGGCAATGGTGAACTATCTTTATGATTTGTCGGCAAACGCGCAGAACCACGAGGGTTTCGCGGATTCTTTCGCCGTTGCTGCCTCGACCGATGTTAAAGCGCTCGCCCGAGCTGCCAAAAAGAACGACACCAAAGGAACGATCTGATGTCCAACCCTTTGTATGAGACCCTGTTTGGCCGCCACGCAGGTAAAACCACCCCGTTCTTGCACCTTGAGAATGGCACATCGCTAAGCCACGCGGATTTTCTAGCGCGGGCGGCTCAACTTGCTCATGCGATGGTATCGCTGGGGGTCAGACCCGGTGACCGGGTTGCTGCCCAAATCGACAAGTCACCGGATGCGCTTGCGCTTTATGCAGCATGCGCGCAAGCGGGGCTGGTCTTTTTACCACTGAATACCGGTTATACGGCTGATGAAGTAAGCTATTTCGTCGAAAACTCCGGTGCGGCCCTTTTTGTCTGCCAGGACCATCGTCGCGCCGAAATGTCAGTGTTGGCCAAGTCCGCCGGGGTGTTCCTTGAAACGCTTGACCAAGATCAGGGCGGCAGCCTTGCTAAACGCGCAGACCGGCAACCAGCAGACTTTGACACGGTCGACCGTGACGGCGATGATTTGGCTGCGTTCCTTTATACGTCGGGAACCACCGGGCGGTCCAAAGGGGCTATGCTGACCCAAAACAATCTGCTGTCGAACGCGCAAGCCCTGGCAGAGCTTTGGCAGTTTACTGCACAGGACGTGTTGCTTCATGCCTTGCCGATCTTTCATACCCACGGGTTGTTCGTGGCGGTGAATGTGACGCTGGCCGCGGGTGGGTCGATGATTTTCCTGCCCAAGTTCGATTTGGATTTTCTGCTGGAAAACATGCACCGCGCAACGGCGATGATGGGCGTGCCGACGTTTTATACCAGGTTACTGGACGACCCCCGGTTTACCCGTGACCGGACCCGGGACATGCGCGTGTTCATCTCGGGTTCAGCACCGCTTTTGGCCGAGACACATGTTCATTTCGAAGATCGCACCGGCCACCGCATTCTTGAACGCTACGGGATGACCGAAACCAATATGAACACCTCAAACCCCTATGACGGGGAACGCAGGGCCGGGACAGTCGGCTTCCCGTTGCCGGGGGTTGAGCTCAAGATAACAGACCCTGCCACCGGTGATACCCTTGCAAACGGAGAGATCGGCCAGATCGAAGTGCGTGGCCCCAATGTATTCAAGGGCTATTGGGAAATGCCCGAAAAAACTGCTGCGGAACTACGCGAGAACGGTTTTTTCATCACCGGTGATTTGGGCCGGATCGACGATGACGGTTATGTCAGCATCGTCGGACGTGACAAGGACATGATCATTTCCGGTGGCTATAATATCTATCCCAAGGAAATAGAGCTGCTGATAGACGATCAACCCGGAGTGTTGGAAAGCGCCGTTATCGGGGTGCCGCACCCGGATTTCGGTGAAGCCGTCCTGGGTATAGTAGTCGCAAAACCCTCCGCAAACCCCGAGCCGGACCAGATATTGAGGAATATCTCGACGTCACTGGCGCGGTTCAAACAGCCGCGCGCGCTCATCTTCGTGCGCGAGTTACCACGCAATACGATGGGCAAGGTCCAAAAGAACCTATTGCGCAAGGAATACGAAAATTACGCGCAATAACGTATTTCCGCCCCTGTTTGCGTCAGCGGCGGGCGGTTCTTCAGAATTGTTTTTTTAACGAGTATCACGAGTTTCAGGATAACCAGTGTCGGGAACGAGTTTGATCTGAGGCAACGCCACCTGTGTGTTTTGGTGGCGTTGCCTTTTTTGGTTGGGGCGTCCCTCTGGGGGAGCGCGACTTGGAACGGCTAACTTGGAAGGCGTGGCAGTTGGTATGTGGTCTTGCCCTCACTGGGAACGCACCACGGCGCGCGCGGTGGTAACGGGGCTTGACGCCTCGCAATGGGCGGCCTTGATCCTATCCGCACGAATCGGGTCGTTTTCAGCAGGCTTGCCAGGTTACCAGAGGATAGCAACCTAACCATCTGGAACCGTCAGACATGACCAAAGCCCCGGCGCTCACCCTGGATCTGAAATCGACGATCATGTTGGTACTGCTCGCCGCAGTCTGGGGAGGCTCGTTTTTCTTTAGCGAAGTCGCTCTGACCGAGGTGCCGCCGCTCACCATTACGTTGCATCGCGTATTTTGGGCGGCACCGATATTGGCGTTGGTCGTGCTCTCCAAGGGGATTGAGATTCCACGATCTTTGCGGGTGTGGGGCGCATATCTAGTCATGGGGGCACTTAACAATGCCATTCCGTTTTCCTTGATATTTTGGGGACAGACGCAGATTGACAGCGGACTGGTATCGATCCTGAACGGCACCACCGCCGTGTTTGCGGCCGTTGTAGCAGGGGCTTTGCTGCCGGACGAGCCTTTGACAATGAAGAAGATTGTGGGCGCAGCCTTGGGTGTCGCGGGCGTGGCCTTTATCATGGGACCAGAGGCGTTGACCAATTTCAGCCTCAGCAATCTTGCACAGCTCGCCGTCCTCGGAGCGACATTGTGTTACGCATTTGCAGGTGTGTGGGCAAAAATTGCGCTTGCTGGCCAGCCACCGCTTATGAATGCCTTGGGCATGTTGACCGGCAGTACGGTGTTGATGATCCCCATTGTATTCGTGTTTGACGGTCCGCCGCAATTTGCACTTTCAATACAGGTTTGGGGTGCCCTGTTAGGTATGGCGGCGTTGTCGACAGCATTGGCGTTTGTGCTTTACTTCACCATTCTGGGGCGCGCCGGAGCCGCCAATCTATTGCTTGTCACCTTGCTCATCCCACCGTTCGCCATTGGGCTTGGCGCGCTGTTTCTTGGTGAAAGAATGGAGCTTGATGCCTGGATCGGGTTTGCCATCATTGGCCTGGGGTTCGCCGTGACAGACGGACGCCTGTTTTCGTTCAGGGCACGAAAAACGCCGGTCAGAACCGGGGTTGGCAGGCCTTGACCGGCTGTTGCTGGCGCAGTGTCAATTTGCGACCTCCCGCTGAACCACACGCTCTTTCGCTCCCACCACCGGGGACGGTCAAGTAATGGACACCGGAGCGGCGGTGCTGAATGTCTGTCCTTTGGCTTTGCTGTGGAACTGGTGTTTTGCGGTGTCAGCAATGACAGCGGCACCATAGCAAAGTCCGGCTCCCACCACGGGCAGCACCCAAGGGAGCCACATGACATGGGGTTCGATCACCATCAAGATCTGGCCAAACAACGCGAGCGCCGTTCCCAGCCCGAAAACCAGCAGGCCCTGTCTTCCCATCAATCGCAAAGGTGCTGCTGCGCGGTGTGCGCAAATTCTTGATACGACCGGCAGCGAAGCGAGCACATACACCAGCGCAACCGCATGCAGCAAACGCGGTAGCGCCAGCATTGATTTGTCATGGGTCACGATATTTGCAGGGGCACCCAATGCGCCGAGTTGCGACATCTTGTGGTTCATGAATGGTCCCAGCACAGGCATATACCGCCAGGCGAATGCGAAGATCAGAAAACCCAATGCGATCTTGAACATCAAAGGTGACAAAGGGAAAAAGCGGCTGTTGGTCCGGTGGCTTATCCCGATGACCAACCCGATCACAAAAATGAATTGCCAGGTGAACGGATTGAAAAACCACCCTCCGCCACCGGAATTGTTTGGAAGGTTCAGTTGCGTAGCCCCCGCGAATAGCCATAGCGCGAAGGCGGCAAGGATCGTCAGGCGGGGTGCGTACAGCCCGGCGGCGATTACCATGGGACCGATGATCAACAAAACCATATATGTCGGCAGTATGTTGACATAGCCGATCTGATAGCCAAGCGTCACCATCCCAATCATCGCGGGGCCAGGGCGGTCAAACAAAATACCCAGATTGTGGACGATGCGGAACTCTTCGCGCAAGAACATCTCGGCTGCCCAAGCATAAAGGGCGATGGCAACGACAGTCAGCAGGATGTGGACGGTATAAAGTTTCCAGGCTCGTTTCCACATCGGCCCCACGGCATCCCACAGGCGGGTATCGTGGTTCAGCCAGCGAATGATCGCGGGTGAATATGCAATGCCGGCCGCGATGCCGGACATGATGAAAAACGCCTCGGCCGCGTCGGAAAAGCCGATATTGCGTATGGTCAACGCCTCCCACGGGTTTCCCGGCATATGATCAATTAAAATCATGATCAGCGCCAACCCGCGAAACGCATCAATACGGGCATCGCGCGCACGCACCGGGGTGGATACGCTGCGCGATGTCGGGCGGCCCGGATGATCAGACAGAGCGGGGGAACGTTCCATAGGATGGGTCTTTCTCGGCCGAGATCTGCGCCAAGGCCGCGCGGTAGGTCTGGATAACAGGCGGCACATGCAAGTCATGCGGGGACGAAAATACGCTGCTTTTCAAAGGGCGGGATGTTATCGCGATAAGAGCGGGCGCAACCGACATCGGGACAGAGACCGGCAGCAACCATAGCATAAGATCAGGGGCCACCGCATAGATCAGCGCTGTCGCGCCGATCCCGAACAGTGAAATCCAGCGACCGGCCCGCCAGCTTTGTCCAAAGCTCAACCGACCTTCGCCGCGCGCGGTTGCAGGCCAGCCGCCATCCTTGCCCGCGAACACTTCAAAGACGGCGCGACCTTGATACATCAGCATCAGCGGCGCGATCATTGCCGTCAAAAGGATTTCGGCACCCACAGACTTGAGCGCGGTCAACGCCCCCCCATACCCCGAAGCGCGGCCAACGGCGACTGCTTCGATGTAGATGGCGATCTTGGGCAGCAGAAGCAGACCCCCGATACCAAAGGCAAGCGCCACAATCTGGAACGTCTTGTCATCGGGGAACACAGGAAACAATTGATAGGCATTTGGAAAGTAATTCGGATTGCTGTTGGTGGCCGTCGCCAGCAAAGAAACCACCAGAAACGCGCCCCACGCCACTGATACAAGGTAAGCCAATATCCCTTGGACAAAAACAAAACGGCTCCACCCGTGAAGACCGGGTGCAGCCAGCAGACGGATATGTTGTAGATTGCCCTGACACCACCGACGATCGCGCCGTGCGTGGGCCAACACGTTATCGGGGCCTTCCTCGTATGAACCGCCGATCCGGGGATCCATCTCGACACGCCATCCGCCCCGCACCAGCAGCGCCGCTTCGACGTAATCGTGGCTCAGGATGGTGCCGCCAAAAGGGGCTGGCCCTGACAGTTCGGGTAATGCGCAGCACTGGGCAAGCGCACGGACACGCACAATGGCATTGTGCCCCCAGAACGGACCTGCGCGACCTTGAAGCCGCGCCAACCCCCGCGCAAATACCGCCGAATGAAAGCTCGCCGCAAATTGCATGGCACGTCCGAACATGGATGAAGCGCCAAAGATTTGGGGCAGGGTTTGCAACAGCCCGAGACCGGGATCGGCCTGCATACGCGCCACAAGATGCTGGATGGTCTTCCCTTCCATCAGACTATCGGCATCCAGAATGACAACGTATTCGTAGGCACCGCCCGAATTGCGAATGAAGTCTTCCACGTTGCCCGCCTTGCGTCCGTGCCGATCCTTGCGGTTGCGGTAGAAAAATCGGTTGAGGGCAGTGGTTTCGGAAAACAGCGGGGCCAACGCCAGGCGTTCCAGCTTTAACGCAGCAGGATCGTGTGTGTCCGACAGAACGATAAAATCGACCGGCAGGGCCTGTTCCTGCATTGAATGCCGCATTGCAACAAGGCGGGCATAGAGTTCGACCGGGTTTTCATTGCAGACCGGAACAAGAATTGCAGTGGCTGGGATATCCGTAGACCCAAGCGGCAAAGCAGGCATGGGTTCAAGGGCGGCCAACCCCAAAAATGCCTGGGCTGCCCCCCAGGCAAGCCACGCCGTCGTCAGGGCAATCAAAGCGACAGCCATGACGTCCCAGATGTCAAAACCGGAGTTCAACCCTGCCTGCGCCAACGTCGCTGCGGCGGCGACCGCGCATGCCAATGCAAAGCCGATTGCCACGATACGGGAACGGCGGGTCGCGTGGGGCCAAAGGTGGCGTTGCATATCAGGCGTTACGCAGGAACAGGCGCGCCAGCACCGAGGTAACCGACGGGCGCTGTTCACGCTCAAGAACTTGCCGGGGCATATCCAAGGGGGCGTAACGCGGCGCGAGACTGGCGAAATCGACCTCCTCTAGGGTGTCATCCGCGAAGCGTGCGGGGTTCATTCTTTCAGCCATTGATAAGTCCATGTTTCTGTCAGCTTTCGTTCATCATTCACCAGGTCTGCCCGCAACTCGACAGCTGGTTTGCCGTCTGCGGTGACCTCAAGCACCAAGCGCCACATATCGGCGTGACCATCGACACGTTGAAGTACATGGCCAGCCAATGTGCCGTTGGTGATATTTATGTTTGCCGACACCGTATCGCGGGCCGGCAGCGTCGCGAACACGGCTCCTTCGAAGTCGATCACGAACTT
>Ga0209634_1002634_pt1 | contig 12487 bp, 13 predicted proteins | sample LinPmetageLP40_FD_184043 | JGI IMG/M metagenome (GOLD analysis project Ga0209634, IMG submission 184043) | Marine viral communities from the Pacific Ocean - LP-40 (SPAdes) (version 2) | ecosystem: Environmental > Aquatic > Marine > Oceanic | place: Pacific Ocean | collected 2010-08-26 | reverse complement strand
GAGATTCCCAAAATCCATGGATTCCATATTGGTCGGTCAACTGACCGTTATAATTTTCGGTAGTATGAAGAGGCACGTTAGCATCAGCGATATAGTGACCAATATCAGCAGACAACCTCAATATGTTAGAGACGTCACCAACTTTCATAGCATCTGTGAGCTGGTATTTTACACGATTGATATGCCAGGGAACGATGCCATAGGCCTGCAACGTGTCTTCAGTATACTTTGCTACAGCATCTTTCCAGTAGCGAGGCATTTTGTACACTGCACTGTCGCCATATATATCCAGATCTATGTAGTGCCTGGGAGCCTCTCCATCTACTGCATATCTTCTGCGATCAGGGTTGATTGCATTTTCAGTGATGTATTGAATGTGGTGTTTGTAAAACCCAATCATTTCATTGGGAAGCGTGAATACAGCAACCCTATTGATAAGGCGGTGTCCAAAAAACCCCCATTTGATGAAACTAGCGCATAGAATCGTACTTGTGATGATTAATGCAACTAGACTGCTTTTTTTCAAGATTCCAGGCGTTTAGTTTTCTTACAATTTAAGTAAAAAACATTAAAAAAGAATGCGAAATATTTTTGGGTGACTTTGCATATATAAATTTTTGCCGTACATTTGCACACTGAAAAAAAATAATAGTGAATAGTTGAATTAAGTTATGGCAAACCACAAATCAGCATTAAAGAGAATTAGATCAAACGATGCAAAGAGGCTGAGAAACAGGTATCAGCATAAAACTACGAGGACTTTTATCAAGAGGTTGAAAGAAACTACTGATAAATCTGCAGCTGAAGAGTTGTTGAAAACAGTCATCGGCATGATTGACAAGTTGGCTAAAAGAAATATTATACATAATAACAAGGCGGCTCATAACAAGTCGAAGTTGACCAAATTGGTTAACGCCCTTTAATTACTATAAATATCACAAAAAGCCATACCCTCACTGAGGGTATGGCTTTTTGTGTTTAATGATCTTCTTGTTATCTTACTTGTAGCATGGAGAATAGCTATCGACAATCATCAAATATCAAAAGTTGGGCAGAAGAAGATCGACCACGGGAGAAGTTATTGCTCAAAGGAAAAGCTGTTTTGTCAGATGCAGAACTTATTGGAATTTTGATTGCTTCCGGCACTAAAGACAAGAGTGCAGTCGATGTGGCTAGAGATATTTTAGGCTCAGTCGGCAATGGGCTTAACGCACTTGCCAAGTTGACGGTGAAAGATTTGATGAAGTTCAAAGGAATCGGGGAAGCCAAAGCCATTACCATTGTGAGTGCACTAGAGCTTGGGAGAAGAAAGAAAGAGTCCGAACCCGATAAGCAACTACAAATTTCAAATGCCAATGACGTTTATGTGGCTATCAAACCTCATTTGGAGGATTTGAAGCATGAAGAGTTTTGGATATTAATTCTCAACAGGCGCAACCAAATCATCAAAAAGCAACTAATCAGTAGTGGAGGAGTGTCTGGAACCATGGCTGATCCCAAAATAATTTTTAATGCAGCCCTTCAAGAATTGGCTAGTAGTGTTGTTCTTATTCACAATCACCCGTCTGGGAATTTGAAACCTAGTCAATCAGACATTGGGCTTACTAAAAAGCTCAAAAGTGCCGGGGAGGTATTAGAGATTCCTGTTATAGACCATTTGATCTATACTGACGATGGGTATTACAGTTTCGCAGAAAAAGGAATCCTGTAATTTCGACTCCTAAGAATTTCCTTATGCATATTATATCTAGTAATTTGCATGCCTAACCACTGCCTGTATGAAACGAAATACAATTGTCATATTACTTGTTATTGGAGTGTTGGGAGTCATTGTTGTGTCTTCGCTAACCTCTGGAGAAGCTGATGAAGCCTATATTGCTCGAATAGAGCAGCAGCGAGAAGAGAAAGACCGCGATATGCGCAATGCGGAAGATTCTCCTTTTGCTCCAGATTCCGTACAGTACAATGGATTAAATTATTTCCCAATTGACAGAAGCTACAAGATCAAGGCTAAGTTGGAGGTGATTGCTGACAAGAAGATAGTGACATTACCAACGAGTGATGGCAAACAAAAACAATATTTAGAATTCGCTTATGCGGTATTTGATCTGCATGAGCAAGAAAATAAGCTACTGATTCTGGAAACTGTAGGAGGAGAGTTTGATGGGATACTCTTCTTGGCATTTGGAGATGACACCAGTGCCGATGAGACTTACGGAGCAGGGAGATATTTAGAATTGGAACAAGAAGGTGAGAATACCATTACTATAGATTTCAACCTAGCATACAATCCATATTGTGCTTATACTGATGGCTTTAGCTGTCCTTTTCCTCCAAGCGGAAACTTGCTCAAAATTCCCATTCGAGTGGGGGAGATGAATTATGAATAAGAACAGTTTGACTATTTTCTTGTAAATTCCTGATTGGGCATTTTCTTCTTAAAGTACTTCGAAAAAAATCAATGAAGCATTCAATACTTCTCTTAAATCACTATTTTTGCCGATTGATGGATAACTATCAGCAGCGTTTGTGCTGTGAAAATTAGAAATAAGCGATGAAAATATCACTCAGTTGGTTAAAACAATATATTGATCTTACAGAGTCTCCAGAAAAAATAGCTGAATTATTGACAGACTCTGGCCTGGAAGTAGAGGGGACAGAAGTACATGAGCAGGTAAAAGGCGGGCTTAAGGGAGTAGTCATTGGTGAAGTACTGACCTGTGAAAAACATCCAGATGCTGATAAGCTATTAGTGACCACCGTTGACATTGGCGCAGAAGAACCAGCTTCTATAGTATGTGGCGCACCCAATGTTGCTTCTGGTCTAAAAGTAGTGGTGGCTACAGTTGGCACTGTGCTTTATTCTGGTGAAGAAGAATTTAAAATTAAGAAAGCAAAAATAAGAGGGCAGGTTTCTTTGGGGATGATCTGTGCAGAAGATGAATTGGGATTGGGAAGTGGGCATGATGGAATCATGGTCTTGGACACTGCATTGCCAAATGGTACTCCTGCTGCTGAGTATTTCAACCTGGAAAATGATCAAATTTTCGAAATAGGACTCACTCCGAACCGTGCAGACGCTACTGGACACATTGGAACTGCCCGTGACTTGAAAGCACTATTGGGTCGACCTGTTACCTGGCCAGACGTTGATAGCTTCAAAGTGAATAACAATGATTTGCCAATAACAGTATCTGTAGAAAACACAGAGGCGTGTCTGAGATATACAGGTGTAAGTATCAAGGATGTAAAAGTAGCTCCTTCACCTCAATGGTTGGTAAATAGGCTTCAGTCAATTGGGCTGACTCCGATTAACAATGTAGTAGACATCACGAATTTTGTACTGCACGAAACAGGACAACCCTTACATGCATTTGATGCAGATCAGATACAAGGAGGCAAGATCGTAGTTAAGACTTTAAAGGAAGGCACTAAGTTCAAATCCCTGGATGAGCAGCAGAGAACCTTGAAGGCTGAAGATTTGATGATCTGTGATGCTAAAAACAATGGATTGTGCATTGCAGGTGTATTTGGAGGAGTCGATAGCGGTGTAAGTAACAGTACTACCGATGTATTTCTTGAGTGTGCCTATTTCTCACCAGAGTACATCAGAAGAACTGCCAAAAATCATGGACTCAAGACGGATGCTTCTTTCCGTTATGAAAGAGGAACTGATCCAAATATCAATGTATACGTACTCAAACGTGCGGCTCTACTTATCCAAGAAATCGCTGGTGGAGACATAGCCTCAGAAATTATTGATATTTACCCTAGTCCAGTCGCTAATTTTGAAGTCGATGTGAAGTACAAGCATGTCACCAGACTTATTGGTAAGGCACTGGAGAAAGCCCAGATACACCAAATTTTGGCAAGTCTGGACATCGAAACTATAGAAAAATCTGATGAAGGATTTAAGGTGTCCGTTCCTCCATATCGTGTGGATGTACAAAGAGAGGCTGATGTGATTGAAGAGATTCTTAGAATCTACGGTTTCAATAATGTTGAGCTACCAAAACATATGGGAAGCAGCTATTTGGCTGATTTTCCTAAAACCGACCGTCACAAAGTTCGCAATAAAGTAGCTAGTCAGCTTGTCGGAAATGGATTTTATGAAATCATGACCAATTCTCTTACCAAGCCTAAATACGCAGGAATGGAAGGATTAGATAGTGATCTAAGTGTAGAAATTCTCAATAAGCTTAGCGAAGATTTGGGGGTGATGCGGCAGTCATTGTTGTTTACAGGACTGGAAGTGTTGGCACATAATATTAACCGTAAGCAGAAGGATTTAAGAACTTTCGAATTTGGGAAGACCTATTTCAAAAAAGAGAATGGATATGGTGAGCAGGAAAAGCTAGCGATTTTTGTAACTGGAGACTCAGTGCCAGAACATTGGAAAGCTGAACAGCAAGCTGCGGACTTTTATGACCTAAAGAACGCTGCATTGGAAGCCATTGGTAAAGTGACAAATGCGCCATTGACAAGTGAAATTATAGCAGATAGTTTGATTTACGAATACAGCATGGATGTCAAAGTTGGCAATCAATCCATTGCTCAAATCGGGAAAGTAATGCCAAAACTTGCTAAAGAAGTTGGAATTTCACAAGAAATATTTTACGCCAATATCGACTGGGATTTGCTTTTGAATTTTACAAATGATAATATAGTATTCGAAGAGGTTTCCAAGTTCCCACAAGTGAGAAGAGATTTGTCTCTGGTAGTTGATCAATCAGTCAGCTTTGAGTCCATCAAGGAGATGGCACAGCGAGTGGAAAGAAAATTATTGAAGCAGATGAACGTATTTGATGTCTATCAAGGAGATAAAATTAACGAAGGCAAAAAGGCGTATGCGGTGAGCTTCTTTTTACAAGACACCGAGAAAACGCTTAACGACAAAGTAATAGACAAAACGATGAGTCGTTTAATGGGCGCATTTGAAAAAGACCTCAACGCAATTATTAGAAAATAATAAACATGGAACAAAACGAGCTAAAGGCACAACTTACTTCCCTGGAGCGCAAGATGAAATTACTCATCAATGACTACCAGCAAGCAAAAACGGAAGTAGAACAGTTGCAATTAGAAAATGCCTCGTTGAAGTCCAATGTGCAAGACAAGGAAGAACAAATTAATAGCTTTCAAAATACAATTAAAATCGGTAAGATTGTAGGAAGTTTAGATGCAGAGGAGGGTAACTCATCACAACTCAAGAATAGAGTAGATGAATATATCAGAGAAATAGACAAGTGTATTGAACACTTGAGTAAATAATAAGGTACTAGGATAAAATAATGGATCTACTTTCGGTCAAAATAAGAATCGCGGACAGGGAGTATCCCATGAAGGTGAAGCCGGAAGATGAAGCGAGAGTGAGGCAGGCGGGGAGAGTGATTAACGAACGCATTAAATCCTATAGAGAACAATTTGGAATAGATGATAAACAAGACCTATTGTCGATGGTCGCTTTTGACAGCTTAGTAGATAAGCTTAAAATTGAGGATCAGCAGGGGCATCAAGATGTTGATGCATTGCACAAAGTCAATGAGTTGAACGAACTGCTTTCCAAAACCTTACGATAACCTATTTCTCCAATATTATTCTTTTTTCGCACCCTCTTGTAAGTGTTTACAAGAGTTTTTTTATTTATAACAATATATAAAATGGAAGAGATGTTGTACATCATAATAGCGGCAGTAGCGGGGCTTGCAATAGGCTTTGCAGTGACGAGAGCAATGTTTTCCAAGTCAAAAAAGAACGAGGAAAAACAAGCGCGGGAGCAGGCGAAACTTATCTTGAAAGAGGCTGAAATATCAGCAGAAAATGTCAAGAAAGAGAAAATTCACGAAGCGAAAGAGAAGTATTTGAGATTGAAGTCTGAGTTTGAAGAAGAGGCCAATAAGAAGAAAAACCTCATCATCACTAATGAGAACAAGATCAAGCAGCGCGAGCAGATCATCAATAAGGAGATGGAGCAAGTGAAGCGGAAAGAAGCTGAGGTAGATAGCATGAAAGAGAATGTGACTGCCCAGCTTGAAATCGTCAACAAGAAGAAAGTTGACCTTGATAAATTTAACGAGCAGAAAGTGACGATCCTGGAGAAGATATCAAACTTGACAGCTGATGATGCCCGTGAGCAGTTGATGGAAACATTGAAAAGTGAGGCACAAAGTAGAGCAACTTCTCATATCAAAGATATCATGGAAGAGGCCAAACTAACTGCGACCAAGCAAGCAAAAAAGCTTGTGTTGGAGACCGTGCAACGTACAGCTACCGAGCATGTGATAGAGAACTGTGTGTCTATCTTCAACATCGAAAGTGATGATATCAAGGGAAAGATTATTGGGCGTGAAGGACGAAATATTCGTGCACTCGAGGCTGCCACAGGAGTGGAGATCATTGTTGATGATACCCCTGAAGCGATCATTATTTCGGGATTTGATCCTGTCAGAAGAGAGATCGCAAGACTGTCACTGCACCGGTTGGTGACTGATGGTAGAATTCATCCTGCCAGAATCGAGGAAATAGTCGCTAAGACTACTAAGAACATTGATGAAGAGATTGTTGAAATAGGAGAGCGTACTGTTATTGATCTGGGTATTCATGGAGTGCACCCAGAATTGATCAAGATGGTAGGACGGATGAGGTTCAGATCATCTTATGGCCAAAACCTGTTGCAACACTCTAGAGAGGTGGCTAATCTTTGTGCGATCATGGCAGCTGAACTTGGGCTGAATGTGAAACAGGCTAAACGTGCAGGCCTTCTACACGACATCGGCAAGGTATGGCCAGAGGAGCCTGAGAAACCGCATGCAATTCTCGGAATGGAGTTGGCACAAAAATATAAGGAACACCCTAAGGTATGTAATGCGATAGGTGCTCACCACGATGAGATAGAGATGACATCATTGCTCTCACCAATCATCCAAGCATGTGATGCGATATCCGGGGCAAGACCTGGCGCAAGACGCGAGGTGATGGAGTCGTATATCAAACGCCTTAAAGATTTAGAAGCATTGGCATTGGACTTCGAAGGAGTCAACAAGTGTTATGCTATTCAGGCTGGGCGTGAACTTCGTGTGATGGTAGATGCTGATTCTGTGACTGATGATAGGGCAGGAACACTTTCTTTCGAGATCTCTCAGAAAATCGAGAAAGACATGCAATACCCTGGACAGATTAAAGTGACCGTGATCAGAGAAATGAGATCAGTGTCATTTGCGAAGTAAGTCAATAAAATTTTGACAAAAGGCCATTTTGTGTAGCAAGATGGCCTTTTTTATTGTTGCTTTTTATGTGTTGTTTATAATTGGAAGTTACTGTCGTCCGAGTAAAAAAACGTGCTGTATTTATTTCTGTGAGAAGAACACCCCTATAATCCCCTCAAGGGGATACACCCCTATAATCCCCTCAAGGGGATACACCCCTATAATCCCCTCAAGGGGATAGTCGCGATTCTCCCCTTGAGGGGAGACACAGAGGGGTGTTTTTCATTGTGAAGTAAAAAGTTTGAAATTTGAGTATAATCAAACATTTTTGCTCCTTTTAAAATTTACTCGGACGACAGTAATTGGAAGTTATGCTTATCTTAATATTGTATGCCATTTACGAGATTAGAATTTCCACGGCTAACGTTTTTGATGGGAGCTTTGAGTGAAAAACACAGTAGCTTTTCAAGCAATGAACCCGTAATTTTAGTAACTTATTGTCTATAAAATTTTAGTCTTGTTTAAGCAGTTGTTCAACCATATCAAAAAAATATCTCCAGAATATCCCGAAGAGGATTTGAATAATCTACTGCGTTATTTAGAAATTAAGAAAGTATCAAAAGGTGATATACTTTTAGAAGTTGGGGCCGTTTGCCAAATTGGCTACTATGTAGTTGAAGGGTGCTTTAGGTATTTTATTACAAATTCAGATGGGGTTCAGTTTAATACCCAATTTTCTTTTGAGGATTGGTGGGTTGGTGATATGGGAGGACTCGTAAATAAGACACCTTCAAAAATTAGCATCGAGGCATTAGAGGATAGTACCTTAATTGCTATTTCGTCCACTGACTATAATTATTTGCTCCAAAACTCTCATTCATTTGCTACATTTAAACGGAGACTTAGGGCCAGGGCCTATGAATCTCGTATTGATCACTCAATAGAATTTCACGAAAGTGCCGAATTACGCTACCTAAACCTTTTAACAAAATTCCCTTTCATTACCCAAAGAGTCCCTCAATATCATATCGCTTCTTATTTGGGTATAACCCCAGAATCTCTAAGCAGGCTTAGAAAAAAAATGGCCACTTGAGCCATTTCTTATCATAGATCAATTTTTTTCAAAGTGAGCTTACCCTAGGTCAATTTTCTCTGGAGAGAACTTATCCCTGGTCATTTTTCTTCTCTATTACCACTCCTATTTTTGTGTATAGTATCTACTAACCAAACAAAAACAAAAATGGAAACTGTAATGGAAAAACAAATAGACCCTTCTAAAATCATGCAAATTGGAATGGGTTTTTGGGCCTCAAAAACATTGCTCACCGCTGTTAACATGTCGCTGTTTACGCTTCTTGCAAAGGGAGAATTGACAGGGGACGAGATAAAAAACAAATTAAATCTTCATGATAGAAGTTTGTATGATTTTTTGGATACGCTGGTAGCCCTCGGCTTTCTAACACGGACTGGGCTAAAAGAAACTGCCTACTACAGCAATTCAGAAGATACCAATCTCTTCCTTGATAAGGAGAAAACCAGCTATTGCGGAGGCATTCTTGAGATGGCTAACAATAGATTATATCCAAACTGGGATTTACTAGAAGACGGATTAAAGACAGGTAAGTCTTATGATCAACTAAAACCAGGTTCAAAACCTCTTTTTGAGCATTTATACTCATCTCCAGAAAGACTAAGTGAATTTTTGAGGGCGATGGGTGGCCTGCAAATGGGGAATTTTATGGCGTTTTCAAATCAATTCGATTTCTCTAACTATCAAACCCTTTGTGACATAGGAGGCGCAGGAGGCTACCTATCTGCACAGGTGGCTTTGAATAACAGTCATATGAAGTGCACCTCTTTTGACTTACCAGCTGTGACACCGATCACAACAGAAAATATGAAAGCAATGGGCTTGGGGGACAAAGTAAAAACTCAGTCCGGTGATTTTTTCAAGGAGGAATTCCCAAAAGCAGATGTGATTACTATGGGGAACATTCTTCACGATTGGGGTACAAAGGATAAATTAATGCTCATACAGAAAGCCTATAACGCACTCCCAGATGGTGGGGCACTGATTGTTATTGAAAACGTGATCGATGACAACAGGAGCGAGAATGCCTTCGGACTGATGATGTCGCTAAATATGCTACTCGAAACCAGTGAGGGCTATGATTTTTCCAAAGCTGACTTTGAAGTGTGGGCACATGAAATAGGGTTCAACAAAGTATATTCTATGCCGCTAACAGGACCATCTAGTGCCCTGATTGCTTTAAAATAATCGAACTAACGACCTAAAAAATCAAAAATCATGAAAACTATCAGTAAAATCACCACGATAATTGTACTAAGTATGTTGATCTTGACTGCTTGTGCTCAAAAACCTAATACGAATTATTATCTTTCCATCTCCCATGAAGTATCAGATTATGACAGTTGGAAGAATATATTCGACAAGTTCAACAATGATCGAGTGGAAGCAGGAATAGTCGATCTCTTTGTGAAAAAGAATATCAACAACACGAATTCTGTTACTGTTTTTTCTAAAGTAAAAGACTTAGATAAATCGAAAGCCTTTATGTCCAGCGCGATCTTGCAAGAGGCTATGAAAAAGGCCGGAGTGGTGAGTGCTCCAGAGATTGTTTATTACAAGTCCGCGCTGGAATATGAGGAAATTCATTCCGCATCGCTGGTCACGACTATTACACATTCCGTTGCAGACTTCACCGCTTGGAAAGCAACCTATGAATCTGCTCAGGAAGTAAGAAAGTATGCCGAAATAGTTGACCACCTGGTACTTCGATCACTATCTGGCGAAAATGTAATCACGGTATTGGGTTCCGCTACTTCTGCTGCGAAGTTTAACGAATTCATGTCCAATCCGGATCTCAAGGATATTATGGAAAAAGCTGGGGTTACGTCAAAACCTAAAGTGGATATTCTGCTTTAGAAAACTTATTCAAGAGAGGCGGCTTCAGAAGAAAAGCCGCTCATCTTTCAAAGGAACAGGAACTTATTAACTAAAATCTATTTGTATCATGGCTGTAAAATTAAATAGTTTTGTGCGTGAAGTACTTGATAGTCCTTGCTTTGGGTTTGTAGGGACAGTAGATGAATCAAGTCAACCAGTCATGACCCGTGGGTTCGGATTTAAGTATGACGAAGCGCTAGCGACCTTTACGATGTACACTTTCCACAAGGATTTTCAACGCCTCATCGATCATCTATCAGAAGTAGCTAAAGTGTCGGCAACCATAACCAATGCCACAGATTTCAAAACCGTTCAATTTAAAGGAACCTATCGAAATCATTACAAGACACCTGATAATGAGATGATCTATGCAGAAAAATGCAATAGCAAACAGGCAGAAATAATGAAGATGTTTGGTCTTTCAAACGAAGTTTTTGCCAATTGGAAATATAGCCCATCAGTAGCCATTGTTATGAACGTGCATGAAATGTTCGATCAAACACCAAAGATTAACACCGGTAATAAAATTAACTAGCCATGCTTACAGAAGAAATAGTACCAAGTTTGCAAGGGGCAATACCAAGCGCCTTGGCCACCGTTGATGATAAGGGGGTTCCCAATATCTCTTATATATCCCAGGTCTTTTACGTAGACGATAATCATGTCGCCCTCTCCAATCAATTTTTTAATAAATCGATGCGCAACATTAAGACCAATGGCATTGCAACCGTCAATATAGTCAGGCCTGATAACCTTAATTCTTGGTACCTGAGCCTCCAATACACTGAAACAAGAACTGAGGGCGAATTGTATGAAAATATGAAAATGCAATTGGAAGCTATTGCCTCCATGACAGGAATGGAGGATGTCTTTAGATTGAAGGCTGCCGAAATTTTTGAAGTTAAAAAAGTGGAAGAAGTTCTTATTTCTTAAGTGTGGAAGAGGCAAGCGACAAACTACTAGAAGTAATTGAGCAACAGAAAAATGTGGTTAAAATTATTCGGGAGGTATCATCCAAAGTCAATACATCTCTCGATCTCAATGTAATTTTTAAAAGCACTTTCGAGCTGCTGGATCGCTATTTTCTTTTTAATCATATAATGATATTACTGATTGACGATGTAGCACCAGATCAATTAGTGGTAGCTTCGAGTCATGGGTATGATGGTAAGGGAATTGGTGCTACTGTTCCTATTGGAAAAGGGGTGATTGGAATAGTAGCAAAAAACAAGAAGCTACTCAGAATGAGCAATGTCCAACAAAATTTGAACTATGTAAAAACTGCCTTAAAGCAAGACCAAAACAGCATCGAATTGCCTGGCATTTCCTATTGTGCAAGTCAACTGGCTGTCCCATTATTGAATCATAAAGATCTGGTTGGAGTGATATCGATAGAAAGTCCAACGATAGGATTGTTTGATAAAAAGGATGAAGACCTGCTACAGATGATTGGGGTTCAAATAGGTATAGCTATCAACAATGCGCATCAATTCAATATAATTGAAGCCACCAATGTTCAACTGCAGGATTTGAATGAAAATCTGGAACTCAAGGTAGTAGAACGAACAGAAAAACTTGCCAGCCAAAAAAAGCAGATTGAGGATCAACATTCGCTTTTAGAAAAGCAGCATTGTAGCTTGGAAGGAGAGCAGCTTAAAACGCGAAAAATGCTTGACAAGATTGAAACACTTTTTGGTCAGCAAGTTTCAAAAGAGGTTGCAAAGGAACTTGTGACCAATGAAGGGGAATCTCAAAGCAAAGCATATGATGTTACGGTGATGTTTCTTGATATTCGAGATTTTACAGTTTTTGCCGATTCTAAAGCTCCTGAAGAGGTGGCTTCTTTCCAAAACATTGTGTTTGGGGAATTGCTAAATATTGTCCGAAAACATAAAGGAATTACCAACCAAATACTTGGTGATGGAATCATGGCTGTCTTTGGTGCGCCAGTGAAAAGCGACACCCATATTCAAAATGCAGTGGCAGCTGGCTTCTCAATTCTCGCTAAAATAGAGGAGCTTGTTTCTGAAGGTAAGATACCTCCAATCCGTCTAGGCATAGGTTTGCATACTGGTAAGGTAATCGGGGGCAATATTGGGAATGTATTTAGAAAGCAATATTCCTTAACTGGTAGCACTGTAATCATTGCCTCAAGGATTGAACAACTCAATAAAGTTTACAAAAGTCAGTTTCTGGTATCGGCTCAAGTTCATCAAGAGATTGAATGCGGAAAAAATGAAGCAATCGCACTTGGCGAAGTTGAATTAAAAGGAATTGGGCAGCCTGTTGGAATTTACAAGCTTGCATAATTAGG
>Ga0209634_1002633_pt1 | contig 12489 bp, 4 predicted proteins | sample LinPmetageLP40_FD_184043 | JGI IMG/M metagenome (GOLD analysis project Ga0209634, IMG submission 184043) | Marine viral communities from the Pacific Ocean - LP-40 (SPAdes) (version 2) | ecosystem: Environmental > Aquatic > Marine > Oceanic | place: Pacific Ocean | collected 2010-08-26 | reverse complement strand
GGTGGAGGAGGTGGTGGCGGTGGAGGAGGCGGTGGAGGAGGTGGAGGAGGCGGTGGAGGTACTGCACATGCAGGAGCAATTTCTAGATTATCGTTTGGTTCGTGACATCCATCTTTGGGGCAATGATAATAAAATATATCATAGTCAAATATACAACAACCATTATTACTAACTGGCTCATCCCATTCTAGCAAAACATAATTGTCATACTGTGTTGCTCTAACATTTCTAGGTTCGCATGGAGGAGTACAACCAGAATCTCCACATTCTAATTTTTGATTGTATAATTTTGGAGTAAAATCACCTTCTTGACATTCTAAATAACTTGATTTAAATATGTTCATGTTCTCCACATCCGTCAGACTGTATGCGGAAAAAAGATCCCATTTGCTAACTCCTTAAATAAACTATGCGCAACCGCTACATACTACAGTCAAATAATCTGTACTCATAATTTGACTATTTCTATGAGTAAGTTCTACTTTAAGAATAGCTTCAGTATTTTCCATAAGATTAAATAACATATTAAATTGTCCACCAGCATCATTCATGGTTGTGGGAGAAATGGTTGGCATATAATATTTACCAAAAGATACTGTTCCTGTTGCAGGAGTAACAGATATATTGGTTAAAGAATCGCTAATAACTTTATAGTCATATAATTCTCCTAACCGAGCATTCCTAACATCCACAATTAAATTATTTGTTTCTTGACAACATTCTAGTTCCAATTGTTTTAATGGAGCTTCAACAAATTTAACGGTTGCGTATGGATCACATGCCGGTAAACAGTCAATACAGTGCATTTTGAATAAATCTTCTGCACCAAGTCCATTATAACTAATAGGCACTACTTTAACTTTTATTGCAGAATACACATTGAAATCTTCTGTTTTACAAGGGTGGTAGCTGATATCTTCATATATTTTATAGTCTAATAAATTAGTTTGGTCTAAATTACCAGTTTCTTTAGAAAAAGTAATTTCTGCTGGTATTTCCATCTTTTGATGCGTAGCTAAAAATTCTCCTGAAATAGCATTAACATAGGTGGGCCAATTACTTAATGAGGATTCAAAATTATAACTATAAGTTTCCCCACACGTTAAACCGGTCACACAAACGGTAACAAATTGTTTGTTATTATCTTTTCCTACTAAATTAGTATCAGATATAGGTTCTATGCCTATATTACTACAACTTAGCCCTCCATTTTCACCACAAGAAGTAGAGAAAGTCCCTCCGAATTCTGGTAATTGAACTGGTAGCTCAGCAGAACTTCTCATTATAAAATAATAAGATTCTCCAGGAGTCAATTTTGTTAAAGTTGAATCCGTAGAGGGTACTCTTCTACTAGCATTTAATTGATCTAAATCTGTAAAATATACAGGTATACTTTGGTCAGATATTTGTGTTGCATGTATAGACAGAGTGTTGTCTACCAATTTATACCATTGGGTATCAATTAAATCATCTGAACGAGTAGCGTTATTAGTATGCGTGGACTGTGTGGAAGTACTTGAATTACCTAAAGCAGGAGGTTGCATAAGGTTTAATCCAGAATTACCAACATATCTGTATATTCCATATTGAGTTGTAATAGAAGTCATATTTTTACCTTATTTATATTTTTATTGTATAATACACCATTTTATAGTTAGGGGGCTGTACAAGTACTATCATAGGTCAAATTGTTCTCTCCTCCCATATAACCGTGATACCAACATTCATAAGAGGTCGTATCAAAATTTCCAGTAATAACCAATGTTACAGTTCCATACCAATAATCATATGTGTTGCCATCTAAGCCAATTTTTTGACCCTGTAAAGATTGTCCAGTATAACTTATAGGTTTACCATCAGTATGAAAAGCTATAGGATGAGCTGCTGGTACATTTGTAAACACATACGTCCCTGCTGTTACTTTGAAAGTATTTGTTTCGCTAGACATAAAATCAAAAGTATATCTATTACCACCAGAAGTAGAGACTACTGCAACAGATATACTACCGTCTAAACACTGAGAATTGACTGTTTGAGAAGTAGGTGTCAAAGTTGGAGTTGGAGTAATTGTTGGTATAGGAGTTAGAGTAGGAGTAGGTGTTACACTAGCGGTAGGAGTATAGCTAGGAGTTACGCTAGCAGTCGGAGTATGAGTTGGTGTCTCACTAGGAGTTACGGTATTAGTAGGAGTAGCAGAAGGGGTGCTAGTTGGACTAGCCGACATCGTAGGAGTATATGTTGGTGTTGCACTAGCAGTCGGTGTGTTGCTAGGTGTGACACTAGGAGTTGCAGTATGTGTTGGTGTCACACTAGCAGTAGGAGTATGCGTTGGCGTAGAACTAGGAGTAACTGAAATCGTAGGAGTTACTGTTGGACTCACTGAAATCGTAGGAGTTACTGTTGGACTCACTGAAATCGTAGGAGTTACTGTTGGACTCACTGAAATTGTAGGGGTGTGTGTTGGCGTTACAGAAGGCGTTACACTAATTGTTGGTGTTACAGTAGGTGTCAATGTTGCCGTAGCAGTAGGAGTCTTGGTAGGTGTGACACTAGCAGTAGGAGTATTAGTAGGAGTAACACTAGTGGTTGGAGTATTAGAAGGTGTTAAACTAGGAGTAACAGAAATAGTAGGAGTGACTGTTGGAGTTACAGTAGCAGTAGGAGTTTGCGTAGGTGTTGTAGTTGGTGTGTTTGTAGGAGTACTAGTATTTGTAGGAGTAATAGAAGGAGTAAGAGAAATAGTAGGAGTAAGTGTTGGAGTTGCAGACGGAGTAGATGTAACAGTAGGCGTCGGTGTTGGAGCATAGGTTTCTGCAAAAACTAATCTATCTTTACCTCCTAAAAATCCGTTATAATAAGTATAGTAACTAATAGGCATATTATTTATACCAGAAGTAACAGTCAGACTTACATTGCCATAGTAAAATTTATAATCTCCATGAACATACTCAGGTATATAATCATTATTTGGATCGTTAACAATATTTACTGTTTTAATTTTTTCTTGAGAAGCACTGCCAGAATACGATACATATTCTTCGTACCCCTTATTAAGAATAGCTATAGGATGCTCTTCTGGGATATTTAAATTATATGTTCCAGCAGAATAACATAAATATTGGTTTTTATCGAATGTACGACCATTAATACTAAATTCTGTATCACCTGGACTTAATATAAACATATTTGAGTCAATATCTGTTTGTAATAAATGCTGTAGGCGTTTATTACTAGACAACTCGATATGAGAACCATTAAAAACTCCTGAAGCAGATGTGTTTTCTTTATCTACCGTAATAACGTCTGATGGAAGATAAACTTTAGGATTATATATTAATTCCCCCACCTTGACGGTGGTATCTGCATATTTTTCTACTATCATACTAATAGCAGGCACTGGTGCTATTTTCCTGTTATTAAGGCTATTAGCACAAGTATTTTCAATAGCACTATCTGGCTCATTGTTTACCCAATCTGGAAAAGTTCCATTCTCACAATGCAATCTTAAGGGTAGCACATTAGTATTTTTGCGTTCTAGTTTAGCGATAATATCATCTGAATATCTATTATTATATATAAACAATGCTACAGTGTGATCATTATAATTATATCTCCAACCATTACGTTTTTCTAAAATTATAGTAGGATCTCTTTTAGCAGACTCTACCGGTACTTCACAAATTCTAGACCCGGCTGGGCTACAAAGAATTTTTTGATAAGAGCTATATAAAATTCGTCCATACCTATCTTTGCAATTTAGTTGCAATAAAGCATGTGTTCCAAAATTATATTCTGATGTTATTTTAACGGTTGTCTGAGGAGTAAATTTATTAGGTTTTTGCACATTATAAGCACTTGGTACAATATCAACTTTAGCACTCTTAGGATAAGTATCAACAACATTAAATTCTAAAATAACATTATTATTACCAGACAAAGAAAAAGGAGGATTGCTAGATTGCAGGTCTATTTCTGGAAAAGATATTAATGCGCCGCATTCGCATTCTGATAATATAAAATTATTTTCAGGTATCATATTAAATTTATTCCTTTAGTATCCATAAGATGGAGGAGGTGGCGACGATGGTGGCGGAGCTGAACTAGTAGGCGGAGGTGGCGGAGCTGAACTAGTAGGCGGAGGTGGCGCAGTAGATTGCGAAGATTGAGGACTTGCAGGCACAGAAACACTTTGAGCGACAGGAGGATTATTGTCTCCTCCATCATCATCGTCATCAGGATCATCAGGATCAGTAGTGACTGTTGATGTTGAACAATCTTTACATTTAACGCTCACTACCTTGCTAGTAATTAGATCATTATCAGACAATACATTAAATTCAAATATACTTACAGCGGATTTATTATCAGAGGTGTTAATACTAATAGGAAGAATAGCAGATTTTAAATAATTAATATCACTACCATTAATACTACCGGTATAATTCTTGTAATTTGCAGATGCTATATCTATTGAACTACTATTCTCAGTAAGTTCAGACATTGAGAATGTATAGTTGGTATTTTCTTGCAATCCACTAACTTCAACACCTAAAGTATCACCTAAGCAGCAGAATCCTGTAGTATCCGAAAATAAAATATCTGGAACTGTCGTGGTGGTTTGACAAACAAGAGAACCTACAAATTCTATAACTTCACCTTTAGTGGGAGATCCTCCTTCTATTGTTGGTGGATTAACAGTAACTGTGTAAAGTCTACCTGTGACAGCATTAATGACTATTTCGCCAATTTCTATTTGATCTTTTGACGGAATATTGCTTGTTGAAACATCTCTTCTAAATTGTGGTCCTGCCATAATTTTTACCTTTTATATTGTTGTTGGAGTAGAACAAGATCCTGAAAATTCTATTGTTCCAAAATCATTAGGGTTTGGAGGAGGTTCTGGGCCTGTAGGAGCAGGATCAGTACCAACGGATCGCTTAATAGTAGGTTGGCCTTCGCCATAACTATTTTGTGCTGTAATCTTAATCAAATATGTCGGACCAGCTAATAACCCCGTTAAATCTAAAGTATAGGAACTTGCTGATGTTGCAGTAATTGGGTCTTTAGTAATCCAAGACAAACCGTCGAATGGTTTATATCTAACTATGTATTGTGCAATAACACTGGCCCCAGCTTCTACGGGTACAGCCCATGTTGCTTCAATAGTATTAGAAACAATATTACCTGTATCAGGATCTGTTACATCACTTCTAGTTAAAGTTAATTCTCTGACAGCACCAGGAAAATTAGAACTAGGAGTAAATTGAGAACTAGGTTCTGACCACTGACCTTCTCCGACTTCATTTACTGCTTTAATTCTGAAGACATAATTTTCACCATTAGTTAATCCAGTAACAGTTTCTCCAGGATTAGGATCAACAATATCAACAGTAGCAGTCCATGTTGCTCCATTATTAGTGCTATATTCTACCATGTAGTTGAGTATTGGCTTACCTCCGTTTTCCGTTGGAGCAAACCAATCCAAATCAACACTAGTATTACCAACACTACCAGTAATTAAAGTTGGAGGACCAGCAACACTAGGAGGAAGATCTGGCCTAATAGATATAACTCTACCCGTAACGTCTGTTGTTAATACGGCGCCAGGAATATAAGTACTAGGAGTTATTCCAGACAGATAAATATGATCAGTTATTAATCCACTAGAATATGTATATCCGTCTACAGTCAAATCAGCAACAAGATCTAAAGTAGAAAACCCAGAAGGTTCGACATTAATACCTTTACTTAAAGAAGTAATAACAAAAGGAGTTTCAGTATTAACAACAACCTTTCCTCTTTGATCTAGGTTGAATCCTGTTGGAATAGTCTTTTCTGCATCAGAGTAGTCTATAAAGTAAACACCAGAAGGAACATCACCACTAGCAGCATTGCCAACATTAGCATCAACCATAAAACTTGGAATTAAGCCATCAGGACGACCCCCTTTAGCATCACTTGCATCATGTATATTTGGATTATATCTGTTGTATTGAAACTTAGTACGTCCATATATTGCAAAATCAATATTTTCACCAACATTATTAAACATAGTACTAATCGTGGGTCTGGTACTAATAACATTTTGAGAACTTGGTCTAAATGTAAACTCAGCACCAGCATTTTCTATAGGTTCATAAGATTCATTATCACAATTAAATCCACTTACAGCAGGAGGGTCTGTAGCAAATAGCCCATATCCTAATCCGTTTTTCAGAGTAGCAGATTTAGTTATAGAATACATAATACCAGTAAAAGATGGTACGTCTTCACCACCATCATCCTCATTCCCTCTAACTCCTGGACAGAAGAATGAACTTATGGTTGAAGCCCCAGCAACCCCTGCGCCTTCGCTAAACAGAGGAGTATCTCCTATATAAAGAAAATCAGGACCATCAAATGGTCCTTTAGCTTGTGCAGCCAATTTTACATATTCGATTTCATTGTTTCCTGTGTGCATAATAGCTACAGTATCACCAAATGAATATTCTAAAGCCAAGTCATCTAAAACAGGAACGCCATCAGCAGTATCAGGTATTTTAGGTTCTGCCGGTTGATCTACAAAACTTATTTTTTTAGTAAATACATCTACAAGAACTAGTCTTTTTTCATATCTTTGATAAGTCAATCCTTGTGCAGATAAGAAGTCGTTAATCTGGTACTTCAGAGGACCAGTACCTTGGTGAACCAAGAAAGACCCAGACAATGCGGGAAGATCTGGACCAACCTGCAATTCTGTTGGGTTAAACATACCGCTTAATTCAACAAAAGTACTTTCAAACTTCATGTTGTTATATGTTGTAACCTTATTAATATTATCAATATATAGTGGAGATAATCCGCTAGTCTGTTCTCCTGAAAAGAATATTGCATCATCTGAAAACTTTAATTGATCAGAGGCATTAGAGCTTGAAGATCCAACCTTATAAACAAAACCTCCTACAGGACCATTGAAAAAGTCTGTTTCATTTCCTTCATCATCCTGGAACGATAGACTGTTTACAACAAGACTTTGTGTACTAATACCGCTAAATATAACAGGTAGTTCGGATAAAATTTTAATTTCACCAGTAGAAGCAATAGTCGTTTTGGCTTTAGAAAAACCTGTAAAATAACTGCCGTCTAAACTACCAGCACCACTTAATGTTAAACTAGGATTAGGACCAATTTGTAATTTACCATTTTCTGTATTTACTAATCTAAGAGCATTCTGACCCTGTTGTAGTCCAAGAATACTTATCTCTGTATCATTAACTGTTTCTATAAGACTTTCTCCAGAAGCACCAACGACTTGAAGATCTCTTGCAGCGACTACTCCAGAGACATTCAGATCGCCACTAGGCAATACTACATCACCACCAAGAGTAATACTAGCTTCTACGTCATCTTTGGTTGATAGTATTCCCGGAGCACTTGCATTAATTAAAACTGTTGTACCAGATTGAGCAATTGCGGTTCCTGCTTCAAAGTAAGCAGCCTTAAACCAATCATTGATATCTGGTAGATAATATTCTGCATTTGCGTCTTTGCTAATAGCATAAGCTCCACCACCCTGTAAAGCAATATTGTATGCTCCAGATTCTGTTATAACATCAGGACTAACCGTTAAGCCTGTAGGGGCGCCATTGTTTACCCAGTTGGCGAATCTTACAGAACTTAAATAACTAACAAAATTAACTGGTTTATTTTCGTAATTTGTTTTAGTCGAATATGTATGTAACATATTCCTTGGGGCACATATTACAGAACTAGTTTTTTCAATGCCTCCAGCTATACTTGTTTCCATCTGACCATCAAACAGTCCCAGTGTATCACCAGCATTTCCAGAAGCAATAGAATTTAAAAATTTTACATACTGACTATTTGTTACTTCATTCTTACCAATTCTATATTGTCTGGTTACAGTACCAAGATTTGAAAAACTTAAATCAGAATAAGAATCGGTAACGCTATTATATAATTGTAAACCAGTAGCAGAAGAGATATTCTTTGGATTACCGACATTAACAAACTCAAGTCCTAAAGTACTACTAACGTATGTGCTATCTTGTTTGGCAAATAAACTTGCTAATCTAATACCAACGCCAGATGCTCCAGAAATTGAACTAAAAGATTCTACAGCACCTAGTTGTTGTAAAGAACTAGAAAAACTACCGCCAGCAACGTATCTTGAATCATTTGTGTTGTGTTGTTGATTATTAACAGCAATCCATTCTGCAACATTACCATTTTGATCTAGAGTGCCGTAGTAACTACGTAATCCGTTAAGTCCAACATCACTAACTAGTCCAGACCATCTGGGTAGAGTGGCATTGTCAAAATTGGCGGTATTATACTCAGAATTGCTAGTGCCCCTACCAGAAGGATCAACCAAAACTTTCAGAGGAGAGTTGTTAGATTTTGTTGCAAACTTATAGTATTGTCCTGTAAATACTTGAGCAGGATTTGCACCTGAAGGTTGAATATCAATAGCTGGTATAATAGAATCTGCATAAACAGTAAATCCTACTTTCTTTTGATCTCCATTAAATACTGTGCTTTCTCCAGGTCTAGTACTTAATAATATAAATGTAGAATCATTTAATGCTGTAATAGAGGGATCTACATATTTTTCTAATTTAAGTGAAAAACCTCTAGTGATTGATTTGGCTACTAAACCTGTAGTTGTTGTATTAGTAATTGTATCAGCAACATTCAGTGTAGTAATAAGACCATTAGCAGAAACAACACCTGTTATAAAATTATAAGAAGTAACACCATTAGATGTGATGACAGCAATTTGGTCTCCTAAAATAAACTCTGCTTCTGGAACTTCTTCAGTAAATATAATTTGTTTTAAACAGGCTTCGCATGCACGACCCTTGTCGTCATTGAAAGCTTGATATGTAACATCTTTATTTGTTCTAAAATAATCATCAAGGCCAATATCTGTAGTAATAAGACCGTTATCTACTGTAGATAATATTCTTCCAGAAGGAGCATTTGCAATAGATATCGCATTGCCTGTACTAGCTGCTACAACTTCTTTATCTGAGTTGACTGTTAATAAGCTATTTGTGCTTAATGTGTCTAGCTTTAATGTATTAGGGGTAATAATATTAGTATTAATTGTGCCAAAATTAACAACACCAGATTCCCCTGAAGATAGATCGACGAAATTTATACTTGTACCTGAGAATGTAATTTCTGGACTAGCAATACCAGCAGAAGAGTTCGAAACAGACAGTCTTGAGGTACCATGATTTAAAACTGTTTGTGCAACATTACTTTTAATTGTTTGAGCACCAGCATTACCGCTATTTACAACTAAACCAAATTCTCCTTTAGTTTGACCATTAGTGAAGTCTAAAACTCTACCTAATAATTGTACATAATCTACTTTATTTTGAGCACTATTTTTAGAAGCCATAGTCACAGTAGCTACGGTACTGTTGGCAGGAATAGTTGCCAAAGGTGGGTTATGGTATAATGTAGCATTTGCTGGATGACAAACAGCTTTGTTTTCTAATCTTAAAGTTTCTGAACAATCAGAAACGTTTATAAAATGAGCTACGGTCTGTGGTCTACTACCAGCAGGAATATTGATACCTAGTCTACCATCATAAGAAAAGAATAAGTTTTTTCTAGCGTCATTAAAATCACCACTGCCATAGACAATAAAATCTCCACTAGAAGGAGCAGCATAACCTGTAGGAACATTTAGTCCTAGACCTCCATTATGACTAAATTTTAAGGCTATACCACTAGCACTACCGTGAACAGTAAAATCACCACTGGCATGTTGATGGTTAAATATTACATTATTATTAGCACCAACACCAGTAGTAGGCAATACAATATGAGCATTATCAATTATGCCCGTACCGCCTAATAATATTGTATCGTTTGGACCAAAAAATGCTTTAGTATCACCAAAGGTTGTAGCATCAACTTTATACTGTAATGAACCAGTAGCTCCAGCAGGATCAGCTTGTGCAGAAAAAGATGGGTTTGAGAATTTACTAAAAGTAGGCTGTTGTTTTTGATTATCTTGTAGTGGAACCCATTTAGAACCAGTACAGACTAATGTGATATGTTTATCTTTACCGGGCAAACTATGAACGGTATAATTTTCAGAACATTTAATTACTAATTGACCACTAGCATTATTAACCGTTTTAAAATCTACTACTAATGATTTATTATTTTGTGCGGGTGGTAGTGTGGCAGTGATAGAACCTTTAGAGGTATCTACTATATATATAGCTCTAACATTATCTACATCAAAACTGTCGTCTTTAAGTATGACATTATTAAAGGCTGTATTAAAATTATATTCATTAGCAAAGATATAGAATTCACTATCAACCCCTATAAGTTCTACAGGGTCACCATTATTAGAAGAAGATATTACCTTTTCTCTAACAATATAAAAATCACCATCTTTGCCTAATTCACCAACACCTACTTCATATTTGTTTTGGGCAACATTCCTAATTAAATATGGTACAGAAGAACCTATTTGTGAGTCTTGGAAATTGTTATATCCGACCAAGGCTTTTAATAGAATAATTTTATTATTTTCTGTCTTACATTTTAATCCTACATTTTCAAAAATATGTACATTATTCATGTCTTTTGGCCTTAACGTATAGTAGAGTTGTTATTAGGAGGTGGTAAACCAAGTGAGCCTTCATTTGCAGTATTAAGATCATTTAATTGTTGTGCTGATCTGGAGTCTGCTTGGCCAATAGCATAATCTGCTGATTTCCCAAATTCTGCTCCTATATTCTGTGGTATACCAGCGTGATCCACGGTGAGTCTTTGTTGTTGTGTAATCTGAGTTGGTATATTTGTACCAGCTTCGTTCAAAGATTGAGCTCCAGAAGCTAGAGATTGAGACGTATTTGAGATTTGTGTAGCGACATTTGTCATATTTTCTGTACCACCAGATATAGCTTCATTTAGCTGATTTACAACGGCTTTTAATTCTTCTATTCCTCCAATTTGACTATTAACTGATACACCATTATTAACACCCCCAGCTGCTAATCCACCATTTTCGAGATATTGAGGTGAACCTGCTACTCCTCCACGAGCCAGATGATTAACCATTTGACCGTGAGTATTGTATCCGCTATTGATAGCTCTTAAAACTGGTAGATATTGACTAGTAGCATTTCTATTGACCACAAATTCTCCAGGAGTCAACATGGCTGGAACCGTATCTGTTCCTTGTGGTCGATATGGAATTAGCATACCATTACTAGCATATACCATTCCTCCTCTTCTGTACTTAAGTGTATCTTCAAAACTAGGGAATTTGTCTTTATCCTCAAAGCCTGGGCTACGCGCCATAGGGTCTCGTTTTTGTTTTTGTACTGGTGTTCCTGGTTGTTTGTAATTTGGAACATCAATTGGCTCTCCCACAGATAGTCGTTGACCACTAATAGGATCAATAGGACCTTGACCTTGTCCAATGCGCAGATCTCCCCTTGGTGTTTGTGACATCTGAGCATCCGGAAGAGCAGCACTTTTTGCATTTCTAGACATGTTCATACTAGCTATTCTGTCTTTAATAAAAGTACTTTGAACACCAGATGATCTATCTTGAGCATTTGCAATAATATTAACAAGATCTTTATCGCTTATATTATCTAAATTATAAAGAGCATTATCTGCTCCTTTCATCATAGTGTCTAAATAATTTTTATTATAAGCAAGAAATTGTTTGACTGCTTCAGGATCTTCTATATTAATACTTGCAGCTCTAATATCTTTGGGAGTAGCTGCTGTTGTCGATTGTCTAGCATTTTGAAAGTCAGAACCTAAATCATTTAACAGATCGTCCGGCATGCCTTTATTACCAACAACAGGATTAGGGGTAGATGACTCTAAAAGTTCCCGCACAATAGCCTTATCTTTTTCAGTGAGTGGTCGTGGATTTCCTGCTGTTCCTGGTTTAGGTTTAACACTAGGAATTGAAGGATACGAATCCAAATTCACACCTGGTTGTCCAGGCATACCAAATCCTGCCGGGGTGCCATCTGGTCTTATAGGAGTTTTATTAGCAGCTTCTGAAACGATACTGTCTAGAAAACTATCATTATTCTTTAAAAAATCATCTCTTATCTTGGCCGCATCTTGAGCATCAGCTATAGGGGTGGCCATTTTAGGATCTACATATGGAGTACCTTTTATATTCCTTGTTCTTGTTATTTTAGGAATATTTGGATTTAGCTTTCTAAGAGTAGGCAACTGATCTCCTATAACAGTTCTAAGAAATGCTGGAGTGCCTTGATTTTGTAATATCTCATTATATCTAGCATTCTCTGGTGCGTCTTCAAGTGCTCTTCTAAGTGCTGCTGCTTGTTGTGCTCTTCGTTCCAGCGCAATAGCCCCAGGATCTACTGATGTTATTCCTAAATCAGGAATAAGCTTACCAGGAGAAGGAACAGTTCCCATATTAGCATTAAGTGTGGGGGATTTCTCGAAGAACCGTTTCAAAAT
>Ga0209634_1002631_pt1 | contig 12492 bp, 22 predicted proteins | sample LinPmetageLP40_FD_184043 | JGI IMG/M metagenome (GOLD analysis project Ga0209634, IMG submission 184043) | Marine viral communities from the Pacific Ocean - LP-40 (SPAdes) (version 2) | ecosystem: Environmental > Aquatic > Marine > Oceanic | place: Pacific Ocean | collected 2010-08-26 | reverse complement strand
TCATTTAGCTTAATACTATCTTTTAAAAGTTCAACAACTTGATCTGGATTAATAGCTTTATTCCTAGATGCTGACGATAATAAAGACTTATTTATCTTAATATCTTTTAGCTGACTTTCTAAATTTGTTTTCTCTTTATTAAACTCTTGGGTTCTTGTTTTGAGTATTTCCTCAAACTCACCCTTTTGAATTCTTTGCTTTTCTTCTAGGTCTTTTTGTGTCTTTACAGCATTTACAGCTATATCTAAATCTTCAACACCCAGTTTCTTATACATAGAACCCCTTTCTTTGGCTAATCGTCTTTCAACAATGCTATTAACTTCATCTTGGGTAAACGTATGACTAGGTTGTTCTTGTGCTTGTGGTGCTTCTTCTTGAGTTTCAGCAGTTTGTTCTACTTGATTTTCTTCCATTTAAACCTCCATATTGGTAGTATCTTTATAACATCTTCTTCTTTAATTTTCAACTAATCGTCATCTTCTGGCTTTATCCAATCATAACCACCCTCTTTTTGTGCTATTTCTGGCAATCTTATTTCTAATGCTTCCAATAACCATGCAAACTTTTCTTCTTCATTTTCTAAAATGTTTTTTTGAATTTCTTTGAATTTTTCATAATCATTTAAATTTAAATCTCTTTCTAATCCAATTATATCTTTTGCTTCATCAAATAGTTTGCTCATTTTACTTTCTCATCTAAAAATTTAATAAATCTTGGGTCAACTAGCTTTATTTTGCCTAATTCATACAATGCAAAATTTTCACAAAACCATTCCTTTTTATTATAATCAGAATATTCGGTTGCACCTTTACCCTTAAACCTGCCAACTTTTTTAAGGTCTTGTTCTAATTGTGGGGAATAATAATCTATTGAATCCTGATTATATTTATTTTGATGTATATGATGCCCAAATTCATGGTAATATGTGCTTCTTATTTTATCTAATCTATTTTCAAAATGTGAATCAGCAGTAAATGGTCTATCAAAAATGCTATCGCCCATTTTCCATTTTGAAACTTCATTCCCAGTTCTATCTAAAGTTATATATCTTGGGTTCAATTTTAAAACACCATCACCCATTGATGCAACAGTACGACTATTAGATGCCATATTTATACCTCTTAATTTTGGTACATCATATTTTATAGCTAATTCATCTAACTCTTGCATCATAGCTTCCATAATTCCATAATCTTTTTCTGACCACTTAAATTCTTGTGGCTTACCATTCACTAATCTTTTTTTATTTATGCTATCTTCTATTTTAATATGACCAATATATTTTTCATTATTTAATCTAGCATTAATAGCACTTCTAAACCTTATTGTAGGTTTCCCAGTAGTTAAGTTATCTGGGTATCTTCCATCTTTTGCATTTTCTTTAAATTGTTTACCTAATTTATTTAAAATAAATGTATTAGAAACTGGCTTTATATCGTCTAATTTTATTTTATTAGTTAATGAACTAGAATTTTTGACATTTAGTGTTTCATCAAATGCTTCTTCTTCTGTTGGCACTTCATCTACTGTTTCTTCACCCCATGCAGGGTCTGTGGGAATCCAAGTATGTCTGCATCTATAACCACCCCTTACAATAAAAGGATCGCCAGTAGACTTTCCCTGCCATGCTCTAGTGTTCCACATATCTCTTATTTGTTCTTCTGTTAGTGTCCTATTAAGCATATTCTGGCAAAATTCTCTACTATCTCGGACTAATGTACCAGTATATGTGAAATGCTCTAACCCAGATGCTTTTGCTTTCGCTACTGTAAACTGCCCATGAAACTGCATTACACTATCGTGAGCAATCTGACTTGCATAACGTCTAAGATTGTTACCTGCCCTATCACTCGCATATTGAGTATGCAATTTTCTAACTGCATCTTCTACTTGTGCTTTCTTTGCACTATCAAACTTATTCTCGTTAACAAAATCAACTAATTCATTAATCTCACTTACATTTGATGCTTTATAAACTCCATTGATATGTGATTTGATATTACTAACCATATCGTTAAATGGTCTACCTGCTATTGTACTTTGGTAAACCTCATCATTAATCACCTTTAAAAATCGTTCTGCAATATCTTCAAATCCACTAAATGATTGAGTTTTCAAGGCATTAATGGTTGCTAAATCTACATCTGTTAGGTTCTTAAACTTTGCAGGAATAGGCATTTTACCAAAAGTATCTAATGTTTCTTTTGCTATTTTATTATAATCATCATTAATTAGTAAATCAGCTTCATTTAAAAATGTGGATTCAATTATGGTTCTTAATCTGGGTTGTAACTGAATAGCTAATCTTTGAGAAACTAAGTTCCCTTTTGTGGCTCTAGTAATTTCATTAACTACGTCATTTTCTAGCTTATATAATACGTTTATTATACGTTCTTCATGCTGATCGGCTAATTTTTCTAAAATTCTTGACATATTTTATAATGGAAAGTTCTTTTTCCATGCCCTTATTGACCAGTAAGCAGGTGAAAGTGTTTTTTGCCCTTTAACTTCTTTTAAAACCCCACCCATTCTAGCTAAAAAAGACTTTTGCCTTGCAGGTATGTTTTTCTTTATGGTCATTCCCCTAGCACCAAATGTAACCTTTTTGACGTTACCATTTGATTTGTTCTTTACATAAACACCAAACTTTTTTCTTTTAGATTCTGTTGCTGACAATCTAAATGGTTTGTTAAGTGATACGTTTTTACCTCTATATAATGCCATGCTAAGTCCTTGTTTTTACTAGGTTTTTCCCAGGTATTACTTATCATTTAATCTTTCATTTACTATTGCCCTACATATTGGGCATTGATAAACGTCTTTTATTTTCTCAATCAGATAAACCTTACAAATAACACATATTTTTTTAGGCTTTTCCATAACATTAGCATCATTTTCTTTTACGTTTACTGGCTCTTGATATTATATCTTTACGAACTTTCTTCGGCAACTGTTTGACCCTCTACTTCGGTTGTCTGGAATTGCCCTCTAACAGTTCTAATAGCATCTATTTCTTCATTAATAGTCTTCATAGTTTCGTTATCATCTATTACTGCTTCTGCTATTTGCTTATCTATTTCTTTATTAAAGGTTTCTGATTTTATGCCAGATGCTTTAGCCATTTGTAGATATTGCAGGTCATTTGCCCAATCTCTAATATCAAAAGTGTCTGGATAATCAACTGTTCCATTCCATTGTTTACCTAGCCATTTAGCAAATAAACCCCATATTTGTTCTTCTGCATTTTCTAAATAATCGGCTTTTTCTGATAATCTAGCATTTAAAAGTTGAAACTCTGTTTGTAAAGCTATTCCACTAGCTATTTGAGTACCAGTAGCCCTAACAGAACCCATATGGGTAATTCTATCAATAGCATCAACTTTATTTTGTATGCACTTCATTATTCCATCTAGGTTTTGACCACTAGGTTGAATTATATAAGGCTTTAATGATGCATCTAAATCTTCTGGTATTTCTATTATAGCACCTGCACCTGCACTAGCTTCAACATTAGGTGTTTTAACTAAACTAGGGTGGTTAGATAATCTGATTAATTGTTCTTTCTCGGAATAATCATTGTAAATAGATTGTTGCAGAAATGCCACATCTGATAAATCACTTATACCAATAGGTCGCTTATTACCTCGCAAATTATAAACATTAACAGCAGGAATAGTTCCTAATGGATTAGGCACTTCTTCTAATAGCTTTGATTTACCCTCTAAATATTCTTTATCATATTCTTCAACCTCATATGTACTAACAGTTTCTTCCGTAAATACTTTAATAATTGCTCTTTCTGAATTTATATCTTCAACAATAACCAATAAATCTAAATAAAATCTTCCACTAGCTGAACGTGCATAATTCCAATTAACTATGTTTTCTGGTGTATATATTGAAATATAAGGTCTAATATCTTGAGCCAGTTCTTCTGCTCTAGTCTTTGCATTAGATTGTGGCTTATCAACTATAACCCAACAATTACCATAAATACTAGCGTTCATCTGAACTTCTCGCATGACTGAATCAAATGACCTACCATCTAAATCAGCATCTTGAATAAATGATGTTAGTTGTGGCTCATTATCTAAATCACCATAATCTCTTGATGGTGGTACTCTCCATAAGAAACTTGTGTATATCTGGACAACATTCTTACAATGATTATCTAAGGGTGTATGCCTTACCCTTTGGTCATATTCTTCTGGAGATTCTAAAACATATCTGTGTAAATAATAACCATTTTTATAGTCATTACCACCTAAATAGCTTCTTATATAAAACTCCCAATTACTTATATTTGAGTGCCATAGATCATGTTTTTGTGTTAGTGCTTTTCTGTCCATTAACTCCACCTCTTAGGTTGGCTAGGTGCAAAATTACGTCTTAGTGGGAAATTAAATTCTATTAAATAGCCTAAAGCATCATTCATATGGTCATACCCACTATCTTTATCAGGTACATGAGTTCCCTCTTTGTATATTTGTCGTTCTATGCTTTTAATAACATTTTTGCAAGATTTAACAATAAACAGACTATTTTTCCCATTAACATTTTTTAATTTTGCATTAACTGCATTAATTCTATCCCTAATTAAAGGTGCTGTATTTTTACATTTTACATCAAATCCTGCATTTTTCAAGATACTTAAATCAGTAAATCCACCTGCTGATGTTTTTCTTTGTCTAGCACTAGGGTCTGGATAAACAACTATCTGTTTATTTTTGTATCTATTCTTTATTTCATCACACATTTCTTGGGTATTTGAGGAATATATTTGTATCTCATCAACAACTATAATTTTCTCATTAACTATAACACAAACTACAGCACTCATAGGGTCTACGTTAAAGTCTAAACCTATGTGTAAAATTGCTGTTTCTTTCTGGTATTTTTCAATAATATTACTTTGTCTATTAAAGTTGTAATAAATCATTCCAGAATAATTAACAAATGTGGCTTCATATTCTTGCTGAAATGTTCTTATATCTAAATCTTGTTTTGCTTGTTCAACTTCGTCTTGATCTACATTACCACCCTCGATAGTAGTATATTTAAAACTTGCCCAGTCGTTATTAGTTTCACCTTGCTTAAATAGTTCATATGACCAGTTTCCAAACCCTCTTGGACTTCCACAGAATAAAGCATGACCTTTTGTATCTGATAATGTAGGTCTTAAAACCTCGTACCATGCTTCTTTGTTAACGTCTGCAAACTCATCAATACATAAGAAATTCAAACCAACACCTCTTAGTGATTGCTCGTTATCACTTCCCCTAAGTGTAATAGTTGAATTGTTTTTAAGGGTAATAGTCAAATCACTATGGTTTATATTCTTAACCCATTTGTGATATATCATTTTTTCTTTTAATACATTCCAACATATGGCTTTAGCTTGTCTATAAGTTGGTGCAACATACCAAACTCTTTGATTAGGTTTACTGGCAAACTTAGCTAATTCATTAATCGCTAGGAATGTTTTACCAAATCGCCTACCAGTAATAAGAACCCTAAACCTTGCTTCGTTACTTATTACTTTCTTTTGAGGTTTGGTTAATGCCATTAATCTGATGACCAGACTAAAGGTTCTTCTAATTCATTCTGTTCTATTCTATCTTGCTGTCCTAACATATTCTTTCCAAGAAAGATTAACATTGTAACATTTCCACTTTCACAGGCTTTCCATTGAAGCTGTCTTAACCTCATTTTTTGCTTTGCCCTACCTTTTATCAGAAATTCCGAATAACTCTTTTCTAAAAGGTCTGCTGAACAACCGAAAAAATCACCCATTTCTTTATTGGTACAACCCAATTTAGCTAATTTAGATAATTGTTTAGTGTCTATAATATATTTTTTTGGTCTTGCCATTCCTATTTACCCCATAGTTAGGTAACTTTTTTTAACAGATTTAAAATATAAAATCTAATATTAAAATAAAATACGTTGAGTAATAGCTTTGGTATTAATTATATAATTTTTATTTTCACCTTTTGGGTATGCTTTTCTTTCTAACTTAAATTTTTTTAACATCTGTTTTTTTTCGGTTTTTGAACCTAGTAAATAAATATATCTGTGTTTAGGCAAAATTTCTTTTTTGGTTAGGTTTAATTTTTTTTTGATTTCTTTTATATCTGCAACATATTCATAATCATTCATAATTTTATCATGTCTATCATCAAATTTTAATAATTGTTTAAGTTTGTTCCAATCATCTATTGAGGGGAAACTAAAACCAGAATCTAACCTAAACCAATGTGCAGATGTATCTTTATAGCCAAAAATTTCATCTAATTTTTTTGCAGTATAATTTCCTTTATTTAATTTTAAATATTTTGCTATTTCTATTTTATCAATATTTTTTTCATTTTTTCTTTTTTTTACTAATCCAACATTTAATTTATTATTTTCTTGATAATGACCTAAATTTCTAAAATGAAACTCATTGTCATTTTCATCAACTAACTGAATTGTGTTACTACTTGTTCCAGTATAAATAAAGTTAGTCGCTTGGTAAATATATCCATTATGGTTCATATTTGGGTCGGCAAATGTAACAATTATTTTTGGTTTTTTTAATAACTTTAAGGTTTGTGATATAAAATAAGAAGCATAGTTTTTATGATTATCTTCTAATACTACCCTATTCAACTCTAATGTTTTATGTTTATAATCTTCGCCACAAATACCCTTGCAAAGTTCTGGTGATGGTGGCAAACCATAAGTTATTACACCTTTTAAAATTTTATCTATATACAATCCAAAAGAATGAGAAATCATAGGTAATCTTTTAGCATAATGTATATTTAACAACCAACTAACACATTCTTCATATTTAATACTCATTACTTGCATATAATATACTTTCTATCAATTAGGCTTGATTTAAGAGCCATACAGCAGGGGTTAACTAACCCTAAGGTATGATTGCACCTCTTAAATTAGTCTAAACTCACTACAAACTTTGAATTAGCATAATCGTAATTTCTATTTTTAGCAGTAACCCCAGATGGTTGCACTTCTAAATCTTTATCTTGATCGAACTTAACACCTAAATAGTAATCCATATAACCAATAAACTTATAAGAACCCTCTTTATCTTTATCTGATAGTTTTATTGGTACATCTTCAAATCTTTCTTCTTCTTGTACTTTTGTTTCTTTATTTTTTAATTCCTTAAAAACTGCTTTTAAATCGTAATAACTATTTTTAATTTTACTTTTACTATACATTACTTATCTCCAAGATTATATTCTTCAATTAATTCTAGCAATTTTAAACCATCATCAAAACCTTTTTTATAATAAGCTGATGAATTATTTCTGGGGTCTGGCTTTTGATTTAATATTCCATCATAAATACCATCTTTATAAAATGTTAAATATGTTTGCCTTTTCTTTTCTAAAGGGTTTGTTATGTCTATTACATTCATATTGATCTCCTAAATCAATGCCATTTGTGTAGTTGGCACAAAAGTTGTTTCATAATATTTATTTTCTGTTTTTGGGTATGGCAATATTTCATATTTAAGATTTGCCATAAATTGTTTTTTTTGTTTTTTATTACCTAAATAATAAATATATCTATGCTTTCTTGCTCTTTCTATTAATTGAAATTTAGATTTATCTTTTTTCATTTCTTCTGTTGGCTTTACCCCTCTAGGGTGTTTATTAATACCTTTCATTATCCAATCTGTTCTTTTTTCTGATAATCCACAATAAATAAAATTTGTTGCTTGATAAATATACCCTGCATGATTTATTGATTTATCTGCATATGAAATAATTATATTAGGTTTTGGTAATAATTTAAGACTATTACCTATTAAAAAAGAAGCATAATTCTTTTTATTTTCTAATAAACAAAGTCTATTTAATTCTAATATAGGGTGTATATATTCTTTAAAGGTCATTGCTTCTAAAACTGTTCTTCCAGTTGGGTCACCATAAGAAACAACCCCAATTAAATATGCACCATCATATAACCCAAAAGCATAACTTGTACATTTAGGAAGTGTTTTTGCATAATGCCTATTCTTAAACCAATCATGGGTTTCTTCTGCTTTAATTTGAATAACATTTAAATTATTCATACCCAACTCCCCATATCTAAGTAATTAATTGCATCTTCTTTTGTAAAATGACCCTCTTTAATGGCTCTTTCAACGTCATAGGGGTGTTGTTTTGCATATTTGGAAATAAAGCTACTACCTTTTTTATTTCGCACAGCTTCTTTAAAGACTTTTAACCTATTATCAAAAGGCTCAACAACATTACTAAATGATTTAGGTTGTTCATCTAAATACTTTTTTGCTGATAACCAGAAAGCAGGTTGTTTAGCAAATTGTTTATCCTCAACAGAACTATAATATTTATTATACATTTCTGCTAATTCTTCTGCTTTTTCTATCCATTCTGGTTCAATATTAACAAAGTTCTTTTCTGCTATTCCCTTACTCACTTTGTTGGAAACCTTATTCCAAAACTTATGAAAAAAGGGATTATAACTTATTTTAGTGGTTTTGGTAGGATAGGTGGTAGGGGTAGTGGTAGGGGTAGGAGGGGTTTCATCTAGGTTAACTTTAGGTTTTACTCTAGGTTCTAGGCTAGGTTTTTTTGGTCTACCACCTAACTTGCCATTTTCCTTAGATGCTTCCATTCTTCTTGTAATAAAAAGATACTCTTGAAGCTGTCTTTCATTCTGGAAATGTTCCCCAACTTGGATAAAGAATTGTTCTAAAATTTTATGACAACTTTCTTTTTCACTTTCTGTAAAACAACTAGCTATCCTATAGTATTTCATATTATCGCATGGTATTCCAGAACATCTTTTATTCCAGTTATAACAAAGCAACCTAATATATATGCCTATTTCCTCATTTGTTAAGGCTTGAGTACCTGCTATAAAATCTTCTGTGAAAAGATACCATGCTTTTAATTTCTCATTAGGTTTTGAATTTTCGTTTATAAACATTGTGATCTCCAAATCTATTTAGTTTATTGTAACCCCTCTAGGAATAAACCTAAAGGGATTTTTTGGTTTAATATCCCCAGACTTCTTTTCTGGCATTTAAAACAGTTTCTTCTTTCCATATCCAATTATCTGGGTTTGGTATCAAAGAGTTTTTAACGTCATCTGGACTATTAACAGTTTTTAAGTAATTACCCATAACTTCAACTATGTGTTCACATATTTTCATAGGCATAACATAATCATCTAATGACATAGCAATATATTCAGCATCTTTTGTTTTAGTAGGGTTTTTAAGATACCATAATATTTGCTTTGCATTAGTAGCCTTTTGATAAATAGATTGTTGCATAGCATGGGAAATACTTATCTTTTGAGGTAAAAGTTTAGATGTTTTCAAATCAATAAAAAAATCTTCTTTAGTATTTTTATCTTCAAAATGAAAATCAGTATATCCTATAAATGGAATACCTTTTATTTCAACTTGTACCTTTTTTTGATAGTTTAGTAATGACCACCTATAAGCATATTCTTGAAATGTCTTAACACCTAATTCTAATAAAGGTACTAAGTTTGCTCTTTCATCATCTATTTTGGGGTCATTTATCTCTAAACAATTAGCATCATATTCAGCTATCATTTTTTTACTGGCTTCCTCAATAGGCATACCATGAAGAAACATATTGATACCAGATTCAACAACTTGTCCTCTAATAGCAGGTGCAGATGTTGGGAATTGATAACCAAATATTCGCCTTAATGCCCATCTTTCACGATAAAAAGCAAATTCATTAAGATGACTAAATGACAATGGAAGTAAACCCTTTCCATAATCATTAAACTTTTCAAAATGCTCTATCATATTTTGTCAATCCACTCTTGAAGATGTTTTTTATTTTCAAGAACTTGAAGTTTTAAATCAAAACATTGGTCGTGGACATTACTGGTTCTACCAAATTTTAGAATATATTGGTCAAGAGCAAAAACTAATTTATCCATAACACCTATATCGGCTAAATGTTTAAACATTGCAGTTTCTTTTTCTCTATCTTGATCTAATTCTATTTGGTTTAGTTCTTCTTCAAGATTATATTTATCTGACATTAATCTTTCTCCTTTATCCAAAAATCGATCTTGTCTAGCAAATCTCTTGACAAATTATGATGAATACCAATCTTAGGGTCATACATCATTTGTACATTTCGTTTCACACTATCTTGCAAATACTTTATTACCTTATCCAAGACTATCCCATCTCTATTCAACATTAATCTTTCTCCTTTAACAATGTACTGCTTAACAAATTGTATTCAGCGAAAGTTTTGCCATTTATAGTGTTATAAGTAGTAATTATATTATAACCTTTTTCCCTAAGTTCATAAATTCTAGCACTTAATCTGGTAATTCTATAACCTTGTATAGCTTCCCATGAAGTAATAATTTTATGTTTTTTAAGATGATTTAGTATTTGTACTTCTTGTGTATTTGACATAATAATCCTTTCTATAAATTACGTTTTGCCATTTCCCTTTCATTAACAACCTTAGTTCTTAGGTCATCACGAAAGGCTTTAAAGGACTCAAATCTAATTTTAGACTGATTCCTCTTTTTTAAGGTTATTTCGTATCTATCAAAATAATCCTTAAACTTTGTGTCCGAATAAATTAAACCATTCAATTCGGTCATATTTTTGTAACCACCTTTTCTGCTATAGTAAACTGTTAATTCAGCAACAATCATTTTTTCTTCTTTTTTCATTAGTTCTACAGCAGTATCTAAATCAGCAAATGTAATTCCTAGTTCTTCCTGCTGATAAGATAGTTTGTTAGGTTCAAAATCTAATAAATAAATATCCATTAAAATGGTATCTCATCATCAAGATCATTACTTGGAATATTATTAGTTTGAGCAGGTGCAGGTTTTGAACCAAATGAAAAGCTATTAACCTTTAAACTAAGACTGGTTTTGTTTACACCATCTTTTTCATATTCTCTTGTTGATAACTCGCCATTTACGAATATTTGTTGACCTTTTAAAAGATACTTAACTGCTCCCTCGCCCTGCTTACCCCAGATGGCACAATCTACCCATAAGGTCTTTTTATTATCTCCATAGCCAACATTAGTTCCTATAGAAAAATTACAAACATTATATCCACTTACTTCTTTTAATTCGGCATCTTTTGCAAGTCTGCCATCAAAATTACAATTATTCACTTTTTAACTCCATTAATTTGTTTTGCCATCTTTTAGCAATATAATAACTAGTGTTTCTATTAGGCACAGCACCACCATTTTGTTCTATTATTGAATATGTCAACCAATCTAATGCTTCTATAAAGACATTCATTTGCGACCTAGTGATTTCAATATTATATTTTTTTTTCATATAAATAACCTTTCATTCTTCACTTATGCTGATAACTTTCAGTTCATTATGCAGGGTTTGATAATCTCGCCTTTTGGCAATATTTTTCCACCTTTTTTCTGCTTCCTCATAATTTCTGGCTTTTATATCTACATTGTAATATTTGGTTTCTTTACAATGGATAACAAAACTATTTAATTTAATTTCATCTTTTATTGTCATATAAATTACCCCACTCTTTATGATAAATTTTTTCTTTTAACTTTTCTATCCATTCCTTGTTTATAGATTTATCTTTATGTGCTAAATCATGGCATGACCTGCAAACTGGAAATAAATTATCGATTCTATTTAATCGGTTGTTTTTAACCCCACCCATGCCTTTCGGAATAAGATGGTGTATATCTACAGCTTGTTGCCTAAAGCAACCCCAACAGATGGGAATATCGTCTGCATGATACCCCCAAAAGTCGGCAAAGAGTTTTTTATAGTTTTTTGAGGTTTTCATTAAAAGCACTTACTGCATTTTTAGTTAATTTTTCAATATCCTCAACACTAAAATGCCCAGAACCCATTGACCTGCCAACAATACCAGTTACAAAAATATCTAATCTTTGTGTATCGCCTTTATTAAAACCATTAGCAGGTGGTTTAAAGTTTGAATTATTAACAACATTTCCTAATGTTTGAGGTGCATTATTTTGCTGAACATTATTATCAGCAATTTGAACATCTTTAACATTAGTATATTGGTTGCCATTTGCTGACGTTTTAACATTCATTACAGTATAATTGATAGCATCACCAGAATTGGGCATAGGGTTCATAACTACACCCCTATAGTACAATCTAGTTCCATCAATTAGATTTATTGAATAGTTAGGAACACCATCTTTAGTATTATCATAAATTTTATCTATTATATTAGCCATTTTACCCTCTATTTATTTATTACATTATAGCCACGACCCTCAAGACATCTATTAACGAAGTCTGTGCGAGTGTCTAATTTTGGACTTAACCATAAAACTTTCCACCTAAGATTATTATAGATGGTTTTACCTATGTTCCAACCAGAACTGGTTTGATCTTCAACTAGGCTTTTACAAGTAAAGTAGTCATCATGGAATCTGTTCATATCGCCTTTGATATTTG
>Ga0209634_1002630_pt1 | contig 12494 bp, 13 predicted proteins | sample LinPmetageLP40_FD_184043 | JGI IMG/M metagenome (GOLD analysis project Ga0209634, IMG submission 184043) | Marine viral communities from the Pacific Ocean - LP-40 (SPAdes) (version 2) | ecosystem: Environmental > Aquatic > Marine > Oceanic | place: Pacific Ocean | collected 2010-08-26 | reverse complement strand
ATATTTAGATCAGGTATGGGGCAAAGATGTTTTAAGTATGATTTACGGTAAATACAAAACAAAGACAGGCGCAATAAAATTTAATGCTAAACAAAAATATACTTTTACAGATGGCATTATTGAAGAATTAGATGCAGTAAGACTACCGCCAAAATTAGCTAGAACAGGTGATATCTTAATAGTACACAGCAAGGGTTATGAAATGGGGCATATATGCACAGGAACAAGTGTTTTATCAGTACCAGAAGAAGGCAAAACATCTTTAATAAAAATACAAGATTTTAGCTTTTATAACTGGGCATTGAGGATTAACTAATGCCTGCCGCAGTCAATTTTGTAGCAGGTGTAGTTAGTTTCTTTTCTAGACTAGCTTTTGTAGCAGGCGCAAGCATTGTAGGCCAACAGGTTATAGGTTATGTAGCCGCCGCCGCTTTCTTTTACTCAGCAGGCAGTTATGTTAATAGCCTGTTTAAGATTCCTGAAATTGGACTAGCGCAACAAGGCGCAACTGTTTTAAGCAACAGCAGATCTAGTTCTGCTCCTTTACCTGTTATATACGGTGCAAGGCGCGTAGGTGGTGTACAAGTATTTGTAGGCACTTCTGGAGGTTATCTACCAGAACCAACTGATGAATATCCAGATGGTGTGATGCCTAATGAGTTTTTAAATATGGTTATTGCTTTATGTGAAGGGCCAATAGGAGCAGTAAAAAAAGTATATGCAAACAATGTTGAGATCTGGCCACAAATGGATGATAGATTTCAAGGCAAAGCTTTTATAAGTGTTCATACAGGTGAGAAAACACAAGCCGCAGACCAAGCATTAATAAATGTATCAAACGGAGCAGTAAAACCGTTTGAATGGGATTCTACTTACAAGCTAAGTGGTGTAGCTTATTTATACATACAACTAGAAGCAGACAACGAAGTTTGGGGATCTGGTGTACCTACCATTAATGCTGATGTACTGGGTAAAGTCGTAGAAGATACTAGATCTACTTATTCTGGAACTGCTTTTTCTATAGAGAGATACAGTAATAACCCTGCCCTTTGCATAAGAGATTATTTATTAGACACAACTTACGGTAAGGGTATACCAGGCAGTCAGATAGGCAACACATCCTTTGAAGCGGCGGCCAACTATTGTGATGAAAAAATAACCATCACTAAAGATGATGGCACAACTATTACACAAAAAAGATTCACTATGAACGGTGTCGTTACTGTTGGTGAAACAAGCATGGATATACTTAACAAGATGCTCACATCTTGTAGGGGTATGCTTGTGTTTAGTGGTGGTTTTTATAAATTAATCATAGATAAGCCAGAATCAGCATCATTAACTTTTGATGAATCTACAGTAATGCCTAATTTTAATATTACGTTACCTGGTAAAGCCAGTTTAGCTAACAGAGTACAAGCCAACTTCTTTAATCCTGAAAACGAATGGCAATCTGATTTTGTGTATTCAGAAAGTTCTACATACAAAACACAAGATAACGGCTTACTGCTAGAGAGAAAAATAGAACTGCCCTTCACTGCTGATTACTATCAATCACAAATGATTGCAGAGCAGGTATTAAAGCAAAGCAGACAAGGCATAGTTATAGAATTTAACACCACGCAAGAAGGCTTATTGGCAGAGGTTGGCGATGTTATCTACATCAAGTTAGATGCGCCTGGATGGTCAACACTAAACAGTGGCGCAGGTAAATTATTTAGAGTTATACAAATAAGCATTGAAAACAATGATGAAATTGGAATAGTTGCAAGGGAATACGATGCAGACGTTTACACAGTAGGCACAGCCAAAACTTTTGACACTGCACCAAATACAGACCTACCTGCGCTAGATGTAGTTGCAGATCCTAGAAGCGCAACTGCAACAGAAATATTGCTGTTTAATGATCCAAAAATTACGAATAGAATTACTGTAAATTGGGCCGCATCTTTATCACCTTATCTAAAACATTACGAAGTGGCATATATACAAGGTCGCAGTGGTCAAACTTATATACAGGCAGGAACGGTAACAGGCAGACAATTTACAATAGATAATCTAGATCCAGGTGTTTATCAATTTGCAATCAGAGCTGTTAATACAGGTGGTTTCTTTTCTAACTACACAACTGTTTTAATTAATGTAAAAGGCACAACTACGTTACCTGCGGTCAATGCACCTGGCATAAGCGGAGTAGTAGAATCCTTAGTGTCAACAACAGCAGGTTCAGGTGTTAAGGCTAAAGCTGTTTTATCTTGGGTAGCACAAGCAAATCCAGAATGGGAAGCATTAGGTGTCTACATAGAAAGCTATGAGGTTGAATATAAATTAACTTCTGTATCTGGTAATTTTGAAAGATTGGGATCCTCAACTGGTACGTTCTTTGAATTTTTTGATATTGCACCCAACAGCTATGACTTTAGAGTAAGAGCGGTCAATGATGCAGGCCTTAAATCACCCTACGCAACCGTTACAGCAGACATTACAGGACTAAGTGCGGCACCTTCTAATGTGACTAATTTTTATTTAAGAGCGGAAAGCACACAAGCTAATTTGTCCTGGACACCATCACCAGATCTAGATGTAAAAGTAGGCGGTACATTTGAAATAAGACACTCTGTAGCTACTAGCGGTGCCGCATGGGGTGTTGCTATAAAAATAGGATCTGATGTACCAGGATCTTCTAATTCTGCTTCTATGCCTTTGTTAGTTGGTACCTATTTGATTAAAGCGGTAGATTCTACAGGTAACAAATCGGCTAGTGCTACCGCTATTATTAATACCGTTTCACCTAGTATGTTTGATACTAGAACACAGGCTACAGTTACAGATACAACCTTTGCAGGCACTAAATCAAACATGATAGTGGACACTGATACAGGTTTCTTAAAATTTGAAGCTGATACTTTATGGGATGCAGTAGCAGGCAACATTGATGAATGGACATTAATAGATTCTATTGGTGGCGCAGATACTAGCGGCTCTTACACGCTTAACAACGTCATAGACATTGGTAAGGCTTATAACGTAACACTAAAAAGCAGTATTGCTTTTAACGCTGTATCTACTACTGATATCTGGGACCAAAGATTAGGCAACCTAGATACTTGGGAAGCTATCGATGCAAATACATTTGATGATCTAAATGCAACATTATTTATTGCCACTACGACCGATGATCCTGCTAGTGGATCTGCAAGTTTTACTGCTTATCAAGAATTTACTATTGGCAATTATTTTGGCAGAGGGTTTAAGTTTAAATTAGAAGCAACATCACAAGATCCAACGCACCAGATTAATGTGACACAGATACAAGTAAAAGCAGATGTGTTCTTTCGTTTTGAATCAGAAACAGGCACTACGGCTACAGGCGGTACAGCATTTACTTATGCAAACTCATTCTTAGATACACCACAGATTGCCATAACCGCTAACGATATGGCTACAGGTGATTATTACAATATAACTAGCAGTTCTGCTACAGGATTTACTTTAAGATTTTACAACGCAGGCGGTACAGGAATATCTAGAACTGCCTACTATCTAGCCAGAGGATATTGACTTTATGAATATGCAACTTACCGTTTTTGATACAAAATTTATAACATCTAAAGGTGGGTTTTAAATGGCACAACACGACTACGTTATAGCTAACGCATCAGGGGCATCGGTTAGGGCAGACATCAACAATATGGCACTGGCCATATCTTCAAACAATAGCGGATCTTCCGAACCTGGTACTAAATATGCTTATCTTTGGTGGCTAGACACTTCTGCCAATGTTTTAAAATTAAGAAACAGTGCTAATAATGCCTGGATAACTATGCCCTTCTCTATCACCGCCAATAACACGGTTGATATAAACGGTGGTGCTATTGATGGTACACCTATTGGCGCAAGTGCGGCATCTACTGGTGCTTTTACTACATTTACATCTAACGGTATAGACGATAACGCAGATGCAACTGCTATAACTATTGATAGTTCTGAGCGTGTAGGCATAGGAACTACGAGTCCTGCAAGTTTATTACACCTAGAGGGTTCAGATGGTGTAGCACAAATTAGATTACAAAGAGCATCAACAACTATAGGTGGCATAATTAAACAGACTAGTTATGGATTAAGTTACGATGCTTTTGATGGTAATACAGGCGCTCCATCTCATATATTTAGAACATCAACAGATGGCACTAACTTCACAGAAAGAATGCGTTTAGATGCTTCTGGAAACGTAGGCATAGGAACTGCGAGTCCTTTAAGCAATACTAATTATGGTAATTTAACTATAAGTGGCACAACTGGAGGCTCATTGTTTTTAGCTGATGATGGTGTTCAGAAAGGAATGTTATTAGGAAATAATGACGAAGTTAGACTCACTGCTAATGTTGGTTATTTACGTTTTGATACTGGTGGTAATAATGAAAGAATGCGTATTAATTCCTCTGGAAACGTAGGTATAGGTGCTAGTTCAATTTCTACCGCATTAAATGGTAAAACTCTGCAAGTTGGTTTTGGACAAATTTCAAGCGACCATACTTCTTATAACTTCAATACTAATTTTACTAACAATGCTTATCAAAGCGGTAACAATGCTACTTTCTCGGCTATTACATCAAGACCTTCGGGAGTTATACAACTACTAGAAGATAATTTTATTTTTATGAACGCTAGTAGTGGAACTGCGGGGCAAGCAGTATCCATGAGTGAAAAAATCCGTATAAATGGTAATGGAAAATTGTTGTTGGGGACTACGAGTGTTTTGCACAGTAACACATCAACTCTTGGAATTCTTTTTAACGGAACTACAGATAATGCTATTGTTGCACAAACAACTCGTACAGCAACTGGCTCTAATTTTGCATTGTTTACAAACTCTAGTGGAGCAGTTTCAGGCACTATAAATCATAACGGGTCTACTTCAGTTATTTACAACACATCATCCGACTACAGGTTAAAAGAAAATATTCAACCTTTAGAAAATGGTTTAGAAAGACTTAGCAACCTAAAACCAGTTAAGTTTGATTGGAAAGAAGATGGTACATCTAGTGAAGGCTTTATAGCACACGAAGCACAAGAAGTATTTCCTGATGCTGTAAGTGGTAAAAAAGACGGAAAAGAAATGCAAGGAATGGACTACGGAAGAATAACCCCACTACTTGTAAAAGCAATCCAAGAACAACAAACAATAATAGAAGATTTAAAAACTAGAATAACAACCTTAGAAGGATAAAATTATGGCAATATCATACGCATGGGATGTAAGTACTGTTGACACTTACCCAACAAAAGACAGCAATAGTGATGTAGTTTATAACGTACATTGGAGACTTACCGCAACAGATGGCACTAACAAAGACTCAGATGGTAATAACTGGACAGCTACAAGCTACGGAAGCCAAGGACTAGATACAGATAGTATCTCAAGCTTCACAGCCTTTGGAAGTCTTAACGCTGCTAAAGTACAAGGTTGGGTAGAAGCCGCATTAACGGCTGATAAAGTCACAACTATGAAAGCATCATTAGATGCACAAATAACAGAAAAGATAACACCAACATCTGTACAAAAAACAATTTCTTAAACCAACCCATTAAATAGGAGTGCAAACCAATGGAAAACAAAAATGAAGAAAATAAAAGAGAAGATAAAAAAAGCCTGGAGCAAACTCAAGGCACTTTTCAAAAGCAAACCTTCGAAATAAATATGCCAGATGGCACTAGCCTTAGTAGTGACACACTGGATGATGAACAATACAGAGTGGCCGCTACCATGCAACATTTACAAGGTCAGATACAAGAACTAGCACCCCAAGTACAAGAATTTGAACTTAAAAGGGATCATTTCAACTTAAAGCAAAAAGAACTTAAAGATCTCTTAGGATCTAATGGAAAACCAAACTGATACAGTAACAACCGCAGAAGCTTATCAGCGTGAAAACGCTATTCGTTTTAAATACATTGAAGACAGATTAGATGAAGGATCTGCAAAATTTAAAAGATTAGAAACGATCATGTGGGGTATTTACCCATTGATCATTACAACACTATTAGCTTCCAGGTATATTTAAAATGGATGATGCGGTTCTTATCATCTCAGAATTGGGGGTTCCTACTGCGGCACTTGTAGCTGTTGGGTTTTTTCTCTACAAACTTATATTTAAGATCATTGACGGCATGACTGAAAAGGTTGATGTTCTAGATGATAAGGTGCAAGCCAGTTTAGATACGATGGAAGAAAGACTAACGACTAAGCTAGATTCACAATACGGCATCATAGTTAGTTTGATTGACAGGGTAAGAATGATAGATCAATCACTTATAAGAAATGACGTATTACTAAAAACCTTAGTAAAGATGCCAGAGTTGATAGACACCAACGAAATAACTAAGGCACAAAAAGAAGATCAAAGAAGGGATTGATGGGCAATACTGAAGCTAAATTATTGCTTGTAAACATTATCTTTTTTGCTCTAGTGTTTCAGATAGTACAAGCTGATGAAATGGTACACGAATTTAAATCCCCTTCTTTTAGCGGTGTCAGTACGTCTAGTCATTATTTAACGATAGATTCGCAAGAAACTAGCAGACGTGATGCCATAGAATCTGAAATAAAGGCTCTACAAGACGAAATAAAACGAGCTAAAACAAACACCGTAGAAGCCAGATTTATGAGAAATTTGACAAGCCGCGTTTATGCCGCCATTTCACGGCAAATAGAAGATGCTCTTTTCGGTGAAGACACTAACAAAAGCGGATCTATGGAGTTAGACGGCAACCTAATTGAATACGAGATAACAGATGAAGAAGTTAAAGTTACTATTACTGATGAAGACGGTACGGAAACTACCGTCATTGTGCCTATCGGTGGTTTTACTTTCTAGTTGTACGCTGATGATAGATCCCCTAGAAAATAATTTACCGCCAATAGCCTACACAGAAAGAGCTGTTATGCAGACATTACATACAGATCTAAAAGATGTGCCAGAACCTACAAGAAAGCCTGTTATAGCTGTTTATGATTTTCAAGATCTTACAGGGCAACGCAGATCTAATTCTAAGTACGCTACGTTTAGTACAGCAGTTACACAGGCCCCACACGCTTATTTGATACGCGCACTGAAACACTCTAATTTCTTTGATGTAGTAGAAAGAGTTTCACTAGATGCAGTGACTAAAGAAAGGCAGTTGATTAGATCTACCAGAGAAACATTTGATGAAAAGAATAAACTTATGCCACTGAAGTTTGGCGATATGGTGATGACAGGTGGAGTGTTATCGTATGACAAAACAGAAAGCGCAGGTATGGGAGCAAGATACTTAGGTTTAGGCGCAAGCCGTAAGGTAAGAAAAGATCAGATAACAATTAGCCTACGCACGGTATCAGTTAGCACAGGCCGTATTCTTACAGAAGTGCTAGTGACCAAATCAGTATTTTCAGCTTCCCTAGATAACGATGTATTTAGATTTATAAGCGAAGGCACAGAATTAGTAGAAATAGAAGGCGGATCTGTATCAAATGAAGCAATGAGCATTGCATTACAGATAGCCATAGAAACAGCAGTATTAGAAACAATCAAAGAGGGTGTAATTAATAACTATTGGAGATATAAGGAATGAAAAAACTACTTTTATTATTGATCTTATCTGCACCTTTACACAGTGCGGATAATGAATTGTGGGTGGATCAATCATCAGGATCCTCTAATTCTAACTTTGACTTTGAGCAATTAGGATCTGGCAATATCATTGGTGGTGCTGATGCGGCCGCAGGAAGCATGACAGCTCTAGATTTAGACGGCACTGTTATGAATTTCAATCTAGATATGATAGGCGATTCTAACCGCTTCTTAGGCGATATCTATGCTGATAACTACACAGGTAACTTTGTATTTGACGGCAACAGTAACACCTTTAACATGAGTACAGACGAGAGCAATACCTATGGCGCAGACGGCAGTAATGTCAATGTGACAGCTACAGGCAACAGCAATACTTTCACACTCAACCACGCTATGACTGCATTAGCTAGTACGTTAGATCTAGACTGGGTTATCAATGGATCTAGCAATGCTATTACTGCATCTATTGACGTAGATGCGGCAACTAACTACATGGACATTGATGGATCTGATAACACAGTTACTTATGACGGTGATGGATATGCAGGTGGCTATTTTTACCTAGATCACACTGGTAGCAATAGAAATTTCAACATACAACAACAATCAACTTTAGATAATGACTGGCTCAAAATCATCAGTGTGGGTTCTACTGCTTCAACTTTCTGTGTTATACAAAGTGATGGTGGGACCTCAACTTCATGCCCTTGATATTGGCACGATAAGCGAACTTAACGGCAATGCTCAAGTAGTTAGAGATAAGCCGTATGGTGCAGAGTTAGCTTTTCCTATACAACAGTTAGATAACGTCAAAACAGAAGCAGGAAAGGTTGGTATAACCTTTGCAGATGAAACCATAGTAAGAGTTATGCCACACAGTAAATTAGTTATAAATAGCTACATTTACGATCCAGATCCCAATAAATCAGAAATGGCCTTACGTTTTGCAAGTGGTACTGCAAGATTTGTTACAGGTAAATTTAACAATAAAAAGAAAATCCGTATAAAGACACCCTCTGCTGATGTTTATGTAAGGGGTACAGATTTTACAATTACTACCACCCCAGAAACAGGATCAAGTTTGGTGATTCTATTGCCTGATGAGTACGGCAACCCAAGTGGTGAGATCTCAGTGCAAACAGCAATGGGTGAAGTAATTTTAAACCAGGCTTATCAAGCTACTACAGCAATGACATATAACCAGGCACCCTCTAAGCCTGTGATTTTAGATCTAACGCTAGAATTTATAGACAATATGCTAATTGTTAATGAGCCTGCTACTAAAGAAGATCTGATGGAGGAGCAACAACAAACCACAACAGACTTTTTAGCCTATGACGGTTTGGATGTAGATTTCTTAGCAGAGGACTTTTTAGACAATGCAGAAACCTTAGAATTTACAGAACTAGATATAAATTATTTAGACGTAAACTTTTTAGAAGATCTGTTAAACATTATTGATGCCCTGGCAATAAATGAAGAAGAAGATCAACTAAACCAAATAGCAACAGGCATAAAATTAAGCGGCACAGACATAGGCCAGGACAAAGATACACAGATCACAACGATCATCACAGGTCAGCAGATTACCTTAATTAGATCTGTAACCGACACTATTAGGCTAGATCTGGACGGATCAAGCGCGTATACGTTAATTCTTTTACAAAATGGTGTAGAGAATGTCGTGAAAATTAACGGTGGTTCGTCCAATACCATCACAATCAACCAAAGCGACTGATGAAAAGACTTATATTCCCTACTCTACTAACTTGCCTAGTATTGCCTTTATTGTTCCAAGTCACACCGCTAGAGATCTTAAAACTTAAAACCTTTGATGCGTTTATACCTAAACAAGATCCTACAGGTAACTTTGTTGTCCTGGACATAACAGAAAAGGATCTTGAGGATCTTGGTGGTTGGCCTTTACCTAGAAAAGATCTTGCAGATCTACAAATTAAACTATTGGAAGCAGGAAGTTATGGACAAGCCTGGGCATTTGCATTTCCGCAACCAGATAGATTGGGTGGTGATGAAGCCTTTGCCGAAGCTTTAAGTTATGGCCCTTCTGTCTTGTCAGTATTTGAAAGCGCAAGCAGTGACACCTTCCCCCCTACGGTTGGCACAGTTGTACTTGGTGAAGATCTAGGAAATGGCTACCAGGCTAGAGGTGTTATAGAAAACATAGATCTGTTAAAACAAAGTGCCGCCCAGGGTGTGGCATCTGCGCCAACAGATGTAGATGGTTTAGTTAGACAGATTCCATTATTGCTAAGAACACCTGACGGCTTTGCACCAAGCATGGCTTTAGAAATATTGAAGCAACTAACAGGCCAAGACACTTACATTATAAATATGACTGATGGCGAGATACGAATACCATCACTCCCACCTATATCAGTAGATCCGTTGATGCGTAAGTGGGTTAGTTATGTAGATACCGAAGTAATTAGCCTAGACAACTTAGAAGCCGCCCAGGATAAATATGTAATCATAGGATCTAGCGCAGGTGGACTTGGGCAGATTTCTACACCAGTTGGATTGATTAATAGTCATTTCTTACAAGCCGCCCTGGCTGAATCAATATTATTGCCTAACTCTCCTAGGATCCCAGAATGGCATTTAGGCGCAGAAATACTAATTTTTGTAATATTCGTCTTCTGTATTTGGCTTCTAACGAACAAACTAAGTATGAGCCTTGGCCTAGTATTAACCATTTTAAGCCTTTTTGCGCTTGCCTATGGTGGGCATTGGTTGATTCAAGCAGGCATATTATTAGATGTTACCTGGACATTAATAGGATCTTTTATTGCAGGCAGTGTTTCTTACTACTTACGATTTAGACAACAGTACAAGTTGCGACAGCAGATCCGCGACCAATTTAAAACTTATTTATCACCAGAGTATGTAGATATGATTATCAAAGATCCTGGACTAATGAAACTAGGTGGTGAGCGCAAAGAAATGTCGTTTCTTTTCATGGATATTGTCGGATTTACTCCCATAAGCGAAGCCCATAAAGACAACCCAGAAGATCTTGTAGATCTAATTAATAATTTTTTAGACAGAATGACAAACATACTATTGGCTAACGGAGCTACGATAGACAAATATATGGGTGATTGCATCATGGCCTGGTGGAACTATCCTATCCCTTGTGAGGATCACAGAACAAAAGCATTGTTAGCAGGCAAAGCTATAGAACAAGAAGCAAAGTTGATTGCAGAAGAATACCAGGCAAAAGGATTACCAAAAATAGAAGTAGGTACTGGCATATCTACAGGAAATGCCATAGTAGGTGGCATGGGTTCAGAATTAAGAATGGATCTATCAGTTATAGGCGATGCCGTTAATCTAGGTGCCAGGTTAGAAGGACAAACTAGGAACTACGAAGCCAACACCCTATTCCCCCTAGAAACAATCAAAGGTGTAGACGATATGATTTTTGATTATGTAGACGAGATCCAGGTTAAAGGTAAAGAAGAGAAGATTAAAATATATACCTACACAAGTTGACGTTTAAGATTTGCAACTTACAAATTAAAGGATGAAAGAACTATTAAAAGGTGTATTAGGTGCAGTGGCACCTACTATCGGAACTGCCCTCGGTGGCCCAATGGGTTCAATGGCAATGAATATGGTTTCTCAGGCGTTGGGATGCAAGAATAATCCTAAAGATGTAGAAAAAGCTGTGCAGAACGCCACGCCTGAGCAACTTGTTGAACTTAAAAAATTAGATAATGATTTTGAAGTTAAAATGAAGGAGTTAGATGTAGATCTATTCGCTTTGGAGACAGCAGACATACAAAGTGCTAGATCTATGTTCTCTAAAGATTGGACGGCTAGAATTATAGGTATAGTTGTTATTGGTGGTTTCATGGGTTATATCTTTCTAGTCACTATCCAACCTCCAGAACAAAACAGCGAAGCATTAATCAACCTGGTACTCGGTTATCTAGGCGGTCTAGCTTCTGCCATTATCTCCTTTTATTTTGGTGCATCACACACAAGCGATGATTAAAGAATTTACAGCACACCTTATAGAATTTGAAGGCTTACGATTAAAGCCTTATCACTGTACTAGTGGCAAACTTACTATCGGTGTAGGCCGTAATTTAGACGATAGAGGTATCACAGAAGATGAAGCAATGATTCTTTTAGCTAACGATATAAAGATTGTTCAGGAAGAATTATTAGATAGATGGGAATGGATGTCAGATCTGCCACCAAGGGCGCAGATGGTAGTGATGGATCTGGCATTCAACATGGGAGTTCCTGCCATATCTAATTTTCAGAATATGCTCAGAGATCTTAAAGAAAGTAATTGGGAGGGAGCCGCGATTAATCTGCTAGATAGTAGGTACGCAAAACAGGTAGGAAGAAGGGCAATATATAACGCGCATTTGTTGGAAACTGCGGATGATCATACATTGCCCCAAAGAGTTATTTCTTAGCAGGAAGTTTGTGTAAGCAGATTGCATATCTGCCGTCTTGTTGCTTCCTAGTGTGTATCCTATATTCAAGATTCAATTCTTGTCTGTAGCAAAGTTGCCTAATACTTTGATAAGCCTTGTATTCAAGATTAATAATAGTTTTGCCCTTTAGCAATTCATCTATAAAACCTTGATACCTTGATTTAGGTAAAGGTGCATCAGTTGTTTCAATTTTCATTATTAACCTCCTTGATTGATATTGAATTAGATCTAACGCTATAGCCTGGTTCCTCTGGAATAATCTTAGAGGGTTTAGGCTTTACGTTACGCATACCCCACTTAACAATGTAAGTAGCGTTGTCTGTGCTTATAGATCCTGTGGTGTTGTCTTGTAATATTTCCATCAAACCTACCTGCGCTTGATCTTTAACGTTTTGCCACTGCTTGA
>Ga0209634_1002629_pt1 | contig 12495 bp, 7 predicted proteins | sample LinPmetageLP40_FD_184043 | JGI IMG/M metagenome (GOLD analysis project Ga0209634, IMG submission 184043) | Marine viral communities from the Pacific Ocean - LP-40 (SPAdes) (version 2) | ecosystem: Environmental > Aquatic > Marine > Oceanic | place: Pacific Ocean | collected 2010-08-26 | reverse complement strand
AGCAAACCCTGTTAAGAAAGTATCTCAAATGGGAGACAGCAATAACTTATGGTATTACACAGATGGTGATGCTACTTCAGCTATTGTTGGATCAGGTTATTTTAACCTTTCAGCAGAGAACTTTTCACAAAACGACATGATTTTAGTATGTGCTACTAATGCTGGTACAGCAGAATCTGACTTACTTATTGTAAGTTCAGCTTCAGGTGCAGCAACAGTAACAACTACTAAACTTGCGTAATATATAAACATAGGGAGGGGGGTTATTCCCCCTCTTATAAAAAAAATGGCAGATACAAAAGTAGATATATGTGCGAGAGCAATCATTATGATAGGTGCACAACCTATCTCATCCTTTGATGATGGATCTACAGAAGCACTTGTTGCTTCCAATATGTATGAGAATATGCTTACATCTTTATTATCTAGGCATAGATGGAGATTTGCTACAGATCAAAGACAACTAGATTTATTAACTGATGCACCTACTGGTAGGTACAGTTTTGCTTATCAATTACCAGACTTACTTGTATTAAATACTATTACTGTTTCTGATATACCTATTGAATATGCCAGGTATGGTGACAAAGTTTTCTGTGATACTTATGGATCTAATAGTAAATTAATAGCTGACTATACATTTAGACAGAATGAATCAGAGTTTCCAGCATACTTTAAACTAGCATTAGAATATCAACTAGCTTCTATATTTGCTGGTTCTATAGCTAGAGATACAGCTATGATACAACAGTTTAGTGCATTAGCAGAACAACAAATAAGAATTGCTAAGAATACTGATAGCCAAGAAGAAACAAACAAAGTCTTAAATACAAAAAGATTTATTACAAATAGATATAATACTAGAGGATTCTAATGGCTAATGTCCTTAGAACTGCATACACTAACTTTTCAAGTGGTGAACTTAATCCTTTATTAGTTACAAGAACAGACGCTTCAGCATACACAAGTGGAGCTAAGACATTAAGAAATTGGTATTTATTTGATGAGGGTGGTATTATGCGTAGACCAGGCACTACTTATAAAGCTACTTTAGCTGGTGAATCAAGAGTAATTCCATTTATATTTTCTAATGATGAGATGGCTGTATTTGTTTTATCTAATAATAGATTAGATATTTTTGATAGTAATGGTGCAAGTATACAATCAAACATAACTTCTAATTGTAATTGGACTACAGCTAAACTATTCGAATTAAATTATGCACAGTTTGGAGATACAGTATTTGTATCACATAGAGATAATCCTACTGTTAAAATAATAAGATCAAGTGCAACAAGTTTTGCTGCAAGTATATTTGCATTCGAAGAAGATGATACTGTTACAGTTAATAGCACAAATAAAACAACACAACCTTTTTTTAAGTATGCACCTTCAAGTACAACAGTTACTATGTCTGCTCATGCTACTGGTGCTGGAAGAACTTTAACAGCTAGTGCTAGTTCATTTACTAGTGCTTATGTAGGACAGTATTTATTAGTTAATAAAAAACAAGTTTTTGTAACTGGACATACAAGTGCTACAGTTCTTACTGTTACTGTACTAGAAGATATAGTATCTAATGGACCTCATGCAGATTGGGAAGAACAGCTTATATCTTCTGTTCATGGATTTCCACAAGCAGTTACATTTCACGATAATAGATTATGGTTTGCTGGTATTAGAGATAAACCAGCTGGAGTTATAGCATCACAAGTAGGTGGCTATTTTAATTTTGATATAGGAACAGGACAAGCAGATGAAGCAATAGATGCTACAGTTGCTGGTGATAGAATTAATGAAGTGCGACATCTTGTCAGTTCAAGAAACCTACAGTTGTTTACAGATGGTGGTGAATATTTTGTTCCTACATCTTCAGATACTTCAGCTGTTACACCTTCTAATATTATATTTATGAGACAAACACCTTATGGATGTAATAGAGCAAAGCCTATTATTTTTGATGGTGCGACAATTTATGCACAAAAGAATGGTAGATCTATAAGAGAGTATTTATTTTCTGATTCTGAATCAGCTTATGCTTCTACATCTATATCTATACTTGCATCACAACTAATTGATAATCCAGTAGATATGACAATGATAACTGGTAGTTCTACTAGACCAGAACAGTTTGCTTTTTTTACTAATGTAGATGGTACACTTGCTTTATTTCATAGTGTTAGATCTGAAAAAATTGCTGGTTGGACATTATGGTCTACAAGAAATGGAGATAAGTTTACAAGTATAACTGCTATTAATGAGAATTTATTTTGTGTAGTATCAAGAGTTATAGGTGGTTCTACTATATATACATTAGAAAAATTTGCTGAAGATGATTCATTAACATTAGATTCATCTGGTATAACAACACTTAGTCAACAAGGTGCACCTAAAGTAAATGGTGCAAGTCAATCAGGATCTAGTTTAAATGTGGATGGATATACTTCTGCACCTAATCCTAATGATGTTATTAGTATAGCTGGTAATAGTACACAGTATATTATACAAACAGTTAATGCTACTGCATCTGGATTTACATTAGTATTGAATCAAGCTTTAGCAGCAAGTCCAGCTGATAATGCTGTTATTACTATAGTAGAAGGTAGGTTACATAATACACCAGCACACTTGACATCTACTGTAGTTTATGCTGTTGATGGTACTATGGCATTAGGAGAATTTACTACAACAAGTAGTGATACAGTTACTTTTAATGAAGCTCATGGAGCTGGAGTTACTATAGGATTTAACTATAATCCAACATTAGAAACTATGCCTATAGATAAAGAAATACAAACTGGCCCACTTACAGGACAAATCAAAAGAATATCAAGAGCAGTTATAGATGTAGCAGATACACTAAATATAGCTTTACAAGCTTCAGATGGAAGTGCTAAAAGTTTAGTTATTAGACAAGTAAACTTTGATGTAACACAAAGTGTTGCTAAAGTAACAGGAAAGAAAGAGTTTTATTTTTTAGGATATGATAGAGAACCAACTGTGAAAATTACACAAACAGAACCATTACCACTTAAACTTTTAGGTATGGCAGTAGAGGTAGTTTACTAATGGTATCAATGACACCAGCAACAATGATGGCAATATCAGCTGGTATATCTGCTGGTGGACAAATAATTCAAGGTAGAGCTGCATCTTATAATGCAAAGCTTATGCAAAAAAGATATGAATCTGAAAAGCAAGTAGCAGAATTAGAAGGCATACAAGCTGAATTACAAAGACGCAGAGAAACAGATGCTATATTAGCAAACAATAGAGCAGTCAAAGGTGCATCTGGTGTAGGAGAAAGTAGAAGTTTTATGGCTATACAAAATGATATTGAAGATATTCTCTATAAAGATTTAGCTTCATTAAGAATGAATACAAATAAAATAAAAACTGGATTAGATAGAGCTATCTTTAATGAAAAACAAGAATCTTACTATTCTAATGTAGGAGCTGTATTAGGAGCTAGTACTACAATAATTGATGGATTTGCTTATCATGACCATTATATAACTGGTGATGAAGATAAACTTGGAACAAAATTAAAAAATATAATTAGGAAAACTTAATGGTAAATACTATACAAAGAACAAAACAAAAATTTACTGTGTCTCCTTCTGCTACTGCAACAAGAATGGGAGTAGTAAGAACAGAAACACCTAACATAACAGGTTTATTAGAAGGTGTTAATAAGTCAGTTAATAGTATAGTTGAAAGACAAATTAAAATTTTAGATGCTAAATGGATAACTGACTACGAAGTAAAGGCATCTACATATATAAATAACAATGTAAACGAACAATTATTAACTGGAGAGTTACCTGATTTAGAATTGTTTACAGAACAAATGCAGTCTTATAATCAAGGAGTTTTAAACGAAGTTCCTGAAAGATTAAAAATTGTTGCAGATAATTTCTTTCAAACAAAATATATGGCTAGTTTTGATATTTTAAAAAATCAATCAAATAAAGTTATGACACAACAAAGTAATGATAGTTATGTTTTATGGAAAAATAACTTATTAACAGATGCAGAAAATCAGTATCATCAAATAGCTATAAGTGCTAGTGATGCTGATGATGCTATACAATCTATACATAATTATAGTAATACTGTTCTTAAAAGTGCATTAATTAAACATAAAGAATTATATACTAATACATATAGTACAAGCGAAGATCCTTTAGATCTTAGTCAATTAAGAATAAGTGAATTAAATATTTTAGAACAATTAGAAGTTAGTAGAAACAATGCAATTCTTAGATCTTTTTATCAAGGAGTAGATTTACTTAATGAACAAGAAGTTGGCTTTGCAGATCTTATGGCTAATGAATATATAAATAATTATTTATTAGATAAAGAAAATGTAAGAGGACTTAATTATGATGTATTTAAAACAGAAACAGGAATAAGTGTTGGAGAAGAAACAATTAGTAATGTTTTACAAAAAAATAAATCCTATTTAGCACAAATTCAAAGTACAAATGTTAATGGTAAAATAGAAAAAGATGCAGAAGTAAAAGAAAAAAATGTATTAAAAATAGATCAATTAACAAAAGCCATAGGAGATCCAGCAAATTTAGAAAATGGATTTTTTTTAGAACCAAGTGGTTTATCTCCAGGTCCTGGAGCACCAGCAGTACCTTTTACTTATGAAACATTTAAAAATTATATAAATAAAGATCAAGGGTTAGATGCTACAGATAAAGAAATACTTAAAATGTATAATTTAAATAATGATAAATATTTAATGAATGCTGTACAAAATAAAGCATTACAAAATTTTGATAAACCAGGTATGAATTTTTCAGACTTAATTAATTCAAGTGAATTTGATGATGTTGTAAGTTCTATGGGTGGTAAAGATAAAGTTATTGAAGCTTATTATAGCAGAGTATTAAATCAATTTGGATATTCAGATAGTATTAATTGGTATGATAACCAAGATGAAATGGTATTAGAAAATTCTGTTTACTTGTTTAGAAAAGAAAACCATGTTCCGAGTGGGTTTGATAGTTGGTTAAAAGGAGTAGATTTAAATTTAATGGAAACAGGAACACAAGAAGAAATAGAAGATATGTTATTTAAAAGAATGAGTATTTATAATTATGCCACAGTAGGAGGTATAAAAGGCATAGATGGAATGAGTATAGACACTATGAAAACATATGACATGATTACATCATATACTGATAAAGGTGTATCTTATAAGGATACAGCTCTTATGATTCAGAAAAAATTAAATCAAACTGATGATGAAACTCAAACTATTAGTACAAGAAATGAAACTTATATAAACGATAATCTTACAAATAGTGAAAATTTATTTATAAAATATTTTGTAGATGTAACTAAAGCTGCATATAATGATGGTATTAAAGCTGGAACTCCTATTATTAATGGAGTAAAAGCATTTCCTTTACCAGATTCTATAACAGATGCTAAAAGACAAGGTAGAGAATTTTATCTTAAAAATCAATATCAAATAGATCACATACTATCAACAGTAACTAAAGATTATATGGATAGTATAAGTTTAACAAGTGATGATGACGAACAAAGAGAAAAGAAACATTATATGGCTATAAAAGCTGCATTAAATACTATGAGTAAAAGTAATTATGGTAGTTCAAAATTTATGGATAATGTTTCAGGAGAATCTTATAGACATCTTCCTATAGAATCTATGCACAATAATTTAACTAGTAATGAAATAAAAGATTCAATGAGTGCTTATGCTTATAATAATATTAATAAAATTGGTAATGATCCTGAACATCCACAATATGAAAGTATAGTAAATCAATTTACTGTTACTATGATGAATGGTGAAAAAAAATTTGTAATGCCAACTATAGATAAAGTACAAGAATTAGTACAAAATGGTAACATATATGTAAAATCTGTTGATATGGGATTAACAGGTAAGTCATCTATGTATAGTCTTATTATTGCAAATAGTGGAACTGGTTATGATGAACCATTTGGATACAATACTATGGAGAATGTTTCATATGATGGATCAATGTTTAATCCTAATATCTATACATACAATGGTATATTAACTAAAGAAAATTTAAAATCAGCAATGGATGCTGCATCTGCAATAGCTGATGGAAAAGGTGTAATGGATGCTGTACAAGCAGATTATACTAAACCTATATGGAGATCTCTTGCAAGTTTAGTTGGTAAAATAGATATAGATGAAGATTATGCTCAATTACTACAACAGTTATATACTAATGATTCTTTTTATAACTATCAGATGTATCAAAATGATAACAAAGGAATGTTATTTGATAGTTTTGAAAATCAAAAAGAAACATTTAGTTCTATTAATAATGAATATGAAGGAACTCAAACTTACACAGATAAAGAATTAAATGATACATTTGATTATGTAAACGAAACTTATGAAAATCAAACAGCAAGTACAAAAGGATTTATTTCTTTATTATTATTAGATAATCCTAATATAAAATTTCGAGATAATATATTTAGAGAAATAGAAAGTGGTAATTTAGATTTTATTAAAATTTTAGCAGAAGGTAAGCCTTATGAAAATTCATTAGATAATTATTTTTTACAATTAAATATTTTTGAGTTACAAGATGGTTGAAAAAAGAAGAGTAACATTCGGTGAAAATAAAGAGTTTGTAAAACTACCAGAGTTTAAAAGACTAAGAGGTGATCCAGAAGAGGGTTTAAAAAAAGTTAAAGAGTTTTTTACAGATCCTGGAATGATGTGGAGAGCTGCATCTGGCAGAACTTTATTAGGTGCACCAGGAAATATAAAAGAATATTTTGATTTTAATGATGAAGAAAGTAAATCTTACAATCCATACACAGATCCACAGCTACAACCTTTTTTAGAAATTATACCAGAACAATTTTTTGATAGTAGAAGTGCTATTGAATCACAACAAAGAATTAAAAGTCTTATGCAAAAGATGGAAGATACAAAAAATCCTTGGTTTGTTGGAACAAGTATGTTGAGTGAAATGTTTTTAGATCCATCTTCTTTTTTGTTACTAAGTAAGCCATTAAGATTAGCAATGTTAGGAGTTAAAGCAAATAGATTTTCTAAGATTGGTGGAATAATGGTTGGAGAAGAAGCTGTAAAACAAGTAGGTGATAGAGATAGAACTATGACAGATGCTATTGTAATTGGAACATTTGGATTATTATTAAATAGATTAAGTCCTGTTTTATCTAAGTATGATAAAAGATATAACAAAAATAGATACGATCCTTCTAATGATAGAGGTGTAGTTATAGATGCAGATGATTTTTTTGGTGCAACTAAAACAGAAGTAGGTATATCAGGATTGTTAACTGGACCAATAATTAAATCTGCCAAGCCTAGTGTGGCTAAAAATGTTACAGATTTTATGAAGATAATGAAAAATCAATATCCTGATTTAAATATTATTACTGGAAAAGGATCTGGTAAAACTAGAGCTGATGGTAAATATGTACCAGCTTATTATAATAATGACATGAATACTATGACATTAGATATAGATGGTATTAAACAAATGTATAAAGAAGGTAGACCATTTAAAATTAATTATATTGATGGTAAAAAAATTATACCTTTTAAAAAAACAGATTTTCAAAATGTAGATGAGTTTGTAGATTTTGTTATGAGACATGAATTTTCACATAAAACAATGCGACCATTAAAAGGAGAACATAGAGCTACATATGAAAATAGAATTAATCAAATAGCTTATACACAAATTTTAGATAATAGAAATAATATAGTAAGACGAGGTTCTACAATGTTAGATGATTATAAAATCATAGAACAAGAAAAAGTAAACTATTATAATTATGAAAAAGTAATATCAGATCAGTTAAGATTTGATGATATTAAATATCAAAAAACTGGAACAGGTTTTGAAAAAAACAAAATACTAAGTCCTTTAAATTTTTTTATAAATAATAAAAGTATAGTAGCAAAAGAATATGCAATGAATATGTTAACTAATTCTATGATGTATGGAATGAATTTTAATAGATACTATAGCTCTCCACCATCAGCAGAAATGCTTAGAAATTTAGAACATTTACCGAGATTAGGTAAAGTTGTTGAAGAAGGTTATCAAGTTACAAATAGAATTAATCAAATGATCTTAAATAAAAAATCAAATTTTATACAAAGAAGTAAAGGATATATGAAATTCTTTACACCTATGTCTCCTGATGAAGTTTTTAAAGAAACATTTTATGCAAGATTATCTGGTAATAGACATGAAATACCAGAGATTGCAGAGTATGCTGCATTTGTTGGAAGAAATTTATATGAGCCTATGGCTGCTGAAATAAGAAGACTTGCATTGTATATGTTAGAACCTATTAAAAGAAATGACTTTGCACAAGGTTTAGTAGATAAAATGGTTAAAGGTAATTTGCAAAAAACAAAAGTAGAAGCTACTGGTCAAACATGGACATTTGAAGAAGCAAAAAAAGCATTAAAGAGTTCTAACTTAGATATAGAATTAGCAGACTTTACAGAAATACCTAACTATGTAAATATTAATTGGAAATTTGATACTATAATATTAAGATGGGAAGGATTTAAACCATTACTTACTCAAGCTTTATATGCAGCTAGAAAACCTAATGGTAAACGATCTTTTGATCCTGAAGATATTGAAGAAATAGTAAATGGATTTATGAATCATTCTGCAAAAGATTTCCCAAACATTCCAAAAGGTTTACCACCAGGAGAAATCTATAAACTAAAAGCTGGTTATCATTCAAAGAATCTTAAACAAAGATTTTTAAAAGATATTGATTATGTTCCATTAGCAAAAGCTGGTTTTATAGAAGATAACATGGAAATGAATATGTCTTTTTATGTAAGATCAGTAGGTCCAGATATTTCTGTAGCTAAAAAATACGGAGATCCATATGCTTTTGGTTGGTTTTATGAAGATGGCAAAAGTGGATTTGCTCCAGGACTACAACAAATACATGAAGATTATGCAATTAAGTTAGGTAAAGTTAAAAATAAAAAAGAATACAATAAACTTCTTGAGGAAAGAAATGAAGCTTTAATGATAGGAGAAGCTATAAGAGAGCTTGTAAAAAACAAATATGGATTAGAAGGAGATATTAATAGTTATATGTGGAAAACTACAACACTAATGAAAATATTTAACAATATAACTATGCTAACTGGATTTTCACAAGTGGCTGATATTGGTAGAATAATAACAGTAGATGGATTACTAAATACAAGTAGACAATTAATGCAATCATTTAGTAGTGGTATTGGAAAAGAAGTATTTGAAAAAGGATTGCTTGAAGCTAGATATGCTGGTCAAGCTTGGGATACAGTTATAGCTTATAGTAGAGCTAACATTGTTAGTGGTAATGATTTTTTAAATAATAGTTTTACTGGTGCAGAAAAGGTATTTCAAGAAGCTAATCAAATGATGTTTCAATATGGTAATATGCAAAACCCTTGGAATGTTATTGTAAAAACTGCTGCAACTATTGGAGTAACAAGTAAAGTATTACCATTAGTAAAAAAACTAGCTAATGGAAAAAAAATAAAAGATTGGCAAAGAGCTTATTTAGCAGATATGGGATTAGGTAGTCAAACTATACAAGAAATTAAAATATTAAAAGATATAGATAGATTATTTACTAAACATGGTAATGGTAAAGGAACTACGAATGGACCTTTAAATAAAGATACTGATTTATTATCATTTCCTAATACACAATTATGGAAAGAAACTAATGATGATTTAGTAGCAGCAATGAAATTAAGAGTAGCTATTAATAAAGATGTAGATTTTATAATTGTTACACCAGGATTAGCTGATGCACCTTTAATAGCAAATACAATGTTAGGAAGTTTAATATTTCAATATAAAAAGTTTGGATTAGGATATACTAATCGTGTTCTTATGAGAGGATTACAATCTGGAGATGGTAGATTTATAGAAAGTTTAGCATCTTTAACAGCTTTAGGAATGATAATTGATGGAGTAAGATCACAACAAACTGGTGCACAATATCAAAATAAAACATTGAGAGAAAAAATATTAGATGGTGCAGAAAGAGGAGGAATAGGAGGAATATTTACTGATATAGATAGAATTATTATGGCACTAAGTGATAATAAAATAGGTATAAGACCAACTATACTTGGAGTTAAAAGACCTTATGGAGCTAGTTTAAAAAGACAAGCTGGTGCAATTACACCTACTGGATCTAGCTTGGGAAATATAGCAGAAATACTATATGATTGGGGTAGAGGTAAACATAATCATCATACAGCTAGAAGAATTAGAAGAACAATACCATACAATAATATTTGGTACGCAGATTCTTTGTTTGATAAATTAGAAAAAGCGTTGTATTAATACGGAATGGGATTAATTATATCAGATACAGCACCTAGAGTACAATATACAGCTGCTAATACACAAACACAATTTACTATTCCCTTTGAGTTTTTTGCTGATGCAGATATTAAAGTTATCAAAACTGCTTCTAATGGTACAGATACAACATTAACACTAGCATCTAGTCCAGCTAACGCTACACAGTATTCTGTTGAAGGAGCTGGAGTTTCTTCTGGTGGAACAAAAAGAATTACATTAGGTGGTGCATCTACTAATGGTGATAAGTACACTATCTTTAGAGAACTAGCAGTAGAAAGAACTTCTGATTTCCCAGTATCTGGTAACTTCCCTATTGAAACACTTAATACAGAATTAGATAAGATTACTGCTATGATTCAGCAAAACGAATCAGATAACAAATTTTCACCACAAGCTAAAAGTTCTACTTCAACTGCTTTTGGATTAGTATTTCCTGAACTTGTAGCTAACAAAATACTATCAGTTAATAGTGGTGGTACTGCTTTAGAGTTTAGTCAATCAATCACAGATGTAGCAACTGTTGCTGGTATTGCTGGTAACATTACAACTGTTGCTGGAATAGCATCTAATGTTACAGCTGTTGCTGGTAACGCAACTAATATTAATGCTGTTGCAAATGATGCAACTGACATTGGTACTGTTGCTGGTAAAGCTACAGAAATAGGTAGACTAGGAACTTCTGATGCTGTGGCTGACATGGCTATCTTAGCTACAGATGCAATCGTAGCAGACATGGCTATACTAGGTACTGACGCAATAGTAGCTGATATGGCAATACTTGCAAGTGATGCAACTGTTGCAGATATGGCAATACTAGCAACTAATGATGTTGTAGCTGATATGAATACTTTAGGTACTGCTGCAATTGTAGAAGATATGAATATTCTAGGAACTAGTGATGTAGTTTCTGACATGAATACACTAGCTACTTCTGATGTAGTAAGTGATATGAACACACTAGCGTCTAGTTCTAATGTAACTAACATGAATACTCTTGCTGGTATATCTAGCAACATAACTACTGTCGCTGGGATATCTAGCAATGTAACTACAGTAGCTAGTAATAATTCTAATGTTACAACTGTGGCTTCTAATATTTCAAATGTAAATTCTTTTGCAAACACCTATAGAATAGGATCAAGTGATCCAACGGATTCTTTAAATGAAGGTGATCTTTTTTATAATAGTACAAGTAATGTACTGAAATTTTACAATGGTAGTGCTTGGGTAGCTATATCTGCTGACACAGATTCTTTAGTCAAAGTATCTAGTAATGATACTACTGCTGGTTTTCTTAATGGTAAGCTAGTAGCTAGTACTGGTATTTCCTTTACAGAAGGAAACAATGGTGGTAATGAAACTTTAACAATAGCTAACACAGGAGCTACACTAGATGATGCTACTGCTTTAGCAATAGCGTTAGGCTAGAAAGGATAAAATGGCGAATATATTCAAAATTAAAACTAATGATTCAATGCCTCAAAGCAGTGGAACTCCATTAACTTTATACACAGTACAAGCAAATGAAACTGCTGTAGTCTTAGGATTACTATTATGTAATGTTCATACTTCTGCTGTTAATGTTAGTGTACAAATCGTATCTGATACAAACGATCACGAAACAAATCAAACAGTTTTTGCAGTTCGTAATGCTCCCATTCCAGTTGGAGGTACATTAGAAGTACTTACTGGATCTAAAGTTGTATTACAAACTACTGATGTTTTAAAGATTGACTGTAGTGTATCAGCAAAGATTGATGCAACACTTAGTGTAATGGAGATTAGCTAGTGTCTTACATAGGAGTAGCACCAAGTAATGCACCTTTAACAGCAGATGATATTACAAATGGTATTATATCAGCAGATAAATTAGCTACTAATTCTGTTACAACAGTTAAAATAAGTGATGCAAATATTACTTCTGGAAAGTTAGCTAGTGGTGTTAGTAATCCAATAATTGTAGCTGATGAATGGAGATTAACTTCTGCATTTACTTTTAATAATGGAGTACAACCAATAACTGCTAATTTAGAAAGAGTAGATACTGCTCCACAAGGACAAATAGGTACTGCTATGTCTGTTTCAT
>Ga0209634_1002628_pt1 | contig 12496 bp, 13 predicted proteins | sample LinPmetageLP40_FD_184043 | JGI IMG/M metagenome (GOLD analysis project Ga0209634, IMG submission 184043) | Marine viral communities from the Pacific Ocean - LP-40 (SPAdes) (version 2) | ecosystem: Environmental > Aquatic > Marine > Oceanic | place: Pacific Ocean | collected 2010-08-26 | reverse complement strand
GGCCGCCGTGAGAGCTTCCATTTCGACACCGGTTTGTCCGGCCAGTTTACATAGGGATTCTATACGCACGCGTTTAAATTGCGGTTGTACATCAAAGCTTACTTCAACCTTACTTAACATGAGCGGGTGGCATAAAGGAATTAACTGGCTGGTTTGTTTGGCCCCTTGAATGCCCGCAATGCGCGCAACGGCAAACACGTCACCTTTGTGGTGCTCACCGTTTACGATCATCTCTAACGTGTCGGTGCTCATTTCAATGAAGGCTTCAGCGCGGGCAATACGAGCGGTAATGGCTTTTTCGCTCACATCCACCATATTGGCTTCGCCGTTTTGATTGATATGGGTGAAGGTCATATTAGCCTCGGCTGTCGCACTGATCATCTTGGGTGTTTTTTAACTGCAAAACAAAGTTACAGGGTTTGTGCGTGCTGTTTAATTGGGTTTCGATAATTTCATCCCATGCGGTGGCACAAGCGTTACCGGAGCCTGGCATACAAAACATGATGGTGCCGTTGGCAAGGCCAGCCACCGCTCGGCTTTGAATGGTGCTGGTGCCGATTTGGCCATGGCTGATATGGCGAAATAGCTCACCAAAACCGTCTACGGTTTTATCAAATAATGGCAGCACCGCTTCAGGGGTGCTGTCGCGCCCGGTGAACCCGGTGCCCCCTGTGATTAATACCCCTTGTACGTGATCGCTGGCTATCCACTGGGATAAAATGGCACGAATTTTATACACATCATCAATCACAATGGCTTTGTCGGTTAGTTGATGGCCTGCGTTTTGTAAGCGCTCAACTAATAGGTGTCCACTGCTGTCAGTGGATTCATCGCGGCTATCTGATACCGTTAATACGGCCAGTTGTAAGGGAATGAAGTCGGAACTGAATGTTTTTGCCATATTGATAAATACTTATGGTTAATTTGATTTCATCATACCTCATGCCATGGATGCTCAACAGGGTTGGCTGAGGCATTTATCGAGGGATGTTGGCCAACTTAACACTGTTATCCGTTTAACCAATAGTGCACATTGTGCGCCATAATAATAATGATTGGATATCTATAATGAAGTTGTTGAAACTCTTTCTTTCTGCCTTGCTTATATTGCTGCTGGTTATGGCTGCCAATACCCTGATGTTTACCCAGCCAGAAATTAACTTGTCAGACCCTTTGGATGCATCGCCCGTGGATGCACAAGCGGTCTCTGAGCGTTTATCTCAAGGCATTCAATTTGCCACCATTAGTCATATGGACGACACGCAAGTGGAGCGCGCCGCGTTTACTGGTTTTCATCAATTTTTAAAAGACAGTTTTCCCTTGGTACATGATCAATTGTCCCTTGAAATGGTAGGTGAACTGTCACTTTTGTACCGTTGGCAGGGATCAGAGGCTGGCCTTAAACCCATTTTGTTCATGAGCCATCAAGACGTGGTGCCTGTGGACAGTGAAACCCGTGACCGTTGGGTGCATGCTCCTTTTAGTGGCGCCATTGAAGAAGGCATTATTTGGGGGCGCGGCGCGGTGGATATCAAGTCCGGTGTGCTGGGTATCATGGAAGCGGTAGAAAACTTAATAGACAAAGGCTTTACGCCTAAGCGTGATATCTATTTAGCCTTTGGTCACGATGAAGAGATTGGCGGCAATAATGGAGCCGCGAAAATCAGTGAGCGTTTAAAAGCCCGTGGTTTAGATTTTCAATTTATTCTGGATGAAGGCGGCTCCATTGTCGACGATGGCATTATCCCAGGTATGCAAACACCGGTGGCTCTAGTGGGCATTGCCGAGAAAGGCTATGTGAGCTTAGAGTTAAAAGCAAAAGCGGTGGGCGGTCATAGCTCCATGCCGCCTAAACACACAGCACTGGGTGTGATTGCTAAAGCCATTGTGGATATTGAAGACCACCCGGTTCCGGCCAACATGGCCTATAGCCGACAGTTATTCAATACCATTGGTCCGGCCATGGGCGGTTTAGAAAAAGCCATTTTTGCGAATATGTGGCTCACCGAGCCCTTGGTTGAACGTATTTTATCGGGTACTAAAACCACCAATGCAGCGGTGCGCACCACCACTGCGGTAACCATGGCAAAAGGTTCAAGCAAAGATAATATTTTGCCAAGTGAAGCCACGGCGGTGGTGAATTTCCGAATCATGCCAGGGGAGAGTGGGCAGAGCGTAAAAACCTACATTGAAAATGTGGTGGCCAATGACGACATCGAAATTACGATATTGGGCGGTTTTTCCGGGGAGCCGTCTTCGGTTTCCAAAAGTGATAACGCTAGTTTTGCTATGCTCAAAGACGCCATTTACCGTGTCACCCAAGATGAGTCATTAATCGTGGCCCCTTATCTGGTAACCGGTGGCACCGATGCAAAACATTACAGCGGTTTAAGTGACAGCATTTATCGTTTTGCGTTTAACCGCTTTACCCCAGAAACCCTAGAGCGTATGCATGGCATTAATGAGCAAATTAATGTGGATGATTATGTGGATCTGGTGAAATTCTTTCGTGAGCTTATTTTGGGGGCAAATCAATAACCCAGGGTTTTACTCAATAGTTGGGCTTGTCCCGCCTTGGGTTGATCAAAATGTCGACAAAATTTTGCGTTAGTCAGTATTTACTTGTACATTGAATGTACAGTCTATGGATAGATAGGTGAATAATATGATTGCCCAGATCGAGCAACACATCAAACAAGGACATTACGATCAAGCATTAAGCTTACTACCGGCACTTGAACAAACCTTTGCGGATCACGCCGAAATGCGCTGGGCTATTCGTACGCTTCAGCGTGATTTAGAAAGTCATAATCATAATACACTGGATACGCTGCAAGGATTAAAACAAGTGTTAGTGGGCTAGCCAGCGTCTTGTGAACCATTTAGGGTTATGGGTATCCAAACCCTGAATGTCATTTCGAGACCATCATGAATCCCTTTGTCCATTTGCTTGTCCTTTTATTGCCCGCTTTTGCCGTGGCACAACCTCTTTATATCGCCCAGTTCGAAGACGCCTCTATGGATGATTGGGAAACCAAGTCCTTTGTGGGTGAAACCCAATACACCATCAAAAAACTGGATGATAAAACCGTATTGCATGCCTTTACGGATAAATCAGCCTCTGGCTTGGCCAAAGAAATTAAAATAGACCTGAAGAAAACGCCATTTTTAAATTGGTCATGGCGCATCGAAAACTACCTGCCGGATATGGATGAAACCAGTAAGTCCGGTGATGACTATGCTGCCCGTTTATATATTGTAAAAAGCGGCGGGTTTTTCATTTGGAACACAAAAGCATTAAATTATGTTTGGTCTAGTAATCAAGCCAAAGGGGCGGTTTGGGATAATGCCTATGCCGGCAGCAACGCTCGTATGTTGTCGCTACGTTCTAAACAAGATGCACTGGGAATCTGGGTAAATGAAAAGCGTAATGTGTATGAAGACATGATTACACTTTATGGTGACAAGGGGTCAGTAGAGGCAAACGAAGAGGCTTACCGTTATATTGATGCGGTTGCCATCATGAGTGATACCGATGACAGCAAGGCAAGTGCCCATGCGTATTATGGTAATATTTATTTTACCGAAAAGTAATACATAGACACCTGAGGGGCATTATGAAAACAGATATTTGCGCAAAACACATTATGACCAATGAAGTGTTGATGGCTTATGAAGGTTGGTCCATTAAGCGCTTAACGGATTTTCTGGTTAAACATCATATTAGCGGTGCCCCTGTAATTGCCAGTGACCACAGCCTTGTTGGCGTGGTCAGTATGAGCGATATTATGAATTTTAATAATAAAAGTGCGCAAGAAAAAGGCGCGCTGTTGCAAGATGTGTACGCGGAATTTGTCGGGCGTTATTATGACGATGACACCCTAGCCACCATGCTGCCTAAGGCTGCTGAGAATTGCACGGTAAATCAAATCATGAGCCAATCTGTGGTGCAAATAGACGGTGATGCCAGTTTGCAAGAGGTGGCTTACGTTATGCTACAAAAAGGTATTCGCAGAATTTTTGTTAGTGAACATGGCTTGATGAAAGGTGTGATTAGCACAAAAAATATTTTAATGGCTATTGCTAAATAAACCCTGATTACCATTTAAATTGATTGAGGTTTCGCGAAATCGTGTCATTGGCTTTACCGATTAACGTATCGATGTCTTTTAACTGGTGAATCATTTTATTTTGCTCTTGGCTTTGCGCCATTAATGCCTGAAAACGCATTTGTAATTGCTCAAGCTGACCTGCATCGTGTTGTGTTAGATGCTGGGCGTCTTTCATCATGGTTTCCAGTTCAGAAAATATTGCACTGACATGATCCGCAAGACCCTCATTGTTGTAAAGTAATTCACTGGCTTTTGCCATAGACTCAACCGATTGTTGGGAATCTTTATTTAACTGATCAATCACCGCTTTGATTTCATTGGTGCTGTTTTGAGTGCGGCTGGCTAGGGTGCGCACTTCATCGGCTACCACCGCAAACCCTCTACCTTGCTCGCCTGCACGGGCGGCTTCAATAGCGGCATTAAGAGCCAGAAGATTGGTTTGGTCTGCAATGCTGGAAATAGTGTCTAGGGCACTCACAATATTACTGCTGCTTTTGGCGAGGCTATCGACCCGTTCACTGGCTTGATTTAATACTTGGCTTAGCTGATGGGCCTGTTGCTGATTCTCCTCAAGCATTTTATGACTGCGTTGGCTGATTTGTTCAAAAGTTTGCAATGGTTGCTCGCTATTGGTTTCAGCTGGATTTTGTATCTGGTTTTTTTGTGTTTGGCTCATTAACACTTGTTCAAATGCCAGGTGTTGCTCGTTTATCTGATGTTGCAGTGATTGACTTTGATCAAGGCGCTGGGCAAGGTCCGCATGGCAAGTTTGCAAGTGAGTCTCATTTTTTTGCATTTGGCGAATGGGTTGCTCAATGGCGCTGAGTAATTGTTTCAGCTGAGCTGACGTTAGACCGTCAAGAGGTTTCGTTTGAGAATCGTGTGGTTTTAATATCTCGCTAAAATCTAGGTTGTGTAATTGCTGCAGCCACTGAGGTTGTGAGGTGTCCGATTCATCTTTGATATCGGTGGATGCTAAGCGATGCAGTAATACAAAGCCCAACAACAAACTGGCAAACACACTTAGTAGCGCCAAAATAGAGAATAAAACAAGGTCGTCTTTTCCCCAGATCCCCCACGCATCATTCTGTGCCAGATTTAAATTTAAACCAGGATCATTGAGAAACTGTTGTTGACTGAGTAATAACTCGCTTAACAGCAGCCAGTTCAAACCAAATAACTGAATAGGTTGATACGCCATATAATGGTTTTCGTTGTTATTAGTTTGGCTGATATGAAAGGCATCAGTGGGTTCGCTATCTAACCATTTTTTAAACTGTGATTGTTTATTATTATCAAGTGGAGAACTGCTTACCCAGTAGGTGTGCTCAGTGTTGCTCATATAAATATGAGCTTTTTCAAAACCTTGTACTTGCAACAGCGGGGAAAAAGCATTGGCCGGTAAGCGAAAAATTAAAATGGCTTCAGTAGTATTACGTGCCGGATCTTGGCTCACAATAGGGGTGCTCATAAACGCACTTAACGTATTATTTGCTGGGCGATATTCACTGAACTCACTAAAAAGACTTTGCCCTGGGGAAAGTTTTAATGCGTGCTTATAACTGATGGCCAAGGGTGAGCTGGCGGCTTTTTCTTGCCAAAGGTTGTTCGCAAAATCGTTTTGTTTACTCACGCTGTAAATGACATCACCGCTGGTGGCATCAACTATGTATAAGTCTTCAAAGGCAAATTGTTCAATGTAATGACGATAAATGGGGTGATACAAACCATGCACACGGCTATAGCTGGTATCCACCTGGGTTTCATTCAAATCAACTTTTTTGGCTTGTGTATTATTCACAATAAAATCGTATTGCAGGGCTTGGCCAATGTCATTGAGATGGGCACGACTGGGAGCTTGTCGTTCATAATATTGTGCAAGGGCCTCACTTGGGTCATTGATAAACGGTTCACGCTCTGCCAAGTAACTGCGATAGGTAATGCGAAATGCTTGTGAAGCCACCTGGCTCATAGTGGAATTAGCCAATGTAATGAGCTGTTTATTGAGCTGGGTTAAATACGCTTGAATAGATTGTTGTTTTTGTGCCATGAGTTGTTCAAGGCGAGAAATAATCAGCTCATCAAACTGTTTTGAGTATTGCTTGGCCACCTGTTGTTGATTGTTTTCAACGGCGGCCATGTGTTGCGTATTTTTTTGCTGGTTTAGGCGGCCATAGCCCCAGCTGACAAGGAGAATAAATAACAGGCACAACAAGGCAACAGGCCAAATTAGAACGTGGCGAGCTTGCTGTTTGCTAAGTGCGTTAAATGCATGCATGAAAATATCCCTGTCTATTTAAGTTATAGGCCAATTCCTTTATTCCTAAAGCGGCAGTTGGAATAAGTGCGCCAAAATACAATAATTAAACGATAAAAATGCGCGCCAGTTATCGAAAGCATCCGTTCTTGGCATGATTGGGCTATTTGATTGGCAGTTGTGCCCATGGTGTTTGTATCGTGCCTTGGGCATAGTCAAGGCATAATCATGTTCAGCAAGAGGTTGTGATGGCAAAGTCAGAGTATTTAGGTTGGGGTATTCATGTATTGGATACCGCATTTAACCGCCCACAGATGGCGGCGTGTTATGTGATGGCCCATGAAGGTGAGCTTGCGATTATTGAAACCGGAACCAAAGATACGGTGCCATTAATTTTTGATTTTTTAGCCCGTGAAGGTTTGAGCAAAAGCGCCATCAAATATGTCATGCCGACTCATGTGCACCTAGACCATGCCGGCGGCGCCGGTTTATTGATGCAGGCTTTGCCCCACGCCCAATTGGTGGTTCACCCTCAAGGCGCTCGCCATATGATTGACCCAAGCAAGCTACAAGCCGGTGCCACGGCGGTGTATGGTAAAACCATTTTTGAGAAAACCTACGGGGATTTATTGCCCATTGACCCGTCTCAAATCTTAATCATTGAAGATGGCCAAACCCTTTCTTTGGGAGGGCGGGTGCTCACGTTTTTAGACACCCCAGGGCATGCCCGGCATCATTACTGTATTTATGACGCATTAAGCGAAGGCTTTTTTACCGGTGACACATTTGGTTTGGCGTACCAAGAACTCACTTCGGAAAAAGGCCCATTTATTTTCCCCACGACCACGCCAGTACAGTTTGACCCTGATGCGCTCAAAGCATCTATTTCTCGCTTGTTAAGTTATGACCCTAAGCGCATGTTTTTAACTCACTACGGCATGGTTGAGCAGCCACAGGGACTGGGTGAGCGCTTAATCAAACTGGTAGATGAATTTGTGCGCATTAGCGAAACCGTCAAGCAGCAGGTTCCCCAAGCGCAGTGGCTAGAGGCCTTGAACAAAGAAATCCTTACACTATTGATGGCGGACCTTGCACAACACGGCACCGCGTTAAGCGCAAATGAGTATGCACAAGTCATTGCTGGTGATGTGTTGCTTAATGCACAGGGTTTAAATGTTTGGCTGAGCCGACAACAATAACATGAGTGATAGGCGTGTTTATCTGTGTGTTACACAGAGTCAAATCCGTGGAGCCACAGGTTAAGCTTGGTTTTAGAAAAGCCCGTACAGTGCCGCGCACTTTAATTATAAAAAGGCGTGGTACATGAGCCAATCCCCTGTGGAACCCACTTCCAACTCGACGCTTGATGTCATCGATGACATGCCCGTACAAGCACTGCTGGATCATTTTGCTGCGCAAGGGGTAGAAATTAAGTTACCCATTGATGAGTTAGGCATCATTCAGCACATCCGTCACTTGGATGTAAACGGTGGTGTAAACGGCAAAGGGGAAGTGATTACCGAGATGGCCATTGATGAAAACGCGTGGTTTTTCCGTTGTCACTTTCCTGGTGACCCAATTATGCCGGGTTGTTTAGGCATTGAAGGCATGTGGCAAAGTATCGGCGCTATTTTGGCTGCCAAGGGCCATCATGGAAAATTGCGGGCGCTGGGTATTGGCGGTGTGAAATTTTTTGGTGAAGTGCGCCCCCATGCAAAAACCGTTACGTTTAAAATCAGTATTGACCGCAGTTTGAAAAATAAACAAATGGTCATTGCCGTTGCCTCTGGCAGTGTTGAGGTGGATGGTGAAGAAATTTATCGTGCTGAAAAACTAAAAGTAGGCGTATTGTTCGAATAGCAGTGCTTTGTTTGCATGGCTTGGTATCGTGCTGATTTGTAAGTGATCGATTTTATCTGGCAGCCAGGTCTAGCTAAGATTTACACTCAGCTTAATTGTTGGATTCTGTATTGACGGGTTCTCAGGTAAACTCACTTTTTTATTTTAATGAGTGAGCGAATATGCCTCCTTTATTTTTTATCGCCGTTGCCTGTGTGGTGTTCTTTTTTACTTGGCGTCATTTTAAAAACAAGCGAGCGGCCGCCGGCGCCATCGCCGAAGGCGAGGCGTTTTTAACCAATAACGCGCAACAACCGGATGTTAAGACCACCGCTTCTGGTTTGCAGTATCAAGTCTTACAAGCGGGCACGGGTGATGAGCACCCAAAAGCCAACAGTACAGTGACCGTGCATTACCATGGCACCTTATTAGACGGCACCGTGTTTGATAGCTCTGTTAATCGCGGCCAAACCATTAGTTTTCCTTTGAACCAGGTGATTCCAGGTTGGACCGAAGGGGTGCAACTCATGGTAGTGGGAGAGAAAACACGGTTTTATATCCCGAGTCGCTTGGCATATGGTAACCGCAGCGCCGGTGCCATTAAGCCCGGTTCTACTTTGATTTTTGATGTTGAATTGTTCGCTATTGCGTAGGCCCAGCCAACCTAAAAAAGCCATGTCCACATTAGTGAGCATGGCTTTTTTTATGGGTAACTGCTGGGTTCATTTAATACGGGGGTTAATCTAACCAATCTCTGGCGGTGGCGTTAATGGCAATGAGTGCCGGGTGGCTGAGTTGCCGCTCGGCGGTAATGGCAAAGAACTGCTCTCGTATTGCATCGGTTTGTCCCAGAATCTCTACCTTGTATTGGCTGGCCACTTCATCGGCAATGGCGGTTGGCACCACGAATACACCTACACCTGCTTGGCCAAAGGCTTTCATTAATGCGCTGTCGTCAAACTCCCCCACGATGCTGGGCAAAATGTGTTGGCGGTCGAGCCATTGTAATAGTTGTGGTTGCACTAAGGATAAATCGCTGGGCATTAAAAACGGTGCCCCACTCAAATTAGATGGGAACGCTGATGTTAGGCTGCTGGCAAGTTTGGGTGCGGCCATAAACGTGATGCCGCATTCCCCCAGTTCGTGGTTGTAACCCTTTACTCCTAAGCGCGTTGGAATAGGACCATCGGCAATGACAATGTCTAATTTGTGCAACGCCAGCTCTCCTAATAACGCTTCTAAACTGTTTTCTTTGCACACAAAACGAATGGGCTCGGCCAGATTTAACGCAGGCTCCAATAAGCGATAGGCAATGGACTTAGGGATCACATCCGCGACACCCACACGCAGCACTTGAGCCCGACCTTTAGCGGTATTTTTAACGGTTTCTTCTAACTCATAACCTAGGGAGAAAATCTCATCGGCATAGCTGAGAACCTTGCGACCGGTGTCAGTAATTTCGAGGTTACGCCCCACCTTTTCAAACAATGACTTGCCCAATTGTTCTTCCAATAAACGGATTTGCCCGCTGATGGTTTGCGGGGTGATATGCAAGTTTTCACTGGCGCGCATGATCCCGCCTTGTTTAGCCACCACCCAGAAGTAGTGTAAATGCTTGAAATTAATCATATTTTAATACTTCGTAAAAAACTTAGTAAATTAATAAATAATACGAATATATCTTATATTTTTTGCAGCATAGGATAAAGCTCCCAACTCAATTTATTCCCTTGGGATGAAGGAGAGCAAGATGAAGATACAAGTGAATGCACGACATTTAGCCATGAGTAAAGAGCTGAAGAAGTATGTGAAGCGTCGTCTGAAATTTGCGCTGGGCTCACGTTTTGATCAAGTGCAACGAGTCGAGGTGACCTTATCAGATATTAACGGCCCCAAAGGAGGGGAAGATAAACGCTGCCAAATGCTATTAAAAATGAAAGGCCAGACCGATGTGGTAATTGAAGATATTCAAGCTCAAGTCCACACGGCCATAGACCGTGCAGCTAATCGCGCGAGCCAAACAGTCACCAAACGACTTGATCGTTTACGTCATAAAGCCAAGCGAATTAAAAGTGTCATACAAGATTTTAAACAAGATAAACGAGACCGTTATTTAGAAGAAGATTTTGATGAGTATGCCTTTGCATTAGGAGGTCATTGATGAATAGCCCCATATTGAATGAGTCGTCACGAACGACCCATTATCAAGTAAAAAAAAACAAGGTGTTGAAAAACACCTACTTATTGTTGTCCATGACGCTGCTTTTTAGTGGCGCCATGGCGGCCGTGTCCATGGCCATGAATATTCCGCATCCGGGTTTATTGATGACCTTGGTGGGATTTTTTGGATTACTGTTTGCTATTTCAAAATTTCAAAATAGCTCATTGGGTATTGTGTTGGTGTTTGCCCTCACAGGCTTTATGGGTATAACCCTTGGGCCAATCTTAAATGCCTATTTAAGTTTGCCAGGTGGCAGTAGCATTATCATGAACGCCATGGGCGCAACCGGTGCGATCTTCTTAGGTTTATCGGCCTATGTGGTGACCACCAAAAAAGACTTCAGCTTTATGGGCGGGTTTTTAGCGGTGGGTATTTTGGTGGGCTTTTTAGCCGGCCTAGGCGCGTACTTTTTTGAAATGCCGGGTTTGTCACTGGCGGTTTCAGCCATGTTTGTTTTGCTAATGTCGGGTTTGATCTTGTATGAAACCAGCAACATTGTGAACAATGGTGAGACCAATTATGTGATGGCCACCACCACACTGTTTATTTCTATTTTTAATTTGTTCACCAGTTTACTGCATCTTTTAGGTTTCATGAATCAAGAGTGAACCTTACTGACGAGCGGTTGAACTATGTGAAAATTGGAGTGTATAAATGAATATTAAAAATTTATTGAATCAGTTTTTAGGTGAATCGAATACTGGGCCTTCAACCCATGGTCTTAGCCCATCTGCTTTAAGAGAAGCAGCCAGTAGTTTAAATCAAAAGATGGGTGGTATGGGTGGCGGTGTTGCTGTCGGTGGTATTGCGGCACTGTTAATGAGCAGTAAAAAAGCGCGCAGTTTTGCAGGCTCGGCGGCGAAAGTCGGTGGTACTGCACTGTTAGGTGGTTTGGCTTTTAAAGCGTTTAAAAATTGGCAGGCCTCTAGTGCTAAGGCTCAGCCAGAGAAAACGGCTTTGAACCATGAGCTTGCGGCATTACCGCAAACCGAAGCGACCTTTGAGTATGAATTGCAAAGTAACGCAGATTTTCAGCTTACCTTGGTCAAGGCCATGATTGCAGCGGCGAAAGCCGATGGTCATATTGATGATATTGAACAGACGCGTATTTTTGATGCGGTTGAACAGATGCCTTCGTCCAATGATTTTAAATTCATGATGATGGATTTATTACGCTATCCCACTTCGGTGCAAGAGTTGGCGAGCGAGGTCAATAGTCTTGAGCAAAAAACAGAACTGTATCTCATATCGTGTTTTGCCATTGACGTGGATAACGAGGCAGAAAATCGACACTTAAATGCGTTGGCAAATACCTTGGAACTGCCTCGCGCATTAACACTGGAATTACAACAACAAGCCAATCAAGCCGCGCTACAAGCCGCTTAGTTGTTTGTTAAACCACTGGCAATAGAAGGAGGGTGCTTATCGATAAGATATAATGACAAACGTTAGTAGGCCAAAAAATCATGGGGTGAGTCTCAACCCCAAAAAAAAGCGAACGCTCAGCGTTCGCTTTTTTTATGTGTCCAAGGCTTAGTTTAGAAGGCCACTGCAAACGTGACTTCATACTGTTCCATTTCGATTTCAATATCCTGTTGCGCATAAAGAGGATTCGCACCTTTAACCGACTTAGATGGCGAATAAACAAAGCTTACGGCATAGTTGGTTGTGCCATCTAGGCTGAACTCATAACCGGCTGTGTAGTGCCATTGTTGAACACCCGGTGCCAGAATATTAAATAGCACTTCGCTTCCATCAATCGGTTGCTCGCCATAGCTTACACCGGCACGAAACGTATTTTTGTTTTCGCCTTTTATGGCTAAGCCCAGTTTAACGATTTCCATGTCATTCCAACCAAAACCGGCGCCGTTTTCGCTGCCCAAAGGCGCCGACATAATGTTAGGCATAAGCGGGTTGGCAACAGAGGCAATATCAGAATACTGAATCACTTGATAATCCAGTGCCACTGTTAGATTGGCATCGTCGTAAGCCACACCCAGGTTATAAGTGGCCGGCACATCAAAATCACCGCCTTGATGTGCCGGCCACTTATAACCTGGGTGTGGC
>Ga0209634_1002623_pt1 | contig 12507 bp, 11 predicted proteins | sample LinPmetageLP40_FD_184043 | JGI IMG/M metagenome (GOLD analysis project Ga0209634, IMG submission 184043) | Marine viral communities from the Pacific Ocean - LP-40 (SPAdes) (version 2) | ecosystem: Environmental > Aquatic > Marine > Oceanic | place: Pacific Ocean | collected 2010-08-26 | reverse complement strand
AATCACAGACAACCAAACAAGTGGTAGAGGACAGCAAGGAAATCATTGGGAATCAGATAAAGGAAAGAATATTACATGTTCACTTATTTTGAAGCCAAACGCATTGCCATTAAGTGATCAATTTGTATTGAATATAATTGTGTCACTTGGTGTCGCTGACTTGGTGAGTGACGTATTGTCAATGGATGCCAAAGTAAAATGGCCAAATGATGTGTACTGCAACGATGAGAAAATCAGCGGAATTTTGATCAATAGCACAATTAAAGGACACATGCTAGAGAATTCGGTGGTTGGCATAGGACTCAATGTCAACCAGCAACATTTCTCTAATACCAAAGCGACTTCTCTATCACTTCTATCAGGAAATGCTACTTACAATCTGCCTCAAATATTAGAGTCTCTTATTTTGTGTGTTGAGAAACGCTATTTTCAGTGGAAAAACGATATTGAGGGTCTGAGGGCTGATTATTTCAAGAATATGTATTGGCATAATCAAGTGAGAACCTATAAGGAAAATGGAAAACATTTTACCGGAGTGATAAAGGGTGTCACAAATGCAGGAAAGTTAATGGTCGAAGATGAAGAGCAGACTAGACTGTTTGATTTTAAGGCTATTGAGTTTGTGAAGTAAGAGTAGCGTTTGATTTTTAATGTTGGTTAACCTTCCTTGATTTAGACTATGTGGACATGTTCTGCTGTCTTAAATAAACTCCTTCAAATCATTATGCGACAATCAGTGTCTATTTCTGAAAGAATCAACTAATTTTGCATGATTTTTTAAGTGGTAAATATGAAATACGATCTTCAATATCAGGATGATAAATCCAATGCCAGAGCAGGCGAGATACACACAGCTCATGGTGTCATCCAAACGCCTATATTTATGCCTGTAGGTACAGCAGGCACAGTGAAAGCTGTTCAGCAGCGTGAGCTAAAAAAGGATATCAAGGCGCAAATCATCTTGGGCAACACCTATCACCTGTATTTGAGACCTGGATTGGATGTCCTAGAAGGAGTAGGGGGATTGCATAAGTTCAATGGATGGGATCGTCCCATATTGACTGACAGTGGTGGTTATCAGGTGTTCTCTCTTGCAGACAATCGCAAGATAACAGAAGAAGGAGTGACTTTCAAATCTCATATTGATGGGTCAAAACATCTATTTACTCCTGAAGGAGTGATGGATATTCAGCGAAAAATTGGAGCTGATATTATCATGGCATTTGATGAGTGCACGCCTTATCCGTGTGATTATGACTATGCCAAGAACTCACTTGACATGACGCATCGTTGGCTTAAGCGTTGTTGTGACAGGTTCGATAGTACTGAGCCTAAATACGGATATGACCAAACGCTCTTCCCAATAGTGCAGGGAAGCACGTACAAAGATTTGCGCAAAGAGTCTGCAGAACAGATTGCCTCTTTTGGCCGTGACGGAAATGCTATCGGTGGATTGTCCGTAGGCGAACCAGCTGAGATGATGTATGAGATGACAGATTTGGTATGCGGTATCTTACCAAAGGACAAGCCTAGATATTTAATGGGTGTTGGTACGCCAGCAAATATTCTAGAGAACATTGCACTTGGAGTGGATATGTTTGACTGCGTAATGCCCACACGCAATGCTAGAAATGGCATGCTTTTCACTTCAGAAGGCTTCATTAATATTAAGAATGAAAAATGGAAACACGACTTCAGTCCGATTGATATCAACCTGGGAGAAGTAAGTGCATTTTACTCTAAGTCTTATTTGCGTCACTTGATTCATAGCAAAGAGATTTTGGGCTCAGAAATTGCTAGCATTCACAATTTGAGCTTTTATCTTTGGCTCGTAGGAGAGGCTCGAAAGCAAATCATGGCAGGGACATTTGCAACTTGGAAAAATGTAATGGTCGAAAAAGTGTCACAACGTTTATAGTATTACTATATGAAACTCATTGATAAGTATGTCTTAAAAAGATTCTTAGGGTCTTTCTTTTTTGTAGTTCTTGTCATAGTTGCGGTCATTGTAGTGATTGATATTACAGAAAAGATCGATGACTTTGGCGAACATGAAGACCTAACATTATACAGCATCATCTTTGACTACTATCTGAATTTTATTCCTTTCATAGCCAACATGATTACTCCGTTGACTACGTTCATAGCTACGGTATTTGTGACCGCCAAGATGGCTGGACATACGGAGATTATTGCCATACTGAGTAGTGGGGTCAGTTTTAGGAGGTTTATGTTGCCTTATCTTATTGGGGCAATTATTATTGCTGCAATAAGTTTTACGCTTACGGGATGGGTAATCCCCAAATCTAATAAGGAGAAAGTTAAATTTGAAGTGCAGTACATAAAGGGTAAGTTCTACTATAGTGATCGGAATATTCATATTCAAGTAAGCCCCAACGTCTATCTGTACATGCAGAGCTACAGCAATCAATCCAAAATAGGAAATAAGTTTACAATGGAGCGGCTGGAGGACACCCAACTCAAAGAAAAACTATCTGCCAAACGGATACAATGGGATGAAGAGAAACAAAAATGGACACTCAAAGGATGGCAACATCGCCTTATTGATGGCATGTCTGAAATAATTACCGAAGGAGTGGAAAAAGATACCACATTGATTATTCTTCCAGAGGAGTTTGAAAACAAATACAGTGACTATATGGCGATGACCATTGGAGAGCTGAATGCTGAAATCGATAAGTTAAAAAGGCGTGGAGCGAGCAATGTTGAAATCTATGAAGTCGAGAAATATATTAGATATTCATCTCCATTTTCTGTATTGATTTTGACCTTTATGGGTGTAATTGTTGCAGCGAGAAAATCCAGAGGTGGGACGGGACTGCGTATCGCAATGGGATTTTTCCTGTCATTTATCTTCATCATATTTTTTATTCTAAGCAAAACAATAGCAGAAACAGGATCGCTGCATCCGGCCTTTTCAGTTTGGATTCCAAACATCATATTTACGGGCATTAGCATATTTATGTACCGATATCTCCCGCGTTGATGGCAAGCCTTAAAGATTATTTGCACCTCAATTTCATCGTAATTGTTTGGAGTTTTACGGCAGTTTTGGGCCTTCTTATTTCAATCCCCGCTGTTGAGATTGTGTTTTACCGGACGTTGATTGCTACCATAGCCATAGCCGTGATGATACAGGTGACAGGACATAGGTCTGATGTCAGCAGAAATCAAATTATAAAAATGTTGCTCACTGGTGGAGTCATAGGAATCCATTGGGTGCTTTTCTTTGCTTCTGCGCGCATTGCCAATGCATCAATTAGTTTGATTGGTCTGGCGACTGTAGCGCTTTGGACAAGTATATTGGAACCGCTGGCTAATAGAAGAAAAATTAAATTGTTTGAGGTCTTTTTGGGATTGGTCATTATTGGCGGTCTATATATTATTTACAATGTGAATCTCGCCTATAAATTGGGTTTGCTGATGGCAGTATTTTCAGCAATGGCTGCAGCTACGTTCAGCGTGATCAACGGAAAGTTTGCCCACAGACATCATCATTTCACCATCACCTTGTATGAAATGATGGGAGCGTGTTTGTCTATGGTTTTGTTTATCCCAATTTACACGCAATATTTTTCCACTACAGGCATCTTTGAATGGAGATTGAATTTGAGCGACTTTCTGTATCTACTGGTATTGGCATTGGTGTGTACGGTATATGCGTTTTCGGCATCGGTGGAGTTGCTGAAGAGAATTTCAGTATTTGCTTCAAATCTATTTATTCATATGGAGCCCATCTATGGGATCATATTGGCAGTGCTCATTTTTAAAGAGACTGAGCATATGGATGCGGGTTTTTACCTGGGAGCAACAGTGATTGTTTTGGCGGTTCTCAGCTATCCTATTGTCAAATACTATCAGAAAAGAAGAAGTAGAGCAAGTCTATAGCGACCCTTTCCAGACCTGAGAGTAGGCTGTTGTAATATCAACGTCTTCATCGAATATTCCGTACACAGCTGCACCCGATCCAGTCATGCTTGCATAGATAGCCCCTTGACTATACAGTTCTTGTTTGACTTTGGTAATTGAAGGATGATTTGGAAATACTGATCTTTCAAAATCGTTAAACAAAGAGTCTCTCCATGCGCTAATGGGATTATTTTCGATCAAATCCTTAATGTTTTCAGAAGGATGCTGAGGGCGAATGCCAGCGTATGCTTCAGCTGTGGATAGATGGATATCTGGTTTGATGATGACCAGGTGTTTTCCTGAAATATTGATGTCTATCTTATGAAAAATATTGCCAGTGCCAGTGACATATTTGGGTTGATTGGCAATGAAAAAAGGGCAATCACTGCCCAATTGACTTGCAAAATTTTCTAACTTATCAATGGATAGTGATAATTTGTAAATTTCATTGAGCATTTTTAGTACAAATGCGCCATCAGAAGACCCTCCTCCCAGCCCAGCACCAATTGGAATAACTTTATGCAGGTGCATGCGAACTGGTGGGATTTTATATTCCTTTTCTAAAATCCGATATGCTTCAATGCACAGGTTGTTTTCCTCATTTCCAGGTATTGAGATACCGGAAGAAGTGAATTGAAGTTCTTGAGCAGGAATGATTTCTAAAATATCTCGCCATTGAACTGGATAGAAACAAGATGCTATATTGTGATAGCCATCTGGACGTTTATCGGTGATATTGAGCCCGATATTGATTTTGGCATTGGGGAAGGAGATCATTGGTATATATGGTGTTACCACAAGTTTAGTGAAGTTACAGATTAAGTAAGTTAATCTTTGCTCTTGTTTCCCATATTGATCATTGGTTAATTTAGGAATTGGTTGATTAAGATGTTTTCATTGACAAACTACCTTTAAACTATCGGTAAGCCCTTTGTTCAATGAAAGATTCTTCAAACCCGATTCTATCAACCTTAGTTAACCAATTTCCTTTTGACTTTTGGGTAGTTGAACCAGAACAATAGAGAAAATATCACTTAGTATTTCCATTAAATTCGTGGTAGAACCGTATATATACAACATTTATACAACATTGCGATCTCTTTGTTACGAGACTGCAATGCTTGTGAACTTACTTTTTCAATTGCTCAATAAGGTCTTCTGTCATCCCAGAATTCGAAAACCCACCATCATGCATCAAGTTTTGCATGGTGACCATTCGTGTATAATCGGAGAACATGGCCAGAATATAATTGGCACAGTCAACAGCACTTGCATTGCCAAGCGGAGATATTTTTTCTGCATAGTCCATGAATACGTCAAATCCACCAACGCCACTTCCCGCTGTAGTCATTGTTGGTGACTGAGAAATCGTATTGACTCTAACTTTCTTGCTGGCAAATCGAGCACCATAACTTCTTGCAATAGACTCCAGCACAGATTTGGCTTGCGCCATATCAGAATAGTCAGGGAATGTTCTTTGGGCTGCGATATACGTAAGTGCCAAAATAGAGCCCCATTCGTTCATGGCGTCCGTCTTTTCGGCTGTTTGCATTACTTTGTGAAATGATACGCCCGAAATATCTAGTGTTTTCAAAAACCAATCATAATTGAGGTCTCCATAATCTCTACCCTTTCTTACATTTGGACTCATGCCTATTGAGTGTAATACAAAATCAAGTTTACCTCCTAAGATCTCTTGTGATTTTTCGAATAAATTGGTTAAATCTTCGATCGATGTGGCATCGGCAGGAATGATTTCTGCATTGCATTGAGCTGCCAATTCATTGATTTTCCCCATCCGCATAGCAATAGGCGCATTGGTCAATACAAATTCAGCACCTTCTTCGTGTGCTCTGACAGCCGTTTTCCATGCGATAGAGTTTTCATCTAGAGCACCAAATATGATTCCTTTTTTCCCTTTCAGTAAGTCGTTAGCCATTATTATTGATTGATAAATTTCACAATATGTTGTTGTGACCGAAGTCGATGCAATATTAGTAAAATTTGTCGGATATTGGCAGGTGTTGTGCCAAATCTACGTAGTTTCGTGATCGAACTAAAAGTTATAAAATATGCAGGCAAATGCGCCTATTGGGATATTTGACAGTGGAATTGGAGGATTGACCGTGGCCAAAGCTGTGAAAGAGAGGCTGCCTAATGAACAAATTATTTATTTCGGAGATACAGCTCATTTGCCATATGGAGATAAATCTGAAGCCGCCATACAAGCATATTGCATCAAAATTGCCGATGTCCTTTTAAAAAAAGGATGTAAGATTGTTCTAATTGCATGCAATTCAGCAAGTTCCGTTGCTTTCGAACTGCTCATAGAGTACGTTGGTAGTAAATCCAAAGTGATCAATGTGATTGATCCAATGGTGGCCTATGTTTCTGAGAGATTCCAAAATCAGAAGATAGGACTTATAGGAACCAAGCGTACCGTTATTTCTCATGTATATCATGATAAGTTTATGCTTCAATCACCAAATATCAAACTAACTGCATTGGCCACCCCGCTACTTGTGCCCATGATAGAAGAAGGATTTATAGATAATAAAATTAGTCATGACATCATTGATAATTACTTGTCTGAGGACTCGCTAACCAATATTTCAGGATTGATACTAGCGTGTACCCACTATCCACTTATCAAAAAGGAACTGTCTAAATTCTATCAGGATAAAGTGGAAATTATTGACTCCGCGGAACGTGTGGCCTTGGATCTTCACACTTATTTGTCCGAAGAAAATTTACTTGCTGGTAACTCATCAAAATTACCTGATGAGTTCCTTATATCAGATTATACCACATCATTCGCCAAGGCAGCTCAAATTTTTTTTCAAGACCAAATTACTGTTGAACACTACCCTTTATGGGATTAAGTTGATATGTAAGATATCAATAGATACAGGCTATTCTATTTTTCAATTATGAATTATATTTACAGTATATGGAATTGAACACCATTTTCTTTTTTTTACCACTGTTGCTTGTATTCACTGTATTTGCAGTGTATGCAGAACGCAAGGTGTCAGCATTCATTCAGGATAGATATGGCCCTATGGAGGTTGGGTATTATGGATTGATCCAGACAGTTGCCGACCTGTTGAAGCTGATTCAAAAAGAAGATATTGTCCCAACCAAGGCTGATAAGAAATTATTTCTCATAGCTCCGTTGGTAATATTCGTATCTGTGTTTGCTGGATTTGCCGTAATACCGATAGCGCCCACATGGTCGGGAGTGTCATTGTCACCAGGTGTCTTTTTCCTATTGGCAATTGTATCACTTGATGTCATCGGTATTCTCATGGCTGGGTGGGGTGCCAATAATAAATATGCACTTTTCGGATCATTGAGGGCAGTAGCTCAAATAGTATCCTACGAAATCCCTGTAGGATTATCTGTACTGGCTGTGGTTATGGTTTGTCAGACGCTAGATCTTCAAGAAATATCATTTCAACAAGGTGTTTTTGCCAGTGATATGGCAAGCCCCTATTTATTTGGGATGTCATCATGGGGTATCAATGTTTATGAATTGGGTGGAATTTTTGCATGGAATATTGTGAAGTCACCCTTTTTGATTTTTGTATTTATCATCTTCTTTATTGCCACCCTCGCAGAGAGCAATCGGGCACCATTTGACCTGCCTGAAGCGGAGTCTGAGCTTGTTGCTGGATTTCATACAGAATACTCAGGATTCAGATGGGCTATCGTGATGCTTTCAGAATACGGCATGATGTTGTTATCTGCGATACTTGGTGTGGTCTTATTCTTGGGCAGTTGGAATACGCCTTTGCCCAATATAGGTGCTGTTACACTAGCATATTGGACTTCTGGAAATTTGGGGTCTATATCTGGCATCTTGTGGGCTATTTTTTGGTTGTTGTCCAAGACTTTTGTTCTTGTAGGAATTCAAATGTGGGTAAGGTGGACATTTCCTAGAGTCAGGATGGATCAATTGATGAATCTGTCTTGGAAGTACCTTACTCCAGCTTCTCTTCTTTTGATTTTTGTCGCAGGGTTTTGGAGGTTAATGGTCTTAAACTAATATGAGAATAATTTTCAAAATATTGACAAGTGCCTTAGTGATAATAACATCATTGGCCAGTGCGCAGAATGAAGAAAGTCTTTCACGTAGTGTCTTGATTGATTCTATTAAGAATGTTGCTGCAAATGGTTCTGGTATAGATCGTGTTATTGCCAACTCGGATTTGATGTGGCGACTTTCCTATTCTGATGTGAAAGCAGCTATTGAATATGGTGAAATAGCAATGTCCCTAGCTAATCAACTCGAAAATGATACGCTCTCGATTCATGTGTATCGTGTAGCTTCAGAAATATATGCAGAATGGGGTCGAAATATCGAAGCTTTGAAATACGCACATATTACTGTTGAAATTCAGGCCAGAATTAATCATGAAGAAGCACATGAAGTCATCAATAATATAGGTGATATCTATATGGACTTGAATGATTATGAAAATGCCTATAAGTCATTTCAAAAATCATTAAAGTTGAGCAGAGAGGCAGGGGACGAACTTTTAGAAACTATGGCTATGTTCAATGTGGGCAGAGTGTATAAAGTGCAAGGCAACTACCCGATGGCATTGGAATATATCAACAATTCCAAAATGCTCAGTCAAAGGATTGATGATATAGAAGGGATTGCTTATTCGGATCATGAACTGGGGCTGATATCACATTTAAAAGGTGATCTGGAAAAAGCTACTGAGTATTTGTCTATGGCAATTGACCTGAGTGATTCGTTGCGAGAATATCAATTGTCTGCACAGAGTATGGTGAAAATCGCTGATGTCTATAAAGACCAAAAGAATTACTTGAAATCTCTTGAAAGCTACCATAAGGCGTGGAATGAAAGTGAAAGGATTAATGATAACAAAGGAATTGCTGAAGCTTATCTTGGGTTGGGTAGCTTGCAATTGGAAATGAACTCAACAGAAAGCGCTTCTGAGAGTTTACACAAAGGGCTTGGCTATGCTCAAAATATCAGTAATAAGGGACTGGAATCTAAGTTCTATGAGCAACTATCTAACTTTTATGAAAAAAGGCAAAATCAGAAAGAAGCGTTGATGTACTACAAAAAATTTAAAATCTTGAGTGATAGTGTTTTCTCAAGAGATATTAACATGCAGGTAGCCTTGATGCAAACACAATACGAATCGGAAAAAAAGGACAAAGAGATCGCTCAGCTTAATGAAAGTAAGACTTTGCAGAATTCTAAAATTCAAAAACAAAGTGCACAAACAACTATTTTGTTTTTCGGTCTAGCAGTGCTAATCGTGATGGTGATCGTGGCTGTTCTGATTGGGAGAAATAAGAGAAAGGCAAATGACATGCTCCGCCAACAGAAAATAGAGATTATTGCTAAAAACAGGGAGCTTGGCAAGCTGAATAAGGTTAAGGACAAATTCTTTTCTATCATTTCACATGATTTGAAATCTCCATTTCAGTCACTGAGTGGGATATTGGAGCTTATGAGCTACGATGCACTTAGTGATAAAGAAGTGAAGAAATTATTTAAGGAATTAAAGCTGAAGTTTGATAGCACAAATTATTTGCTTGAAAACTTATTGGAGTGGGCGCGCATGCAAATGAAGGAAACGAAATTTGATCCAAACGAAATACCACTTCATACTACAATTGATCAGGAGTTGAACGTGATCAAAAATTCAAATGCCAAAGATGTTGATTTGAAGAACAATGTTGAAAGCGTATCACTTGCATATGCCGATATGAACATGTTTAAGTTGGTGATTAGAAACCTTGTGGGCAATGCTGTCAAATTTACGAAGCACAAAGGAAATGTCGAAATTCTATCTGAAGACATGGGCGACTTCGTATGTATCTCAGTCAGAGACAATGGCGTAGGGATTAGCAAAGAAAATCAAGAAAAATTATTTAGTGAAGAGGCGAGTTTTTCCACGCTTGGAACTGCGCTTGAGGCTGGCACCGGGCTAGGTCTCAATTTGTGCAAAGAATTTGTGGAAATACATGGTGGAAAAATTTGGGTAGAAAGTGAGGAAGGAAAGGGAAGTACTTTTAAATTTACGCTAAAGAAAGCTAGCTAAATTTGAAAACCTCTCAATCAAGATACTGGAGCAATATCATCACTACCATTAAAACCTTGACCAAAGGGCTCAAGACCACAGCACACCATATTATCAAAGCAACTTCTTCTAGAACACCAACTGGCATAGATCAGAAAGACTATTTTGAGCAAAAGAACGGTCTTGCCACGCTTCAATACCCCCACGAATCTTTTGCCATTCCAGACAATGGCAGGTATAGACTTCACAACGAAATGGACGATTGTATTGTCTGTGACAAATGTGTCAAAATATGCCCCGTAGATTGTATCGAGATCGATGCCATCCGGGCAGTGGAAGAGATAGGGAAAACTTCTGATGGAACTACCAAACGGATACATGGAGCAAAATTTGACATTGACATGTCGAAATGCTGCTTTTGTGGTCTCTGTACAACCGTGTGTCCTACTGAAAGTTTGACTATGACAAAGACCTATGACTTTAGCGAGTATGATGTGCGTGATCACAACTATGCCTATGCTACCATGACTCCTCTGGAGATCATAGAGAAAGAGCAAGCTTTGGAGAAATATAATAAAGAAAAAGCAGCAGGACAGGGAACGTCAACCACTGCCGTTAAAGGAACGGTAAAGCCTATTTTTAAACCAAGAATTCAACAAAAAGGAGATAGTATCGGAGATTCTAAGGGGGGAACAGCCACATGATGTTCACATTCTACTCTTTTGCGGCAATTGCGATTCTTTTCACTCTTGTGATTCTATTCACTAAGAATGTGTTGCATGCTGCATTTTCCTTGGTGATCGTATTCTTTAGTCTGGCAGGTATTTACACCATGCTCGGAGCACCATTTGTGGCTGTTACACAAGTGCTTGTGTACATTGGAGGTATCGTAGTCTTTGTTATTTTTGGGGTAATGTTGACGACTAAGTTGAATGATCAGCATGTATTTTCTGAGTCTCATAACCGATTGGTCGGCTATGGAATGGGTTTGATTCTATTGGTGACATATGCTTTTATGATTGGGAGAATAGATTTTCAGATGTTGCAATCTGCAGGTTCAGAATTGCAAGGTGGAGATGTGGAAAGGATTGGTATATTGTTGATGTCTGACTATTTGATTCCATTTGAAATCTCGGGCATCTTATTATTGATCGCGCTTATTGGAGCGACCGTCATAGCCGGCAGAAAAAAGGAAAAGCAGCTATGATTCCAATAACACATATTTTGATTTTAGCGGGAATCCTATTTTTCATTGGGTTGGTCATCGTGATCACCAAGAAAAACGCGATTATGGTATTGATTGGCATAGAATTGATGCTCAATGGAGCGAATCTCAATTTGATCGCTTTTAGTGTTGGCGATCCTGAGATCAGCGGACAAATGTTTTCTCTTTTTGTGATCTTGATAGCTGCTGCCGAAGCTGCTGTAGCCTTGGCGATTGTGCTCAATGTATATAAGCACTACCGCACTTCTAATGTCAGTGAAATCAATCAATTAAAACCTTGAGATAAATGACAGACTATTTTCAAGGGCATGAACTAATTCTTACAATACTGGTATTGCTTCTTCCAATGCTTTCGTTTGTGTTGTCTGTTGTGGTGAAAAGTACTCATGAAAGAATTGTCAATATCATCTCAAACACATTCGCTGGAATATCCTTTTTGTCAGCGTTTATTCTCTCTTTAAATCTACTTCTAGGTGATAATGTGCATCTCCAATTGCATTGGTTCACACTAGGAGAAGGACTTTCTTTCAATGTCGGGGTGTTGCTGGATGAATTGACAGCGGTTATGCTTTTGGTCGTGACTTTTGTCTCCTTTATGGTTCATTTGTTTTCCAGTGGGTATATGTCTGGAGACTCAGATTACGGAAGGTATTTCGGTCTTCTAGGCTTATTTACCTTCTCCATGTTGGGAATCGTATTGGCAGACAATCTCTTACTCTTGTTTGTTTTTTGGGAATTGGTAGGGTTTACTTCCTATTTATTGATAGGGTTTTGGTATGCAAAATCTTCAGCTGTCCAAGCGAGTAAGAAGGCTTTTATCGTCAACAGGTTGGGTGATTTGGGATTTGTGATTGCTATCATGATATTGTGGAGTGAGTTTGGTAACCTTGATTTTATTGTCCTTCAGCAGCTTGGTTTCAATGATTCTTTATGGATGGACATTGCTGGGATAGGTTTGTTATGTGGCGTGATGGGCAAGTCAGCTCAGTTTCCTCTGCAAGTATGGCTGCCAGATGCCATGGAAGGGCCTACGCCCGTTTCTGCGTTGATTCATGCGGCTACGATGGTTGCAGCTGGAATATTCTTATTAGCGAGGGTATTCTTAATTCTATCACCAACAGTATTGGGTCTTGTAGCTATAATTGGAGCGATTACAGCATTTATGGGAGCTATTGCGGCTATCAATCAATACGACATCAAAAAAGTGCTGGCATTTTCTACTATTTCACAACTTGGATACATGGTTATGGGGATAGGCGTAGGTGCGACAGGTGGTGCGGTGTT
>Ga0209634_1002621_pt1 | contig 12510 bp, 9 predicted proteins | sample LinPmetageLP40_FD_184043 | JGI IMG/M metagenome (GOLD analysis project Ga0209634, IMG submission 184043) | Marine viral communities from the Pacific Ocean - LP-40 (SPAdes) (version 2) | ecosystem: Environmental > Aquatic > Marine > Oceanic | place: Pacific Ocean | collected 2010-08-26 | reverse complement strand
TTAGCCGAACCAAGCTTTGATCTTTTTGCCCTATACTTCTTTGAAAAACACTCCCTTAGCTACGGCTAGGCTCATGTTTTTCGCATTGTCTAGAACAAAAATATCGGCAACTTATACGACACAGTACACTTAACTTAACACTAGTAATTATGAGCTGACTCAGGTTAAAAAAACAGCTCAGCCAATACGGCTACCAGCACACCAAATAGACTTACAACGGTCTTACGTCCATTGAATTGATGGTTTGGGCTGGTCTCGTGAAATATAGTCGTGGAGATGTATAAAAAATTACCACTTACCACTCCAAAAATAACCAAGATCACTTCTTCCGACAGGACGCCAAATGCTGAAGCCATGTCACTTGCAAGGAGTCCCAATGGAGATGCAATCGCAAATAATAGGAGGTATAGTATGGCCTTTTTCTTACTCGGGACATCACATAATAAAACAGACATCAGCGCAATTGCTGCTGGTATTTTATGAATAATAATACCCCCCAATAAGGCTGCAGAGTCGTTGTGCGTATGGATAGCACTAGGATGCGCCAGCAATGCGCCTTCCAGAAATGCATGAAGACAAAGTGCCACCAGCACCACCAAAGAGGTAAACTGCCCATGTTGATGATTGTGCTCATGTCGGTGCATATGTCCGTGCTCGACTCCAGAGGTGAAATATTCAAGTACCTGCTGCATGAAAAATCCCACCAGAACATATATCCCAATCTTATATGCCTGACCATTGGCTGCTGAATACAATTCAGGAAAAATATGTACAATCGTAATGGAGAAAAGATAGGCGCCACCAAAAATCAAGATGAGACGTAATTTATCACTATTGATATGCTGGACTCGGGTCATGACCAATCCGGGTATCAAAGCGGCTAAAAATAGTAGTGTCAGATTAAGTATCATCCGTTATTTAGGCTTTTTGACAATAAAGATCATGCGATCAGAAGCATCACAATCATAAGCGTTTAATTGATAATCACCAAAAACATCCACCAGTTCAAGTCCTGCAGACTTGAAAAAATCCAGGAATTCAAGTCTTCTAATTGCCTTGACGCGCTCTTGATAGTGATGCGCCTTTCCTTCGTGGTCAAACCGAATGTCCTTTACAATATAATTGTCTTCAGACAAATGTTTGGTAATATGAAACTCGATTCCATCTACCACCTTGATGGCTTCGGGCAATAGATTATTTATCACTTTGTATGGATTCAAGAAGTCCAACAACAAGTATCCACTTGGCTTCAATCCTTTCTCTATTGCTGAGATGGCCATTTGATTTTCGTGTTGATCGTCAAAGTATCCGAAGCTGGTGAACATGTTGAGCACATAGTCAAAAGTACTTTCTCTAAAAACCTCACGCATGTCATGGCGATAGAAGTGTAACCTGTCATTTCCATATTGGCTGGCAAAAGTAATGTTTTGTGCCGATAAGTCCACTCCCACTACATTGTACCCTTTCTCATTCAAATAGATGGAATGTCGCCCTTTTCCACATGCCAGATCCAATATGGCGTCTGTCGAATGCAGGTCAAAATACTTAACGATCTTGTCAATAAATGCATGTGCCTCTTGGTAGTCTCTGTCTCTATACAGAATGTGATAGTAGGGACTGTCAAACCACTCACCAAACCACTCTTTTGTCTCTTCTATCAAAGCAACTCTATTTGATCTTTCATTCCATCAGTAATATATGTATTCATTCCACCTTGCCCATCGCTGTATATGAGGAGCGCATCAATATGAGGATTATTATCTAATACTTCAATAGCTTTTTCATGCCCCATCACCATAAATGAAGTGGCAAGGGCATCCGCTGTCATACAATTATCTGCAAATACCGTGGCGCTCAGTATCTTATGCACTATCGGAAATCCTGTTTGAGGACTTATCGTGTGAGAATATTTCACACTGTCGATGATGCGGTAGTTGAAATTGTTCGCGGAGGTGGCGACTGCTTGATTTTTCAAAGTCGCATAGGCTATATACGTAGGCGCGAGTATCTCACTTTCAGGATTGATGATGGCTATTTTCCAAGGCTTGCCACTCACTACATTCTCACCCTTCACCACTACTTCACCACCTATCTCCACAAAAATATGTTTAAGCCCTTGCAGTTCCAAAAAGTCAGCAACCACATCCACTCCATAACCTTTGGCTATGGCACTAAAATCAAGCGTGCTACCAGCTACTTTCTTAGATACGCTGCGATCATCAAAGTCGATTACTTTCTCAAAGCCAACAAACTGCCTCAAAGAATCAATCAACAGGCTATCGACATTGATTTCCTGTTGAGGCCCAAACCCCCATGCATTGACAAATGGCATCACTGTAGGGTCAAATGCACCATTGGTCATCTCCACAATTTCACGGCTACTTTCCAAGACGGGCAAAAAGTAGGGCAGATTAAAATCGAAGCTTCCAGAAGTATTGAATTGAGAGATCTCTGAATTGGGCAAATAGGTGTTCAGTGAATTGTTAAAGACAATTAGAATTGAATCAATATCACTTTTGAATTCACGCTTTGCCTCATCATAATAGCTGATATGATAGGTTGTCCCCATCGTTTCACCTGCTATACTAATCATTTGACCCTGATCACTCTGGCGATAATGCCATACTAAAAACATGGCTGATAGCAGTCCCAGACTATAAATAATATTCTTTACGCGAAGCGTCATGCTTTATTATTTTTTTGCTGCGCAATTTAATGAAATTGTATCGGACAACGTGGATAGAACTGACAAAGAATCTCGGCAGAGATTGAGAATGATAAAGCACATGTGCCCATTCATGAAACTCATCAAACCATTCAGATGGTTGATCGACTACCCCACATTGATAAATGTGATCGGAAAAAATTGGGAACAGCATCTACTGAAACCTGCTCAAGCAAATTAAAAAGCATATCATTTGTTAGTAATATTAGTTGTACAAAAAAGCAGAGTCTGGTGACCGCTTATTGACGATTTGGGTGGCTAAAGGGAATTTTATGTGTATTATTAAGATGGCTAAATGCTATTGGGTGCGCTATACACAAATGTAGGCTTCATACTGTGACATTGAAGAACCAGCAATGCATTTAAGAGACAAGCCAACCTACACGTTCAAAAATTGTTAAAGAACTTGATCTCTCATTCTATTAGCTTTATATTTTGATCCCTCCTGTTTAATATTTCACTTATTTAGCCTAGTTTTCGCTACAGTTCTAATGTTATTTTTCACCTAGGTTGATCATCAGCTTTTGCCACTTTCAATGTATGGTAACATTTGAATGTATATCAGATGAGTCGTTTTAATGTAATCTTGACTGTTTTCAATTCTTCGTTTTCCAGTTTCACTATAATAGTCACTTCTTCTCCTTCATTTTTCAACAGCTTTTTATAAAAAGACCTGCTCCGCCCCTCTATACCATTGATCGATACCAGCTTTTGTCCCTCTCGCAATCCTTGGTCATAAGCACCACTAGGTCTTGATATTGAGCTAATAAAGAGGCCATCTTTCTGCTCTTCTAAACCAATGCCACTTAGGGGAAATTCAAAGGAATTTGAAAACGAATTGTTTGGTTTTAAATATATATTTTCTCTGTGGTAATCTATGATTATGTTGAATTTACTAATATACTCCAGTCCTATAAGCCCTAAATAGCCTCCCCATGATAACACGCCTTGTTCTGCATTTGATAACCCAACTGTCATTTCACCTAACTCGAACCCCCCCAGTTCCAATGATGTAATTACACCTTTATCTAATTGACCTTTTGAATTAATACCTCTTGATTCCGAAGTGATAAGAGATTTGAATTTTGATGGTAAGTTTTGCTTCGCTTTATAGGGGGAATTTATAATCAGTGGAGTTGCTGTATTGCCTGTATCAAATAGCGCTTTACCGCTAAAGGTCTCCCCATTCTCCAATGAAAAAATAACATCAACTTCTGGAGTACAATAAGATTCCATGAATTTCACGGCTTGATATCCATCAGTATTTGGTCTTCCTTTCTTTTTATAAAAAATAATCTTTTTAGTATCGAAGTTGATTTGAGAAACAAAATTTCTAAATAGATCAAAACCAATAATGCCATTTATCTCACCTAGATGAGATAAATCGGTTACTGAGAGTTTAATATCTTCTAAGACTACTTGATCAGTAATAGAGATTTCTTGTTCGGCTGTTTTTTTCGAACTATTTGTCACCCCATTGGGCCCGGTAGATTCAAGCTTAACTTCTTGAAAGGTCAAATTCAATCGAGTGGCTATGTCATCATCCAAAACTGTTACTGACGCTCCTGTGTCTAAAACGAAGTTTGAGATTTTTTCATTATTAATATGTAGTTCTATTATCATAGAACCATTTTCATTAATAGTAAATGGTATTTCTCCAATCGGTTTACTCTGGCCCAGAGTGTCACATGAGAATAAACCAAATAGTAGAATTACGAGGTATAGTATTTTCTTCATCATTACATGTCGTTTTGTTTAACAGGTGGTAAAACTGTAATACAACACATGGATTTAAAAATAAAAATGAATGAAGTAGGTCAAAAAAAGAATCAAATAGGTGGAAAAGCGAATGAAGCAAGTTTGAGTTACTGTGTCTCCAACCAAGTTCTAAATCGTGCGGTAACACTAGAACTAGTAAGAACCTGCTCTTTCGCACCTTTCATTCGCAACAATAGTCTATTCTTAAAATGGTTCTCCATTGATTCGATGAAATCGAGGTTGACGATCTGGCTTCTGTTAATACGGAAAAAAATTCTTGGATTCAAGGTTTCTAACAATGCACCAATGTTCTGAGAAAATAAATGAGTTTTCCCCGTGCGATCTATGAGTTTACAAAATGTTCCATCTGCCTCTATTAAGCTAACATCTGCTGTAGTCACTAGATGTATGCCATTGGCAGTTTTGATTACAAATCGCTCTTTATAGCTTCCTCTTTTTTGCTGGAATCTTTCCATGAATTCATTCATGACCTTATGGTCAAGTTCTTTGTGTTCATGGTTCTTAAATAGGGTATTATATTTTGTAAATGCCGCTTTCAGATCTTCCTGAGAATATGGTTTTAGTATATAAGCGATACCATTGCTATTAAAGGCTTCAAACAAATACTCATCATATGCGGAGCAAAATATTATAGGACAGGTAATAGTTACCTCTTTGAATAAATCAAAAGAAGTGCCATCCAATAATTCTATATCAGATAAAATAAGATCATACTCATTTCCTTGTAGCAAATGCTCTTTTGCTTCAGACACAGTACGTGACCAATCGTAGCTCAATTCACTTTGGAAATGCTCTTCCAAATGCTTCAAAATCTTTTCAAAAGCGGGGATTTCGTCTTCTAATATCAATATATTCATGAGTCGCAAAGACAGTAGTTTATGAAACTAGTGTTAAGTTAAGCATACTTTAGCCGAACCAAGCTTTGATCTTTTTGCCCTATACTTCTTTGAAAAACACTCCCTTAGCTACGGCTAGGCTCATGTTCTTCGCATTGTCTAGAACAAAAATATCGGCAACTTATACGACACAGTACACTTAACTTAACACTAGTTCAATGAGAGGTATAGCTACCTGAAATTCAAATTCACTATTGGTAATCTTAATTTCTTTATCAAAAAGCAAAGCATATCGTTCCTGTAAATTATCCAACCCCGTTCCAAAAGATTCTAGTTTTTCTGAAACTCCAGTTTTATTGTTCGTCACCACAATTTGGTTGCTTTCGATGACAATAGTTGTTCTTATAGGATTATTCATCAAAACCTTGTTATGCTTTACCACATTCTCAATCAAAACTTGTAATGCACCTACAGGTAAATATTTGGCATCCTTCATATTCTCACCAGTAATACTAAAAGTATAAATATCACCAAAACGTGTCTCTATCAAATAGAAATAATTTCTAATCATTGACAGTTCTTCTTTTAGAAGTACTACCTCTTCATCCTTGGTGTTTATTAAGTACCTGTACAATGCAGATAGATGGGCTATATATCTTTTAGCTTGCTCAGGTTTGGTGTCTATTAAAGCATCAAGCGTATTTAAGTTGTTAAATAAGAAATGAGGGTTTATCTGTGCTTGCAGTAATTTAAGCTCACTTTCCTTCTGCTTTTTTTGAACATAAGCTACTTGAATTTGACCTTCAAAATATTTTTTTGTCAAAAGAATTCCTAAAGGAAAGCCAGCGTTGGAAGCGCTATTGCTAAGACCATTCATAATTAAATCAAATACAGAAGGATAGGTTTGCCAAGGAACATTATCTACCCAGTTCCATACGGTATATCTAAAAACCCCAAAGAACACCAACGCTAGAATTCCGAAGGTAGAAAACACAAAATAACTTTTTGCCTTGATTAAATACTTTGGAATCAGCCACATAAAAAAAATCAATACAATGGATAGTGTGGCTATTAAAGAAATAGGAACTCCAATCAAATACCCTTCAAGCGAAGGGCTTGTGTTGATTTGAGAGTATGAGGATCCATCAGGATTGATGAATGTATAATTGACTTGATTAAAATGAAAAGTATGATCATACGACTCGGCAAGTATGAAGAATAAAAAATATACTACCAGCAATGAGTAGTCGGACCTATTCAATTTTGTAATGATCATAACCTAAAATTAGGTTAATTTCTTATGACTATGAAGACCTCAAGTTTGAAAACGAAAACCTAACAACGCCTATGGATGAATGTGGTTTTATCGGTTAGGATACTTTTGTGGAATTTGGATTGTCCGCCACTATTAATTAGTTTAAACAAAGGTGTGGCTTGGTACTAGAGAACAGGACATTGCTTTCCATTGGCGGCTCATCATAGCTAGGAGTTCCGTGCCATTTCGAAAATATTAATCCTTCACATCTATTAGATATCCTCTGGCTTAGGAGGTCATTGCATTCATGATATAATTATCAGCGAGCAGTGATCAACAACTTAAAACAAGTCAATACAGAAACACCAAAGATTACCCTCCTATTCTGAAATAATTATCTAGAGTACCAGAAAATATCTTATTATACTTGATGACTCAAATACATTGCATGAATAGGTTATTTAGCCTGCATCAATTCGAGAGCGTTTGATTACTGATGATGCGCATAGCAAGTGCATAAGTATCCTTCAGAAGCTTGGAATTAGTGTTATTATTAGAACTGGTTAGAGCAGTTCTTGTTATACTCGGATGTTCAATGAGATGTTGATCACATTGAGCAACAGTTTTTGCCACTGGATTTTGATGGTCACTTCTGAATGTATCGTTGAATACTTTTTTATATACATTATAGTGGTGCCAGTTGACAGAAAGTGTGTTCATTGACTGGAAATACATAGACAATGAATTCTCATCTCCCGTTGAGGTAATAAAATCTTTCATGTTAAGACTGGATAGATTTGTATTGGCATAGAATGCCCATAATTTCAATATTGAATCATTTTTAACCTTTTGGGAAACATAAAATAAATCTGATCGGAATTTTGTGGAAATAATCATAACCCTTCCTGAGGTAACAGTTCTCATCAAAGATTTGAAATCAGAAATACACTGTTGATTTAAATAGAAGTCTTTCGCACTCTTACCAACAACCGTTATCAAATGTATCATACTAAATTGCTCTTGTGATAAGATTAGGAGGCTGTCTCAAAAGTTCAAAACATCCGTCATTCAGAGACCAGAGTTTTTAAAAAAAACCAGCGTAGGGGAATGACAGTATGTTTATCATTACACACTTATAAGTCATTCCGTTAGGAATCTTTACCACGATGAAAGAAACATCAGTCTATTTTGTGGTAAAGATTTCTCCCTGCCTTTGTCGGCAGACAGGCGTTTCACCCTGTCTGGTCGACAGGCAGGTCCGAAATGACTTCGTAGTGAAGAGCGCAAGCACCGTTGAGAGATCTGTTCTAAACCAGTGTAGTGCAGTGGACACCAATCTGTCAATGGTAGCGAAGCGTGGAATCTTTTCTTTATGGAGAGCTAGATAATAAAGATTCTTCATTTCATTCTGAATGACGATATAACTTTTAAGACAGTCTCTCATTGTCATTTGTGTATATTTTGAAGCAATTTTTTTATTTCAATGAAATCACTTCAATTCGAATCGATCAAGGTTCATCACTTTGGTCCAAGCAGTGACAAAGTCTTTAACAAACTTCTTTTTAGCATCCGCACATCCGTAAACTTCCGCAATAGCTCTAAGCTCAGAGTTTGAGCCAAAGATTAAATCAGCCCTGGTTCCTGTCCATTTGATTTCACCAGTCTTACGATTACGGCCTTCAAAAACTTCTTGGGAATCAGAACTCGCACTCCATGTAGTTCCCAAATCAAGTAGATTAATAAAAAAGTCGTTAGAAAGGGTTTCACTTTGCTTTGTAAAAACCCCGTGACTGGATTGATCAAAGTTTGTATTGAGCATGCGCATTCCACCAACTAGAACAGCCATCTCTGGAGCAGAAAGTGTCAATAACTGTGCTCTATCCACCAACATTTCTTCAGCTGATGCTATAGGATGAGTCTTTAAGTAGTTTCTAAACCCATCAGCAGCCGGTTTAAGGGCAGCAAATGATTCTACATCCGTTTGATCTTGAGTGGCATCTGTGCGCCCGGGTGTGAATGGCACTTCCACCTCATGACCAGCATTCTTAGCTGCTTTCTCGATCCCTGCTGATCCGGCTAAAACGATTAAGTCGGCAATTGAAACTTGCTTGCCATCGGATTGTGCACTATTGAATGTTGACCGTATGCCTTCCAGAGTATCTAATACTTTAGATAGTTGCACTGGGTTATTTACTTTCCAGTCTTTTTGCGGAGCTAGACGAATACGTCCTCCATTGGCGCCTCCACGCATATCTGATCCGCGAAATGTTGATGCAGAAGCCCAAGCCGTTGACACTAGTTGTGATATTGTAAGTCCTGAATCTAGTATGCTATTCTTTAATGAAGCAGCATCTGCATCATTAATCAAGGCATGACTAACTGCGGGTAAAGGGTCTTGCCAAATCAAAACTTCTTTGGGAACTTCCGTTCCAAGATAACGGGCGATTGGTCCCATATCTCTATGTGTTAACTTAAACCATGCGCGAGCAAAAGCATCCGCAAACTCGTCTTGATTCTCATGGAATCGTCTGGAGATGGGTTCATAGATAGGATCCATTTTGAGCGCCATGTCTGCAGTAGTCATCATCAGCGCCTGTGTCTTAGTAGCATCTCCAGCTCTTGGAGCAGTTCGTGCGGCAGATGCTACAGTCGGTGTCCATTGATGCGCACCAGCTGGGCTCTTAGTGAGCTCCCACTCATAGTCGAAGAGCACAGTGAAATAATCATTATCCCATTGTATTGGATTAGGCGTCCATGCACCTTCGATTCCACTTGTGATGGTATCGTCTCCATGACCACTGCCGTAAGAATTTATCCAACCTTTGCTTTGATCTTCTATACCGGCAGCAGCAGGTTCTCTGCCCACATATTTATCTGGATCAGCAGCACCATGTGCTTTCCCGAAAGTGTGTCCGCCAGCCACGAGTGCCACGGTCTCTTCATCGTTCATCGCCATACGTCCAAACGTTTCACGAATATCTATCGCAGATTTAAGCGGATCTGGGTTGCCATTAGGCCCTTCTGGATTTACATATATCAGTCCCATTTGAACAGCGCCAAGAGGGTTCTCCAATTCTCGGTCTCCTGTATAGCGTTTGTCTCCTAGCCACTCTGTTTCTGCACCCCAGTAAATATCTTCTTCGGGTTGCCAAACATCCTCACGTCCACCTGCAAACCCAAATGTTTCGAAGCCCATTGATTCTAACGCACAATTTCCAGCAAGAATCATCAAATCGGCCCACGATATTTTCCTTCCATACTTTTGTTTGATAGGCCACAGTAGTAAACGTGCCTTGTCAAGATTCCCATTGTCAGGCCAACTGTTGAGCGGGGCAAAACGTTGCGTACCAGAACCTGCACCACCGCGACCATCAGCGATGCGGTAAGTACCGGCACTGTGCCATGCCATTCTAATGAATAGTGGACCATAGTGACCGTAGTCAGCAGGCCACCAGTCCTGAGATGAAGTCATCAAATCTACGAGGTCTTTCTTAACAGCACCTAAGTCAAGACTCTCAAACGCTTTCGCATAGTCAAACCCATCACCCATGGGATCAGATGCAGCAGGATTTTGACGAAGAATATTCAATTTTAGTTGATTAGGCCACCAATCTCTGTTTGATGTGCCGCCTCCAGCACTGTGCTTTAATTCTCCACCATGAAATGGGCACTTACCTTCACCGTTAGCATTGTTATTTTCCATTTTTGTAAGATTTATGTTTTTTGATGTATGAATCTACAACAATCCATTTGATAATTTTTATCTATTATTTTTATATCAACATAGATACATTCTATATAACGCCCTAGCTAATACATCTATCAATTTAAAGAATTATGGCTAGTTAAAAAAATCTTTCGCATACTCCATCTGATTTACACTCACTTTCTGGCAGTCTCAGTTTGTAATTTTCATTATTAAATATTTTGTGATAAGTCATAATCTATCAGTGGTGTTTCGTTATATTTACTATGACCTATTAATAGGTATATCACGCAGAGTGCGTGATGTCATCTGTTGTGGGTAAGCAGGGACGTCAAACGGATTATCAATTAAAATTACTGATGTCCGTATAAAGTTTAAGGTTTAAGGTTCAAAGTAATCTGTATAGCGTATTCGAGCATTTGTTCGTACCTCCATACAGAAACTGAAAGACAAACCCTAAAAGAGGGGTGCTTTTTCAAGTCACTGAAAAAATATCAATTCTGATCAATAAGGACGTGTTTTACACAGATTAAGAATTTAGTCGGATGTCAGTAAATTAAAATAAGAATATGTATCTCTTTTTTGACACGGAAACAACTGGGCTGCCTAGGAATTGGAAAGCTCCAGTAACCGATTTGAACAATTGGCCAAGGATGATTCAAATTGCATGGATATTATGCGATGACAAAGGGAACCGAATAGAATCAAATGATTTTATCATCAAGCCAGAAAATTTTGAAATTCCCATTGACGCGTCAAGAGTTCATGGGATTTCTACAGAAAAAGCTATTAATGAGGGAAAGGAACTTTCTCAAGTTCTAATTGAGTTTAGCAGATTAGTTGAACAATCAAATTTTATAGTTGCTCACAATATAAGTTTTGACGAAAAAATTATTGGAGCAGAATTCTTAAGAAAAGACGTTGAAAGTAATTTTGAGAAAAAAAGGAAATTGTGTACGATGCAGGCTTCAACCAATTATTGCAGACTTTCAGGACCTTATGGATATAAATGGCCAAAATTGTCAGAATTGCATATAAAGTTGTTCGGAGAAGATTTTGACGAAGCGCATGATGCTTCTGTTGATATAAATGCTACAGAGAAGTGCTTTTGGGAAATGAAAAAAATAGGAATTATTTAGAAGCACATGATAAAGTAACAAGTAAGATAAGAAAGGCTCAAGGCAACAAACAGATCAAGAATCTGATAATGTTGTAGGCTGGGTTCTTGGAGGTTTGGCAATACTAGTGTTAAGTTAAGTGTACTGTGTCGTATAAGTTGCCGATATTTTTGTTCTAGACGATGCGAAAAACATGAGCCTAGCCGTAGCTAAGGGAGTGTTTTTCAAAGAAGTATAGGGCAAAAAGATCAAAGCTTGGTTCGGCTAAAGTATACTTAACTTAACACTAGCACTAATTAGAGTCTGTCTATAAACTAACCATTCCGAGGTTTCGTGTCCTCACGAACCTCTTTACAGCTCTGAAATGGGCAGTGAAGACCTGCCTATGCCGGTCAGGCAGGCACAGCCCATGGTGACAAGGAGACTTTATAGACAGACTCTAATTAAGTTATTATCAGATGATTAAATAAGACCTCAACAATATCTATAAATGGACGAGCGAGCGTCTAAATTCAATCCTCTTTCAGTACATCTAGAGGATTTGATAGTCCTGCTTGAATAGTCTTCGCTCCTATGGTAATGAGCGCTGCGGCCAATACAACTATAAGTGTTAAGAAAAACAACAACGGGCTAATTTCTATATTAGTGAATTTATAATAGCAATTAGACTTTCCGCAAATTCACTATTTTTACAATTCACTTATTGACTAATTGATGCTCATATTAATATCTCCTGCCAAGTCCTTCGATTTCGAATCTCCTGCACATACCCAAAGCGTCTCCGAACCGGATTTCACCGCAGAGTCTACCCGACTCATCAAAAAAGCGCGAACATTTTCTAAAAAGAAATTGGGAGAGTTGATGAGCATCAGCCCGGAACTGGCAGCTCTCAATGTAGACCGCTATCAAAAATGGATGCCTGAGCCACAGAGAGAAGCTACCAAGCAAGCCTTGTTGGCATTCAATGGAGAAGTATTCCGCGGACTGAATGCCAAAGAAATGAGTGAGGAAGATCTACAATATGCACAAGGTCATTTGCGCATATTGTCAGGACTGTATGGTGTATTGCGCCCATTGGATTTGATTCAACC
>Ga0209634_1002620_pt1 | contig 12511 bp, 27 predicted proteins | sample LinPmetageLP40_FD_184043 | JGI IMG/M metagenome (GOLD analysis project Ga0209634, IMG submission 184043) | Marine viral communities from the Pacific Ocean - LP-40 (SPAdes) (version 2) | ecosystem: Environmental > Aquatic > Marine > Oceanic | place: Pacific Ocean | collected 2010-08-26 | reverse complement strand
TTTCGAATGCTATAAATGTTTCTGGTATGATCTTACGACCAAGATATTCTTTTAAAATAGGTGGGTGTTGACCTTTCTTACATTCTAAAATTATATCTACTTGTTCATATTTATCTTGTAGATATCTCATATCTTGTATGATACAGTATGACAATTTTTGTTTTCTTTTTTTAAACTCTTTGTAATTGTCAATACATTCATTATCTAATAAATTTTTAACATAGTATTTCTTCTGAGAGAGATTAGCAACAAAGTAATCTCTAAGTTCATCTCTATGTTCTCTTGCTAATTTAGCAAAATGATATTTATCATTTCTTTTTAGAAACGATTGTATTTTTACTGGTACTTTACCGTTGTACTTAAAGAAGTCATAAGACTCTGTATTAAAATGATTATTAATAGCTAAGTACAGACAGTAGGCATCAAAACCTTCTCTGCTAGTCATTAATAGTATCTTAGTTTACCTAGTGTATTATTGTTTTGTTGATTGATTTGTTCTCTACGAACAGCCTCTTTCTTTTTTCTTTGTCTCTTCTGAGCAGGCTTTTCATAGTATTCTCTTTTACGAACTTCTGCAACGATACCGGCTCTCTCACATTTCTTTTTGAATTGTCTTAATAGAACATCAAAAGGAGGAGGTCCGTCATGTCTTTTTTGTTTATTGAACTTCTTGTTGAAGTGTTTTCTTTGATGGTAGGGTTTTTGTTTTTGAGGTATCATATATTATTTTATTATTGTATTGTATTGTATTTTATTATATTGGTAACTTGGCATTTGATTCTTCTTTCAAAAACCGAAGGTTAACCGCTTCTGCTTTTATCTTCTCTTTTAACGGAGGAGTAATTAGACCTTTAACTGAATCAGGTTCTAAATGATTTTCTTGACAAAAATGTACTATTGCATCTATGTAGGAAAGGTGTTTATTAATTACTAATTCTTCTACAGAGGTAGTAAACTTCTTTTTAGTTAAGATCATATATCTATTATACTACCGAATCCTTATAGGTCAAGCTCTAATCAGTTGTTGGTGGTTGATTGTGTCCTATCATTGTATCAGGACTCCAATTCTCTACAGCTTGTCTTATAGCATCTTCTGCTAAGACACTACAATGTAATTTGATTGGTGGTAGTTGTAACGCTTCTGCTATTTGTTTATCTGTAATCTGTTTAGCTTCGTCTATTGTTTTACCTTTTAACATTTCAACAAACAATGTTGATGAGGCGATTGCTGATCCACAACCGTATGTTTTGAACTTAACATCTTTAATAACATCACCGTCCATTTTCATATCTAACTTCATAACATCACCACAAGCAGGAGCTCCAACCATCCCTGATATTACATTAGGATCATTGGGATCAAATCTACCAACTGCATGTTTCTCAGGATTTCTAAGAACTGATTCAAATCTTTCTACTACTTCTTTACTGTATGCCATAATTTATCTCTTTTTCGTTATAACTTTTAGTTATGTAAAGTTATAACTGTTATAAATATAAGTGTAAATGATAAGTTTACATTTTATATAACTATTTATAACAAAGGATACTCCAATGAATATTAAAAGATCATGGAGTAGACACGGCGAAGAAGTAAAGGCTTCCACAGCCTCTTTCGTTGAACTCGCGTTTGTCACATTAGGTTGTTTATCACCTATTCTGATAATCATGTTTACAATGTAAGTAAGTGGATTCATAATATAACTTAGGCACTACTCCTATAAACCAAATTCAGTTTTATACTGACTGCGAAGACTCAACAACTGGTCAATCCAGTTGTTTGGGTTTTCAACAAATAACTGTGCTGTTCCTGTTTCTTCTACTGAAACTAATGTCACAATTCTCTCAATCGGTACTTGATACCTTTCTTCAAACATCTTAGCATAAGCTGTCTCTTGCATGAAGTAATTCTTTATCTGACTAGGTGACTTAGCCTTTGTACTTGTCTTGAAATCAATAACAGATACTTTACCAGCGAACTCGGCAATACAGTCAACTCTCCCAGCAATAGCTAGATCATCACTATATAACGAACCTTCTAACATATAAATGTCACCAATCTTATCAGTAAGTTCTCTAGTTTGATTGAACATCAATAAGTCTAGAGGAGTAGCATCAGCTAACTTTTCTGTAATATCCATATTGTTGATATAGTCTTCTTGTAGATTGTGATATCTTGTACCACGATTAGCAGCTTGTCGAGATATCTTATCAGCAACTTCTGCACCGACATTCTTTCTCCACTTCGCCACCCATTTAGCACTATGCATTCCTGTAACTGTTGTGACTGACGGATACTTCTTTCCGTCTGGTGTAACATAGTATCTTTTTCCGTTTATTGTTTCAGTAGGTAAAGTAACGGACTCATAACCTTTTAAGTGATTAAACATATTTTATTTCTTTTTATTTCTTCTAATTTCTTTATCTGCTTGTATCTTAGCATGTTTTTCGACAACTTGTCTTGTTTTAACTTCTTTACCTGACTGTCGTACATTTTCTCTATATACTTCTGAACCAGGATGTCCTTCTCCGACTTTCTGTAAGACTTCTTTGAACCCATGATTATCTACATTCATACTCATATTAGTACCAGAGATTATCCCAGGTACTTTCGTGTACACTTGTTTGATATGAGGATTGTCTTTTAAATACTTTTCTTTATTTGAAATTGAGATAAATTTCTCAAAGATTTCATCAGTCTTAGTATCACGAAAATCGTAAGTAGGCATTACTTACCTTCCTTTAACATTTGTTTAGAGTCAAGTACATCAGGTATACTGTCCATTTGTTGTTGAATTTTTTGTTCAGCTTCTAAGTTAACTCTTTGAAGTTGACCTGTTATCTCTTGAATGAATTGTTTCTGTTGAACGACTTCTTCATTACTAACTGATTTTTCAGATACAAGTTCACCAATTCTTTGATGTGCTTGTGATAACTGTTTCTGTAATTCTTGAATATTATCTTTTAAAATATTTATTTCTTGATTTAAATCCATTTCTTTTTCTTCCCGACAAACACTTTAATTATATCTAACTCTTCTGGTTTGAAGTCTGACATACTCTTCGGTCCATACAATGTACCGAACCTGACACACTTGTTAGCAGCGTTACAATGTGCTATCCAATCTTCATCTGTCATTAATGTTTTGTGTTGTCTTTCATCTGTAAATTTGTATATTGATTGACCAACCCGAGTAAAAAATACTTCTACTGGTGTCGGATCATAATACCCTCTTGGTTTTCCTTTATACAAACTCTTTGTATGTTCTGTGCTCTTAAGAGCATCACTCATCTTCATTATCTTTATCCTTTGTTTTGAATTGAATTATATTATCTTTATATGTTTCTTTTGGTTCATATGTTTCTTCATACTCATTCAATTCAAAATTTGAATAATCAGATTCATCTAAACCAGCACCAGCTAACATGATAGGTAATAAATCTTTACCAATCAGTTCAGCAGGAATATTCCCTGTTGTGGAATGTACTATGAGATCCTCTAATGCTTTAGCATTTCTCAAGTAACTATCAATCATCAATGAGAATTGTACAGCAGTTTTGTAAACTTCTTGTCCTTCCCAATCTGATTCACGATAAAGTGTATCCTCGTCTTCACCGAATATAAGTTGAACTTCTTTGTCCGCTGATATTCTAATGAAAGCGTCACCGACTTTACCGGGTATTTGAAAATCAGCCATTGTCTTTAGCCTTCTTTTCTTTTTTCATGTGAGAGATAAAGTTATTAAATCCTGTATCACTAAGATACGGCTCTTCAAACCCTTCAATATTTTCATATTTGTTTTCTCTCAAATACTCTAACATGTACATAGAACCTGTTTTTTCACCGAGTTTATGTGACTTATACATAGCACCCAAAAGGATCGCAATATATGTAGTGTATTCTATTATAGTTAATGTTGTCATAGTGTATCTAGTATATCAAAAGTGTACTAGCGGTTACAAGTTTTATCTCGTTATTTTTTGTAATCTGTCAATTTGTGATTGTATGATAGCCTTTCGATTTGGCCAATAGATGTATTCTTTATCCTCATTCTTCATTAAGTTTTGTAGTAATGGTAGAATAAGTTTTTCACATTCAACTAATCTATCTTTATAATCTAACTCTTTGTTAGTATCTATTGATGATAAGTTTTCTTTATGTTCGTCTAATTCAGATAGAGAGTTTGAGATTAGTTTTGTTAGTACCTCTAACTTAGAATCAAGTTCGTCTATCTGAGCTGAGTTAGCTTGTCCTGCTGATGATTTAGCGACAGCCTTTAATTGTTCAGCTACTTCTTTACCTACAGTAGCATCTTCACCTGTCTTTGTTTTTAATTCTTCTTGGTCTACAGCTGTAAAACCGAAATCGTTAATGTCACTCATCTTTTAAATACTCAGCAAACTTTTTAAATTCTTCTTTCTTTGCTAATCTTTTTTTCTGATCACTACTATGTGTACCAGGTTTATTATCTTGTTTCCAAAATGATTTTCTTTTTGATCTTTCTTTATTAGCATCTGGATCAACTGTTTTTGATTTGTTTATCTTTGCTAGTTCAGCAGGACTATGAAATCCTCCGACTACTTCCCAAGGTTCATGTTTGGGATCTGATTTCTTTTTCATGATATCATGATTCATTACTTTTTTAGTAGACCCATCACTACTCTTTAAAGTAATCTCATATCTATTGATACCTTTTCTACTGTTCTTAACTACAGTATAAGTTTTGTTATCAGGACTCTTAAGTTTTATGTCTTTGACTACTTGTCCTGAACCGTTTTTGAGAGGTATCCAAACCATTATGATTCCTTTGGTACCATTACTATTTTGATACTACGTCTATTCAATTCGTTTCTGATTTTAGATTTGATTTTAGGTTTAGTATTTGACTTGTTTAATTCTTCGAATAAGACTTCTGTAGACATTGACTTAATGTAGTAATGTTCTGTTGTAATCTTACCTGATACTCTGTCTCTGACAGCTGCTGATGGTTTAAATTTTGTTGGCATTGTGTTTGTTTAATTGTAAAAGAAAGAGGGAAGCTAATCCCTCTCACTTATATCGATATTAGTTAGAGGATTCTTCTTCTACTGGTTCTGCTTCAACTACTGGAGCTTCAACACCTTCTGGTGCAGTCGCTTGATCTGGTTGTTGTTCTTTCACCTCAGCAAGAAAAGTTTCTCTAAGTCTTCCGACTCCAGCTAGTTCTTCGCCTTTGAATGCACCCCTTGCAGAGCATACATCAATGATCGAAACAACACCTGCTAGGTCTTGAACTGTTAATATTTTAGTATCCATATTTTTCTCCTATACATGATATACATTGCTTAAAAATGAATCGGAATCGATTTGACAATTCCGATTCATATATTAATATTTTACTACCGAACTTGAATTCTGTCAAGCTCTTTATTGTGTCCTCCGTAGTTGATGATTATTTTCTCGTATCTTCATAATAACAATACTGATCACCTCCTTAGTTGAAGTTTTAGTTTCCATAATATAAACCTTGTCGGGTAAAATTCACCCACATCCATTATTTAACTCGGAAATCTTGACACACTCGTAGCTTTATCTGGTACAGCACTATCTACTTGTTTAGTAATCGGTGTATCAAATACATTCGAATCTAACAGTGCTTCATATCCAGATTGGACTCCAGTACCTTCCCATTTAGAGGTACTAGAATTCCATAAAAATTCAATTTGTTCATTTAACATAGGATCACGAAGTATAACAAACCCCAAAATGGGATCATATCTTCTTACTTCACTTGGTCTTCTTTTACCGTCTGCATCAGTATAAAAGATTGTTCTTTCTTCTATTGTTAATCCTAGTTTATTTGTCATATAATTATTTATGACGATGCCTTAGTTTCTTTCGGCCATACTGTAGGAAATGCTTCTGCTACTAAAGCTTTAGTTATTCCTTTATACGGCATTCTTTTACCCACTATAGACATAAGTAATTTGGCTTCGTCTATATGAAGTGATCTAATCATATTGAGATATATATCTTCTCTCTTAGATTGTTTCATTTCAGGTCCACCTTTGACTAGATATTGGAACTGTCTGTAAGCTCTAATTAGTCTATCGTCAGCTGTGTCGATTGACGGTGCTGAGTTGAATGAAGTCCCGGGAGGTAATTCTCCGTCAGGTACTAACCATTCTATGTTGGGAGCAAACGCTCCTCTGAGTATGTACATGAAGTCAGCTCTTCCACCAAACTTCTGTAACATTTCTACTTTTTCTTTTTTTGTTTTGAGTTTTGATGCTGCATCCAATATTTCAACTGGTGATGCATCACTCGGTAATCTACTATAATCTATAGCCATAATTTAATCCACCTTTAGTAATATCATATTATTATTTATTCGACCAGTAACCTTACTGGACTTTGAACTTATTTCGCTCATACACTTATTTAGTACGATTGAACCACCCATTAAAATACGGTCAATAAAGTAGTCTGTCTTAACACCGAGTTTCTTACAACCTGATGTTTTAGAATTGAAGTTCTTAATCGAAGTACCTTTAACCATAAGACCACCTCGGTCTTCAGCATCATACTTGATCAATTCGTTAGTCTTACTATTGAAGACCCATAACTGTTTACATCCTATGATCTTACTAGCATCTATTGACTTGATTCTGTTTTCAGGATCTTGATCTAGGTAACTTAATTTTGAAACTGCTTTCTTAGCATTAATCTGTTTTGCTTTCTTAGGTTTTCTAATAGGTTTGTTCATTTCTACATATCTTTCTGTATCGGTTTTAATTCTGAGAAGAAAATTATAGTAATTATCTTTTTCACCTTTATTCAAATAACCGTACGCTTCTTTGAGTTGTTCACATTTTCCTTCACGAGCTTCTTTGATCTCACTTATCATACCGTCATATTCATTGACGATTGAATTAGCTACAGCAGCAGAAACTTTTTGTTCTGCTAAGTACTTATACATATCAAATGGTTCTAAATCCCACACATCAATTGCATGATCAATATCACCTAATAATGATTGACCTTTAGCATTAATGTTTTCTTGTACTGAAGGTCTTTTCTTTATCACAAGTTTACTTTTATCTAAGTCTTCTTCTTTAAGTTCTTGAGCTCTCTTATTCCATTTTCTCAACTGTTGATGTACCCATTTCTGATAACCAGAGGATCCGGGTTCACCTGGATAGTCTTTGTGTTCGGGAAACTTAACTCCATTCTCAAGTCCTGAGATAACTGCAGCTAGTCCTGTTGATAAAAACATCTTAGAAAACTTCGGTGCATTCTTGTATTGAAATTTCTTAGCGTATGATATTATTACTTGATTAGTTTTCTTTCTATCATAAAAATAATTATACCAACCAAAGTAATCATGTAGATTATATTCTTTACCCGCTTTGTTCGTACTAGAAAAATAATCTACTTCGGGTTCTGTACCCATGTACTGTTCATCTAAAGTCAACCTTGTTGCTTTTGTACTGCGTGGTTTAGATTTTTTCTTTGTTCCTTTTTTTATTGCCATTTAATTATATATAATTGTTTTATTTTCCAATATCTTTAATTTCACTATTTGGTATTACTTGATATCCACCTTTGTTATATCCGATAGCTACTGTAAAGTTTTTAGACGCTTCTTCTTTGTATGTATTGTCTGGTACTAAAGTGTTACCTTTACTAGGACCAGAGTAAGAAGGATACTTCTCATTATACGCTTTGATGTCTTTCATTCTTTGTGTCTCTTGTGGTACATAAGGTTCTGTACTTACTGACGGTCTTCTTGTCTTAGTAGACCATGCTGTTGTTTTTCTTCTTTTACCACTCGGTCCATATCTCATTGATGAACCTAAATTTATCATACCCATTATTTATTTCTCCTGTAAAATATATGATTGTCAATTCTAGTTGTCTGTATCATTGAGTCTGCCCAATAAGGATTAACTTTATCATTATGATAATGTACAGCACCTTCTGTAAAGTCCATAGGACGGTTCTCCAGAAGTTTTACAGCTAACATGAATGATTCTTCATACACATCTTTTTCTTTCTCTAGAGGTACATCTGACATCCCATCACAATACCAACTGAATTGACAATCATGAAGATCGATTTTACCACTAGGATAATATTTTGTTTGTTTCACTACATTACATATTGTATCAGGAAATCTCTGACTGTCAACCCTGTTGAGTACAACTTGACCTACTGCTACTTTACCACCTAGTGATTGATTGCGTGACTCCCAATAAATGTTAGACGCTAAACAATGATAATCATTAGATAGATTATAAGGTGTGTTGTGAATTGTTTTTGTTATTTCTTTTACTATTATATTAGTTTCTTCTACAGTTTCTTGTATCTGATTGACTGTACCGTGAAACGAATGTTCATAATAGACTACAGTACATATTGCTACTGTTATCATTACTGCTTGATATCTTTTCATATTCTTTATTTATTTTTTTATGTATTGTCACCATCACGATAATGTGTATCGTGTTTTTGATAATAATCCTGATCTTTATCTAATTGTGTAATATAGTAGATCACCCAGCAAACTATTGCTATCCAGGTAACACCACCAACAACCAATAAAACATATTCTATCTTATCCATATTTCTCCTGTCATATATAATACTATAAGGGCGAGAGAGGGAGTCAGTACACTTAGGGAAATTTCACCTACTACAGTATATATCATTACGAAACCCAATTTACGAAATACCACTCGGGAACCCCTCTCTCTAAACTTGATGCCATGTTGCATGACAAAGTACTGATTGATCGTAACCATAACGAACATCAGTATTATTAAAAATTCTAATAGCAGACTCAGCGGCAATACCGTCGAACCCATGTTTTCCACCAACATGCCAGCTGATGGTTTCATAATCGTTTTTGAAGTCCCTAAGGTAGCCCCAATCATAAATTGTGAACTGTCCATATTCAGTACCTTCATTGTCTTTGTCGTAATATTCATAATCAATCACAAATTCAGTTGTAACAAAATCACCATAACCCTCGAACGCAGGTTCACCAAACATTTCTTTAAGATTAGCTACTGAACTTTTTAATGTAGTTTTTAGTGTAGAACCTTTGTCAGGTTTTGTACCTTCTATACAGGGTTTGTATAATATTGAATTTTCCATAAATTTATTTTACCTCTTTTTTTAGTATGTACATATTATAACAAAAGTGTACCAGTGGTATCAAGCGATTAATTAAATTAGTCATTTCTTTCTCCCACTCCCCAATCGATCACGACTGGAAATCTAGGTATGTTATCAGGTGATCTTTCAAAGTATCTACAAGTTACCCAAGTAGGTTTTACTTCTTGTTCTAAAAGGTCTTTCAAGATTTTTTGATTACCTCTTACACCACTCTTAAATATATTGTCACCATCAGTCAAGACAAAGTGTTTAGCATATCCTTGCCAATTACCTTGACCTTCTAGTACTTCTATTACTTCGAACTCTTCGGTGATAAATTCTTTTCTCTTAAGAAGATTCTTACTTCTTTTGTTTTCGTATGGTGTATCATTACGAACCATCTGTCCTTCGTAACCTTGTTCATGATAATACGAATACGAATTGTCTAAAGCTGTTTGATTGTCACACCAGGTAGTCGGTACTAATCTTAGTGATGTTTCTTCTGGTTGATCTTTTTCTCTACCCAACCAAAATGTTCTGACTGAAAATATTTCATCAGGTCTATCTGTATTCAGACAATCATAGATATGGTATTGAACTTTATCATGACATTCTTGTTCTTCTTCTGGTGACGGTTTGACTTTACGAACTAAACTAGTGATCTTATTGAAGTCAGCTTTCAGTTCATGATTATAAAGTTCACCATCTAAAATAGTAGTAGGTTCTTCTTCGAAGAACTCAACAAGATCATTCTTGATATGATCACAAGTATTAATGACTTTACCTGCTCTAGTGAACAGTCCGTCCTTAGTTGCAATACATCTGATCCCATCTAACTTCGGTTGACTGAAACCTGAGTCTTGAGGTCTCTTTGTGTAATCATGAGCAAGCATCGGTTTGAATGGTTGATCTAAATCAATCTGATCTATGAATTCAAAGTATTCTTTTTCTTCTCTCTTCTCCCATTTCGCGATCGCTTCTTTCTCAGCTTGTTCTGATGCTGAGGTTTCATTAGACTTATCTATGTTCTTACCTTCGGTATACTTCCATTCACTTGTTACTAAGTTACCACCTTGAATACCGGCAATCGTTCGGTAACCAGGTTGCATGACACCATGACCTGTCCACTCGACTGTCCACTCACGAACTTTACCTTTACTGTCTCTCTTATATAATGTGTTTAATTTGAATATCATATTGTTGTTATTTTTACCTTTTTAAATTTTCTTCTAGACTTACTGAATTGAGTAGACGGTCTCCCGAGTTCAACCCAACTGTTCTTTGATATGTCATTTCTGACAAAGTACCCACAACAATGTCCAGCACGATTGAGGACATAAGTATGACTTGGAACATGATATTCAACATGACTCCAATCGGTTACTTCTTCGACACATTCGAAATCTGAGAAATCGACTATCGGAGGATACTTGTTTGTTTTTGAAAACCACTTACCCTCTTCCCATTTCGGGTGAGGATTGTTTTCGCTGTATATTATTCTATCTAACATAACTATATTATAACAAAAGTGTACCTGCGGTTACAAGTAGTTTGGACCTGTCCATTGTACATTGTAACTTGATTGAAAGATGTTACCTCTCGATGCATTCAATGTTGGTGTACTCCAACTAGCTGACTTGAGCAGATCACCTTCTTTGAACTCTATGAATTCACCACCAGATTTCTTTTTGTTCTTTACTTTAAAATCAGACTTAGCAATGAATCCCCACACACTCGTTTGTCTACCACCGAAGGCACCCGATACGAGTTTGAGATACTTCTTACCACTGACTGAATAACCGAATTGATTCTTAAACTCGATAAACATTGAATGTTCAACTTCACCGTCTCTCGGTCTCATGAACTGATTGTACGACTCAAAGATGTTTTGTTCTAACTCTGCAAGAGCACTTAGAAACTCATCATCAAAACCTTGTAAATCATTTAACTTAACAAATCTATCTTTCATTACACGACCTCCTTAGTAACTGTAACATACTCAAGACCATATTCTGAAACTGAATTATGAAAAGCTTTCCTAGCTTCTTTCTCATTATCAAAAGCGAGATTAACGACATTCGTATCTCTAATTGTTAATACATACATATAGTTCATGTTACGCTGCCTCCCTTTGTTTCTTAATCTCTGATCTAAGTTCCTCAGCGAATGACCAACCATTGTAGTCACCACCACATTCGATACCAAACTCTCTTGAGTTGATCACTAGTTTGTAGTAACGAGGACCATCGACAAGTCCTGCTCTAGTCATACCAGCTACATAATCAGTTTTTGATGTAAACCACCAAGCGTTATGTCTACCATTAACTTTGACTAGATTCCAACCTAGACCTTTCACAAAATCGAGAATCTTGTTCTCATTATATGTACCCTCTTTCTCAGATGGGATTTTCATTATTATGTTATATTTCAATTTTTACCTCTTGATTATTAAACTCTATACACATAGTATAACAAAAGTGTACCAGCGGTTACAAGCTATGACTAAATAGAAGTATGACATTCAATGAAGCTCACAATTCATTACTCCGCCAAGAGCGTACGGTGGTCTTCGAATCCCTCACCAGTGATCGAACTCATTCAATACATTGTACGATACCTAGACCCTTTCAAAAGAATAGTGATAAGATACTAGTATGGGACACGAACTTCAATGTCTGGGTCGATATCGAGGTGAGTACTATAACATCAATCAAATGAGAGAATGTACAACCTGTAGTAAACTTCTTATAGTAAGTGAAATCAAATATCATAACGGAGACAGTACTCATGTCTTTTGTGATGCTTATTGTTCACACAAATGGTATATGAAAGTAAGAGAACACATCAATAGTCTACCTACCTATAGAGAAGACAAACCAGGACCATTCCAAATATATGAAGATAGTACTTAAACTGTTACTCGGAGTAGGAGACAAAGAAGACTTCACACCAGAACCGATCAACATATTCATCACAGCATTACTACTCGGATCACTCTTCTTCGGTTCTATACTAGGACTGATACTGATCATCACTAGACTAGTACTATAGTATATACTTCTCTTTCTCACAGACACATCTTAGTTTAACATGAGAGTCTAATTCTGTAAACCCAAAAAAGGTATTTAACGGAAAAAAATATAGAAAAAAAATTTTGAGATAACTCTTTCAAAAACCCTTTAGTCTCTCTGAACAACCACTTTGCCTTATACCCTAATACTGATATGAGATATTCTGAGTCTCCACCTACCCCCCCCCTATGCTTGACTCCGCGGGTACACTTTTGTTATACTATGTACATAGATTAAACAATAAAGAGGTAAAACAACTATGAAAAAATTTAACATGAAACCATTCCAAATCGGTAATAAAG